>Ga0075034_1000005_pt1 | contig 159040 bp, 138 predicted proteins | sample SynthPrep_16_END_FD_71519 | JGI IMG/M metagenome (GOLD analysis project Ga0075034, IMG submission 71519) | Synthetic microbial communities from Ohio, USA - SynthPrep_16_END_DS12_MetaG | ecosystem: Engineered > Bioreactor > Aerobic > Activated sludge | place: USA: Ohio, Columbus | collected...
CCGGCGGCCACCAGGCTGACGTTGGTCAGCATGCGCTCCACTTCAAAGGCAATCTTCGGCTCGAAGCCGGCGTTCTGGCAGGCCTTGATCAGGTTGGCGTACATCCCCGGCGCGCCGGGGCGGCGGACCAGGATGAAGCGTTCGTCCTTGAGGTCGGCCATGGTGATTTTTGGCTCGGCGCCCTTGAGCAGCGCATGCCCGACGGGCAGGGTCAGCAGCATTTCTTCGTTGAGCAATCGGTGGAACGTGAGGCTTTGGTGGTCGCCCACCGGTGCGCGGAGGATGCCGATGTCGATGCGTTTTTCGATGGTGTCTTCGGTGACTTCCCGGGCGCTGCCTTCGTTGATCGAGAGCTCCACGCCCGGGTATTGCTCGCGGTAGGCGCGGATGATTCGCGGGATCAGCGGGTGGGCGGCGGCGGAACTGGTGAAGGCAATGACCAACGTGCCTTCGATACCCTGGGCAGCGCGAGCCGCCTTGAGGGAACCTTGCTCGACGCGGGCGAGGATCACTCGCGCTTCATCGAGAAACACCAGCCCGCCGGCAGTCAGGTCGACGCCCTTGGGGTGTCGCTTGAACAGGTCGAATCCCAGCTCTTGTTCGAGGGCACGTATCTGTTGGCTGAGGGGCGGCTGCTGCATGTTCAGGCGAGCGGCAGCGCGGGTGAAATGTCGCTCTTCGGCCACCATGATGAAATAACGTAAATGGCGAAGTTCCATGGTGGTATATCCCGTGACAAGACTTTATTATTTGTGGCCTGAATGCGCCTTGGCGACCAATATGCCGAAAGTGGCCTGATCCGACAATAACAATAAATAAAAAGACCATGGAGCATTGATGTCGACCCGATTTTCGAATAACGCCACCTTGCCTATTTTGATTGCCATTGCTCTTGGCATGGTGTTGGGGCTTTTTTATCCGGGCGTGGCAGTCGAGATGAAGCTGCTCAGTGACGCCTTTATAAAAGTGGTCGGGTTACTGATGCCATTTCTGTTGTTTGTGCTGGTGTCGACCGGTGTCGCAGGTATCAAGCGCGAGCCCCACCATCGGCATGTAGTGGGGCGGATCGTGGTGTATTTCCAGCTGATGTCCCTTGCTGCATTGGTGTTGGGAATGTCGACGGGGTGGTTGTTCAGCCTGGATCATACGGCAGTGGCCAACCTGGATTTTGATCATCTGACACCGCCTGCCGCGCCCGAAACGCTGTTGCACGAGCTGTCGATGACCTCGATTTCGTCCAGTCTTTACAAGGTTTTCACCCAAAGCCTGGTGCTCCAGGTGATGCTGGTGGCGGTGCTGTGCGGCCTGCTGCTGGGGCGTGGCGGCCAGGTCGCAAACCGCTGCCTCGGTTGGCTGGAAGCGGCGGTCGCCGGGTTGTTCTGGTTGCTGCGGTTTATCCTGAAGTTCGCACCGCTGGCGGCGTTTGGGGCGATGGCATTTGTGGTGGGAAAGTACGGTTTAAGTTCGGTGCTGCCGCTCTTGAAGTTCATTGTTGTTATTTACCTGGTTTGCGCGGTGTTCGTCATTCTAGTGCTCGCCACGATTACCCGCCTGCTCGGCGTTAAATTGAGCCGGCTAATTGTTTACTTGAAAGAAGAGTTGTTGTTGGTGACGTTCACCGGCTCTTCAGTGGCCGCACTTCCAGGTTGCGTCAGCAAACTTGAGGCGCTGGGCTGTGATCGCCAATTAGTGCGCCTGGTGTTGACCACCGGGTATACGTTCAACTTGGCCGGTACCAATATTTACCTGACCACCGCCATCATGTTTCTGGCGCATCTGGCCGGGGTGGAGATTGCCGTGCCCGAGTTGCTGGCGGTGCTGGTGATCTGCCTGTTTACCTCGCTGGGGTCTACCAGTGTGGCGGGCTCGGCGCTGTTTACCCTGATTGCTACCTTGAACATCCTGCAACTGGTACCGCTGGAAGGGGTGGGTTTGTTGTTGGGGGTGGAGCGGCTGATGAAGTGTCGGTCGTTGACCAATGTGCTGGGCAATTGCGTGGCGTGCCTGGCGATATGCGGGTGGCAGAAGTCGATTGACCATGAGGTGTTGAAGCGGGAATTGAGTCACTGAGCCGAACATGCTTTCCAGACCCAAACGCGGTCAAATGTGGGAGCGGGCTTGCTCGCGAATGCGGTGGGTCAGCCAATAAATCTGCTAACTGATACACCGCCTTCGCGAGCAAGCCCGCTCCCACATTCAGATCGCATTTCAGCCCTTGGCGTTGAGCAACTTGTCGAAGGCCTTGTCCAGGTTGCCTTCAGCACCTTTCAGCTTCTCACGACGCTCCTTCAACCAACTCTGGTCCGCGTCGAGATTCTTGCGCGCCTCCACCAGCATCCGCTTGACCTCTTCCGGCTGCGGCCCACCCGTACCCTTGCGAGTCTTGACCATCGTGGTCGGCGACAGCGCAGCACGGAAACCGGCCTCATCCAGCGGCAACGTATTCGGCGTCCATTTGTATTTGTCCGCGGCTTGCGTGTACAGCTTCTGCGCGTCCGCATACGCGAAGGTCTTCGGCGTGGTGCCATTGCTGCGCGCCTCGGTGACGATCAACGAGGCGAAGCTGTGGCCAATGCGGAACGGCACCTTGAACTGACGCTCCAGGGTGTCGGCCAACTCCATGGACGTGGTCCATTCCGACTCCAGCTCATCCAGCGCTCGCTGCGGGTTGATCTGCAGCGCATCGAGCACGGCATCCATGCTTTTGAACATGTCATCGGTGGACTGGAACAGCCCCAATGAATCGAACGCAAACTTGTAGTCGGTCATGCCGGTGGTGACGTTATGCGCGCGTAAGGTCACGGTTTGCGCCAGACCCACCACGTCCGAGGCCGATTCCCGAGTGCGCATCAACAACCCCGGGTTGCGTTTTTGCGGCATCGCACTGCTGGTGTAGGTGGACTCTTCGTCCAGCAGCAACCAGGGGCGGATCTGATGGTACTGGGTATGGATATCGCCAATCATCGCGCCGATGCGGATCGCCGAAGACGCCGCGAGGTTGGCCGCCTCGATCGGGATGTCGTAGGTCGACACCTGGCTCGAATCCAGGGAGTTTTCCCGCACGCCGTCGAACCCCAGCAACTCGGCCAGGCGTTCGCGGTTCAGCGGGTAAGCGGAGTTCGCCAGTACCGCGGTGCCCATCGGGCTCAGGTTGAGGCGAGTGTAGAGTTCACGGATGCGTTGGCCGTCGCGATCAAATGCGGCTTCGAACGCCAGCAGGTAGTGCGCATAGCTGATGGGCATGGCCTGCACGCCGTTGGTGTAGGCGGGCACCAGGGTGTCGATGTTCTTGTCGGCGATGTTCAGGATACGTTGGCGGGTGGCGTTCAGTGCCTCGCTGTAGGCCAGCACCTGGGAGCGCAGTTTGGCCAGGCGGTAGGTGGCGAGCATGTCCTGGCGGCTGCGGCCGGAGTGGATCAGCGACGCTTCCGGACCGATCTTGTCGGTCATGATTTTTTCCAGTTGCAGCACGTCTTCCGGGCGCTTGCCATCGGGCTGGTCGGCCTGGTCGATGGCAAAGCGCACGCCGCCGGCGATCTTGTGGCCCATGTCCGGCTTGACGATGCCTTCTTCGGTGAGCATCACGATCGAGGCTTTGTTGATGCGGTTCAACCAGGCGAACTGGGTTTGGGTCGGGTCGCCCTTGGCCTTGTGGGCGCTTTGCGAGGAGCCCGGCGTGGCGCCGACTTTGGCCGCCTGGGCGGCGCATTCTTCGGTGGTTTTGCAGGGCAACGCGCCGGTGTCGGCGGCGTAGGCGCCGTAACTGCTGAACAGGGCAAAGGCGACGGCCAGGTGGATCAGGCTTTTTCTGCTATTCATGTGCAACGCTCCGGGAAAAATCACAGCAAGGGCAGGGTGTAGCTGACGATAAAGCGGTTCTGGTCGATATCGCTGCCGCTGCCATTGCTGCGATACGTGCCATTGCGCCATTTCACTTCAAGGTTCTTCAGGGCACCGCTCTGGAACACGTAGCCGATATCGGTATTGCGCTCCCACTCGGTGCCTTCCAGGGTTCGGGTGCGCACGAAGTTGTCACCCTTGAGGTAGCGGGTCATGAAGGTCAGGCCGGGGATGCCGAGGGCGGCGAAGTCATAGTCGTAGCGGGCCTGCCAGGACTTTTCCTCGGGGTTGGCGAAGTCCGGCGAGATCATCACGTAGTTGACGAGGTAGGAGTCGGTACCGTCCAGGTGGGGGAAGCCGGTGGTGCCTTTCATGCGCTGGTAGGCGGCGCCGAACGAGTGGCCGTGGAGGCTGTAGGTGAACTTGGCACCGAAGGCCTGGTTGTCGATGTTGCTGTTGCCTTCCTTGCTGGAGTCGGCGTAACGCAGGTCGGTCTTGAACGACTGCGCGTCACCCAGTGGCAGGGTATGGACCAGGTTGAAGATGTGTTGCTTGTAGTTGTTCTCGAGGTTGGCGTAGTGGTAGCCGGTGACGAGGGTTTTGGTCCAGGCGTAGCTGGCACTGGCGAAGTCGAATTTATCGCTGGGCACGGCGCCCTTGATGCCTTTGCCGTCGACTTCGATGTCTGCATGGCCGCTGTCGTTACGCAGGGTGTTGCTGGTCAGGCGCCCGGCATCGAAGGTCAGGCCGGCGATGTCCTGGCTGGTCAATTGAGTGCCGCGAAAGGTCTGGGGCAGCAGCCGGCCATCGTTGGGCAGTACGGTCGGCAGCTTGGGGATCAGCGTGCCGAATTTGAGCACGCTTTTGGAGATCCGCGCCTTGGCGGTGGCGCCCATTCGACTGTAGCTGTCCGGTGCGCCATCCTCGCCCACGGGAAGCAGGCCGGTGTTTTGGCGGTCGGGGCTTGAGTCCAGTTTCAAACCCTGCAGGCCGATGGCATCGAGGCCAAAGCCCACCAGGCCTTCGGTGTAACCCGACTGGTAATTGAGGATCAGCCCTTGGGCCCACTCATCGCGTTTGGACTGGCTCGCGTTGGGCTGGCGGTAATCGCTGTTGAAGTAGAAGTTGCGAAATTCGAGGTCGGCCTTGCTGTCTTTGAAAAAGTCAGCTTCGGCAAAGGTTGGGAAGGCGAGGGTCAAACCGAGGGTGGCCGAAGTCAAGCCCAGGGTAATGGGGGATTTGTTCATTGTTATTCCCGTTGTCTGCTGCTTATTTTTAGAATTATCTGGCCGGACGGCGACAGGGAGACGCGTCCGGCTTGCGCAGGCTAACGAGTTGTCTTGCAGATTGAAAATATATAGAAAGTGTTGATGCGAGACGAAAAAAGTATGAAGCGGGCGCCCGATTTTTCAGGCCCTGAAGGGCCAATGTGGGAGCGGGCTTGCTCGCGAAAGCGGTGGATCAGTCAATACATCCGGTGACTGTCACACCGCATTCGCGAGCAAGCCCGCTCCCACACAAGCCCGCTCCCACATTTTGATCTGCGCTTTAGTGCATCTTGCTGTGATCCATGGTTTCCGTCGCATTCAACGCACGGGCTTGGGCCTTCACTTCGATCGACTGCTTTTCACCCTTGGCATTTTCCACGGTGACGGTCAGCGGCACCTGGTCGCCTTCCTTGATCTGGGCGGTGAGGTCGATCAGCATCACGTGATAGCCATCCGGGTCGAGCTTGACGGCCTTGCCGGCGGGCAATGGCACCGAGTCCACCGGGCCCATGCGCATCACGTCGTCCTTCATGGTCATCTCATGGATCTGCACGGTCTTGGCGACCGGCGACGCCACGCTGAGCAGTTTGCTGTCGCTGTCGGCGGTGACGGTCATGAACGCGCCGCTGGACGGCTGGCCCGGTACCGAGGCGCGTACCCAGGCGTCGGTGACCACTGCCTGTGCGCTGGCGTGGGCGGCGAGGCCCAGCAGGGAGAGACCGAGGGCGAAGCGCTTGAGGTGTTGAACGGCAGTCATTAGCAGACCTCCATGACGGTGAGCAGGTCTTCTGCGCACTCTTTGGCGTTAAGCGAGGCAGACAAGCCCAGGCGCAGGGTGCCCCGGGTGTCGAACACAAAGCTGGTGGCGGTGTGGGAGAGGGTGTAGCTGTCGCCGGCGGGGATCTTTTCATAAAAGATCCCGAATTCCTTGGCGGCCACGGCGATTTCTTCCGGGGTGCCATACAGCGCCTGGAAGCTGGGGTCGAAGGCCTTGACGTAGGCGTCGAGTATTTTGGGCGTGTCGCGTTCCGGATCCAGGGTGATAAACACCACCTGCATGATCTTGCCGTCGCGGCCCATCAGTTTTTTCGCCTGGGCCATGCGCGCCAGGGTGGTCGGGCACACGGCCGGGCACTGGGTGAAGCCGAAGAACACCACCGGCATCAAGCCACGGAAAGAACTCAAGGTGACGGTTTCACCGTCGGTGTTCTTGAGCTTGAAGGTGCGGCCCATGATCTTGTCGCTCAGATCCTTGCCGTACTTGAAGTTCAGTTTCGGGCTGTTGTCACAGCCGGCCAGCAGGCCCAGGCCCAGCAATCCCATGCCGGAGAGGACTTTGCGGCGGGTGAATAACGTACTCATCAACTGTGCATCCTGTGAAGCGCCTGGGTACCACGAAGCGTTAAATCAGGCGAGGAGAGCGTGGCATTCTAACAACCCGGGCCTCTGGGCGTAATCTGCGACGTTCTGTCACAGGCCCTGCCGGGCAAGACCAAATGTGGGATCTGTCGAGCTTGAGCGAGGCTGAGAAGGGATCGGCTTGGTATTCCTGCAAGACCGTGGCGCCTGCATCGCAGGCTCGCTAAAGCTCGACAGCTCCTACAGGGGGAATGGTAAAGTCGCCGCCATGAAACTCTCCCGCCCGGACCGTTCACTCATTGCCTGGACCCTGTATTTTTGCGTCCTGTTCAATGTGTTCGTCTGCGGTTTGGGCCATGGGCAGATGATGGGGCTTGAGCTCAATGGCCTGGGCGGTCAGTTCTGCTCAAGCCTGGGCACCAAGGCGCCGGCCTCGGATGCCGGCCTGGGCAATCCGACGGCCAGCAGTTGGTCGAACTTCTTCGCCTGCCCGGTGTGCTCCGCCGTGACCCTGGGCATCGTCTTCCTGTTTTGCCTGGCCTGGCTGTTGGGCCTGGGGCAAAAGCCGCGTCCGGCCCATGAGCGGCGCAACAAGGCCCCTCCGCGGTATTCCTGGCCTTCGGCCAACCCTCGCGCTTCCCCTGCATTCTGACGTGTGCCCCGGGCTTCCTGATACCAGGAGGCGTTCTATCGTCACGAGTGTGAGTGCGTTCCATGAGCTCTATCCTGCCTTCCGGCGCTGCCCGTCTGGTCAGCAAGGCGTCGCGCCGTCCGTCCCGCAGCGACGTGTTGCTACCGTCTGTCGAATACCCGAGTAACGCCCGCTGTTTCGTCCACCTGGATGCACGGTTGCTGCCGTACTGGCACACCTTGTTCGACATCTGCCCCGGTTTGCTCAAGCTTGACCCGCCGGAGGGCTTGAACCTGTTTCGCAGTTTCATGACTTGGGCTTACCGCAACCGTCCCTCCCTGGACTGGACCTACCATGTAAACGTGTGCCGTTGGCTGCTCGGTTCGGTGTATCGCACGCAGATCGATGAAGAGCCCATCGAAGCGTTCATGACAGCGGCCGCGGCCCGTTGGGTCAGCGATGACACCAGCCAGGTCCGGGGCGTGGTTGTGGCCTGGCAAGGCGCGCCGCTTCAGGTGGTGGACTGGAAGCCGGGCAGTGGCGTGGCGCTGCAAAGGCTGCCGCCGCTGCCCTGGGATTTCGCCTGGTGCACGTTGGACAGCCAGGGGCAGTTCAGCGGGTGGTTGCCGGTGCCTTGAGGTTCTGCTCAATCCATTGGGCAACGCTGGTCACGGCGATCTGTTGTTGCCCATTGAAGGTAATGGCAGGGTCCCAGGCCACGCCGTTGCCTTGGGCGAAGGCCACCCGGTATTTCATCAGGTTGTCCTCGGGTGCAGCGGCCAGTTCCGCTTCCAGGTAGCGCACCGACCAGCGTTCGCGTTTGAGGGTGAGCCCCAGTTGCGCATCCACGGTATCGGCCAGCTCGCCGTAGGTCAGGGTGTCGCCGGCGGTGTACACCACCTGATTGGTGATCGGCGGCGTGCTGAACAGGATGCGTGCCGTCAGCAGGCCGATGTCCTCAGGCGTGGTGACGGTGACAGCGGTGTCCCAATCTCCCAATGCATGCACGGTATTCTGCGCCAGGTCGACGACGCCGAAGGACGGTTCAAACAGGAAGCTGGTGAACATCCCGGTGGAGACAATCACCCATTGCGTGCCTTGCTGGGCGCGCAGCAAGTCGCGCACGTCAAGCTGTTCATCCCAGAGGTCCTGGGCCGAACCGCGGCCGATCACGTCGTAGTCCACACCGAACTGCCACGGTACATAACGTTTCACGCCGCCTGCGATGACCGCGCGGGTCAGCTTGCGCTGAGTGCCGGGGCCTGCGGCAAAGCCGATGCAACTGATCACGGTGTGATAGTCGGCGAACACCGTTGCCAGCTCGGCCTCGGAGCCATTGGCCAGGTCACCCGCCAGCAGCTCAATGCCCAAGGCGCGCAGTTCGATGATTTCCTGCTGTTTGGCCGGGTCGGGGGAGTTCAGTGTGGCGGGGCGCAGCAACACCGTCACAGACACATTTTGCGGTGCAGCCAGGCGGGACAGTTGGCGCAATACCGCCAGGCCCAGTTCGCCGGCGCCCAGTACAAGGATCGAAGCAGTCATAGGGGTCTCGGTTCAGGTGAAAGTAATGCCATGCTTGCAGAATTGCCGACCGCGCATAAGAAGGCACACCAGTGATACCGGGAGTAGAAGGTGGATAACGACGAGATCATCAGGCGCTCACAAGCCGCCTGTGAAGCCCTTAGCGCCGATGAAGACGGGCTCAAACGGCAGGTGCTGACCCATGCGGGAAACCGCTGGTCGTTGGGCATCGTGCACCTGTTGGGCGTGAACGGCCGGCTGCGCCACGCCGAGATCGGCCGACGCATGGAGGGCGTCACCCAGCGCATGCTCACGCGGACCTTGCGCCAGCTGGAGCGCGATGGCCTGGTGCTGCGCCATGACTTCCAGGAGGTGCCGCCCAAGGTCGAATACCAGCTATCGGAGTTGGGCAAACAGCTGCTGGTGCACATGATTCCGTTGTGGACGTGGGTGGTGGAAAATGCCGACGGATTCAGGCGATCCCGGGAGCAGTTCGACGCTGATCAGGCGCTGTGATCAAGACGTGGGCCGGCAGTCTGCACGTTTGCTCGCAGGCCCATCCTCGGGAAACAGGTGCGCATGCAGGTAGTCGATAAACACCCGCAGCTTGGGCGTTGGATGGCGGCCCGAAGGCCACATGATCCGGAAGTTCTCTGCTTCCGAACACGCCTCCAGCACCGGCACCAATTGTCCGCTGTCGAGCCATTCACGAATGGCGAAATCCGCCAGGTAGGCGATGCCGATACCTTGCACGGCAAAGCAGATGCGCGCTTCCAGGTTGTTGCAGACCATCGCGGCGGGCAGTGGGAAATCAGCTTCCACCCCGTCCTGGCGCAGGGGCCAGCGCTGCATTTTGCCGGTGTTGGGGTAGCGGAACTTGATGCATGCATGCTGAGCCAGGTCTTCCGGCCGTTGCGGCGTGCCGCGCTCGGCGAGGTAAGCCGGTGATGCTACCAGCAGCATCCGGTAGCCGCCGATCAGGCGCGATGTGAGGCGCGAGTCGGGCGCTTCACCGCTGCGCAGCACGGCGTCGTAACCTTCTTCCACCACGTCCACGCGGCGGTCGGTAAAGCTCAGGTCCAGCTGCACCTCGGGGTAGGCTTTCTTGAATTGCGCGAGCACCTGCAAGAACGGATGGCCCACCAGCGGCAGGCTGACCTTGAGCCGGCCACGAGGCGCCGACACGGTTTGCGAAAGCTCGGCTTCGGCTTCGTCGATCTCCATCAGGATGCGCCGGCTGCGCTCCAGAAACAGCTCGCCCTCGGCAGTCAGCGTGACGCTGCGGGTGCTGCGGTTGAACAGGCGCACACCCAGGCGTTCCTCCAGGCGTACCACGCTCTTGCCGACTGCCGAGGCCGTTACGCCCAGCACGCGCCCGGCGGCGACAAAGCTGCGGGTTTCGGCGACCTGCACAAAAACATTCAGGGTGTTGAGGCTGTCCATCGAGGCTCCGGTTTGGCTGAGGCGAGGCCTGGCTACCTTATCCCGATTGCGGAACAAAAGCTCCGTAGACAGTGGAGCCGGCGCCCCCTTAATCCCGTGAGGACAGGCCCATATCCTTGTGGCATTGCCCATTCACGAGGAATACCAAGATGACCGACACCATGAAACGCTGGGAAACACCTGCATTGGGACTGCACACACTGCGCCTTGCCGACGTGCCACGCCCCATCGCGAAGGCCGGGGAGGTATTGGTGCGCGTCGAGGCCGTCTCGCTCAATTACCGCGACGGTGAAGTGGTCGAAAACAGCATGGGTGCCGACCTCACATTCCCATTCACGCCAGCCTCCGACATGGCGGGCACGGTGGTCGCCGTGGGCGAGGGCGTTACGCGTTTCAAGGTGGGCGACAAGCTGCTGTCGACGTTTTTTGCCGGATGGGTCGATGGCGCTCCGCTGTCCTGGAGTGAAGCGCCGCCTCAGGGTGGCCCGCTCCCCGGCATGCTCGCCGAGTACGTGGCAACACCTGCCGAATGGTGCGTGCATGCGCCCCTCAGCCTCACCGCAGGGCAGGCCAGCACCTTGCCAGTGGCCGCCTTGACGGCGTGGATGGCGCTGTTCGAACTGGGCCACCTGCACGCCGGCCATACCGTGGTGGTGCAGGGCACCGGTGGCGTCTCGCTGTTTGCGGTGCAACTGGCTGCGGCCAATGGTGCCCGCGTTATCATCACCAGTAGCAGCGATGAAAAGATCGCGCGTGCCATAGAGCTGGGTGCCACCCATGGCATCAACCGCAGCCGGGTACCGGAATGGCACACGGCGGTGCAAGCGCTGACCGATGGGCGTGGCGCCGAACATATCCTGGAAATGGCCGGCGGTGACAACCTCACGCGTTCCCTGCACGCGGTAGCCAACGGTGGGCGCATCTCGGTGATCGGCCTGCTGGAGAGTGACCAATTGAATGCTCCGGTCATGGCCTTGCTGGGCAAGCGGGCCTCCATCATCGGCATCTCCGTGGGGCCGCGCCGCGCATTGGAAGATCTGATTGCCATGATCGACCGCCACGGCATCGAGCCGGTAATCGATCACACCTACGGCTTCGAGCAAGTGCCCGAAGCCTTCGCTCATCTCGGGCGCGGCGCCTTTGGCAAGATCGTGATCGAGGTCGGCCGGTGATCTACATCATTCTGGGTCTTTTCGGCCTGTACACCCTGGAGTTTGGTGTGGTCGGCATTTTACCGATGATCGTCGAACGTTTCGGCATCAGCGTGTCTCAGGCCGGGTTATTGATGGGCTTGTTTGCGCTGATCGTGGCGGTGCTGGGGCCTTTCCTGGTGCTGATGGCGTCGCGCCTGGCGCGCAAGAAAATCCTGGTGGGCGCGCTCTTTGGTTTTTCCGTGTGCAGCGTGCTGTCGGCGTTTGCGCCGAACTTCGAAACCTTGATGGCGTTGCGGGTAATTCCGGCGATGCTGCACCCGGTGTTTTTTGCCGCTGCGTTTTCCACCGCGGTGTCCTTGTACCCCAAGGACCGCGCGGCGCATGCCACGGCCCTGGCGGTGGTGGGCACCACCTTGGGCCTGGTGCTTGGGGTGCCGCTGACCACATGGGTGGGCGCGAGTATTTCCTATGAGGCATCGTTCTTCTTCTGCGCTTTGGCAACGGGGTTGGCAGGTGTCGGACTGCTGTTGAAACTGCCCCATCATGAACGCCCGATGCCGCTGAGTTTCGGCAAGCAACTGGCGGTGCTGCGCAGCCTGTCGGTGTGGCTGGCGATCATCGCGACGGTGCTGGTGTTCACCACGATGTTTTCGGTCTACAGCTATGCCGCCGAGTACCTCAGGACCCAGACCGGCATGGATGGCCAGGCCATCAGCATCATGCTGGTGATCTTCGGCGTGGGCGGTGTCACGGGCAACCTGTTGGTGGGCCGGTTATTGGGCAAAAGCATGGTGGCGACGGTGGTGCTGTACCCCATTGTGCTGGCGGCGGCGTACGTGGTCTTGTACGCGTTCGGCAGCCCGTCGTGGTGGTCGATGAGCTTGATTGTGCTGCTGTGGGGCGCTGCGCATACCTGCGGGCTGGTGGTCACGCAAGTCTGGCTGACCTCGTCGGCGCCCGAGGCGCATGAGTTCGCAACCAGCCTGTATGTGTCCTCGGCGAATGCCGGCGTGGTGATCGGGGCGTCCGTGGGCGGGCTGTTTATCAATGCATTCGGCACCACCGGAGTGATCGGCTGCGGCTTGATATTTGCCGCACTGTCATTGCTTGTGATTGGGTGGAAGGCCTTGGCGTTCGGAGGCGCCAAGGCATTGCCCGCAGACCTGTGCGCTGCGCATTAGGCCTGCGGGGCCATGGTCAACGCAGGGTGTAGCCGCCGTCGACCACCCAGTCCTGGCCAAACACACTGCGTGCGCCCTGGCTCAACTGGAACAGGATCACATCGGCAATAGCGCCCGGCTCCAGGAATTGCCCATTGAGCAGGCGCTGATTGACTGTGGTGGCAACGCCGCCCAACGCTTCGTCACTGAGCCCCAAGGTGCTCCAGATCGGCGTGGCGGTGGGGCCGGGCGATACCATGTTCAGACGAATGCCATGGGGCGCCAGCTCCACCGCCAGGGTGCGCATTTGCGCCCGCAAGGCGGCCTTCGAAGCAATATACGCGGCGAGCCCAGGGAAGGTCGCCAGCTCCAGGAATGTACCGATAAATACCACCGACGCCTGGGCGGCCATTTGCTCGCGTAGGCTGCCGAGGGTGTTGAGAGCCGCGGCTCCATTGACGGCCCATTGCCGGTCAAAGGCGGCCAGGTCCAGGCCATCGGCCAGTTGTGCGATCCCGGCATTGGGCACGAGGTAATCCACCGGTCCGATGGACGCCGTCAACTGCGCCAGGCGTGCCTGGTCGGCAGCCTGGGTGACATCCCCCGCCAGCCAGTAGAGCTGCTCGCCAAAACGCTCCGCCAATGCGCCCAATTCGCCAATCTGTCGCGACATGGCGACCACTTGCGCACCTTGCTCAAGCAGCTTGCAGGTGACAGCCAGGCCGATACCTGAACTGGCACCGGTCACTACGGCAAGGCGGTGGTTGAAGTCATTGTTCATGGGGTTCTCTTTATAGATTGCCAAAGGGGCGCGCAGCACTGATCAGGATTCATGCCATATGAAAAGTTCCTATAAATCAGTTGGATATATTTTTTGTAGTCGATATGACACGAGTGTTATGTAGTCCTTATGACGTGCTGTAGTCGTTATGACCAAGGCCCGTTTTCGAGCTGATCGAAGGCTTGGCTTTTTTGCGATAGTTGTTGGCGTTATCGCGATGACGGCGCTGGCACTTTCCTTGGTTAATGGCGGCTGTTTTCTCTACGTCAGGCTCATTACGTCATGTCGCTTATTCCGCGCAAAAAAGTCATTCGCCAGGTGATCGCCACCCGTCAACGCTTGCAAGCCATCAGCGTGCTGGGCGCTACCGGTTCGGTGGGCGTCAACGTATTGGACGTTATCGCGCGTCACCCCGAGCGCTATAAAGTCTTCGCCCTCAGCGGGTTCACCCAACTGGAGCTGTTGAAAAAACAATGCTTGTTGCACCGTCCGGACTACGCCGTGGTGCCCACGCCGCAAGCCGTGGCGACGCTGCAGAAGCAACTGTTGGAGGAGGGCTCTCAGACTCAGGTAGTGGGCGGCGAAAGCGGTCTGAAATTCGTCGCCGGTCACCGGGATGTGGACACGGTGGTGGCCGCTATCGTCGGTGCGGCGGGCTTGAATGCAACGATGGCCGCCGTCGAGGCCGGCAAGAAAATCCTCCTGGCCAACAAAGAGGCACTGGTGATGTCCGGTGCGTTGTTCATGCAGGCGGTGCGCAGCAGTGGGGCGGTGCTGTTACCGCTGGACAGCGAGCACAACGCAATCTTTCAGTGCCTGCCGTCCCATGCTCAACACGGCCTGGCCCACGCGGGCGTGCGGCGCATTCTGTTGACTGGCTCCGGCGGGCCGTTTCGCCAAACGCCGATGGCGCAACTGCACAACGTAACGCCGGACCAAGCCTGCGCTCACCCGAAATGGTCCATGGGCCGCAAGATTTCGGTGGACTCGGCAACCCTGATGAACAAGGGACTCGAACTGATCGAGGCCTGTTGGTTATTCGGCGCCAGGCCGTCCCAGGTCGAGGTAGTGATCCATCCGCAAAGCGTCGTCCATTCGCTGGTGGATTACGTCGACGGCTCAATGCTCGCGCAGTTGGGGAACCCGGACATGCGCACGCCCATCAGCCATGCCCTGGCCTGGCCGCAACGGATCGATTCAGGGGTTGAACCACTGGATTTGTTCAAGGTGGCCCGGCTGGATTTCGAAGTACCGGATGAGAAGCGCTTTCCTTGCCTGGCCCTGGCGCGCGAGGTGGCGGATGTGGGCGGCACGGCACCGGCGTCGCTCAATGCGGCCAATGAAGTCGCGGTGCAGGCCTTTCTGGACGGACGCATCGGCTTCATGCAGATCGCCGAGTGCATCCGGCATGTGCTGGACAAGGAGCCGGTGGTGGCGATGACGGACCTGTATGGCGTCATGGAGGCCGACGCCAGTGCCCGCCGGTGGGCACTCGGATGGCTGAATCAGCACTATCAGCGATGATCAGCCGTAGCTGACCCGGTCGCGAATCTTCAGCACAGCCTTATGGTCGGCCAGCACTTCCGGGAGTGAACTGCGCAGGTACTCCACCCAGGTTTTGATTTTTGCATCCAGGTAGTGCCGGGAAGGGTAGATGGCGTACAGGCTCAGTTCTTCCAGGCGGTACTCGGGCAGGACTCGCACCAGAGTGCCGCTGCGCAGCCCCTTGATTGCCGCATGCACCGGCAGGATGCCCACGCCCATGTCGTTGCTGATGGCGGTCTTCATGGCGTCGACCGAGTCCACCAGGAACGGCGAGCTGCTGATGGTGACGCTCTCCTGGCCACGGGGGCCGTCGAACGTCCAGTCTTCCAGCGGGATCACCGGGCTGACCAGCCGCAGGCAGGCGTGGCTGAGCAGGTCTTGCGGCGTTTGCGCGGCACCATGGTTTTTTATGTAGGACGGTGAGGCGCAGACGATGCTGTAGGTCGTGCCCAGTTTCTGTGAAACGTGGCTGGAATCGGGCAGGTCAATGGCCAACACAATCGACACGTCGAACCCTTCGTTGACCAGGTTCGGCGTGCGGTTGCTCATGCTCAGGTTGAACGTCACGTCGGGGTAGTTCTTGCGGTAGCGTGCGATGGCGTCCACCACGTAGTGCTGGCCGATGCCTGTCATCGAGTGCACTTTCAACTGGCCGGTAGGGCGTGTGTGGGCGTCGCCGGCTTCCAGCTCCGCTTCCTCGACGGAGCGCAGGATTTGCTCGCAACGCAACAGGTAGCGTTTGCCGGATTCGGTCAGTGCGGTACGGCGTGTGGTGCGGTTGAACAGGCGGGTTCGCAGGTGGGTTTCAAGGTTGGAAATGGACCGCGAAATATGGGTGGTGTTGCTATTCAACTGCACTGCCGCGCCAGTAAAACTGCCGACTTCGGCAACGCAGCGGAAGATGCGCATGTTCTGCAGGATGTCCATCGATGCTCTCCAGGTGGAACGTTTTTTAGTGTGGCATGAACTCATCCACGGCTGTAAACGCTATTTATTGTGGATTTTTACGTAACAGTCATTCACGTTTCTGATGACTTACCGGGGCGCATGGAAGCCCCTAGAGTCGCCGCCCCATTTCCCGTCAGCCGGAAGGTCGCGTGCCTCGACTCACTGTTCGTCGTTTCAATATCGCCGGTAGAGCGGGCCGCTGGCTGGTGTCGCTGCCCTGGCGCCGGGGCTTCATGGAGTGGGCCCGCAGCGATGGGGTGATGTGGATCTACCTGGGCAAGGTATTGATCGCCTCGTACCTGACCCTGTGGCTGGCGATGCGCCTGGAACTGCCACAACCGAGCACCGCGATCACCACTGTGTTTATCGTGATGCAGCCCCACAGCGGGCACGTCCTCGCCAAGAGTATCTATCGCTTCATCGGCACGTTGGTGGGCTCATCGTTCATGGTGCTGTTGATGGCCCTGTTTGCCCAGAGCACCGAGCTGTTTCTCGCGGGCCTGGCATTGTGGGTGGGGTTGTGTTCCGGTGGTGCCGCGCGCAATCGCAACTTCCGCGCCTATGGATTTGTGCTCGCCGGCTACACGGCGGTGATGGTCGGGCTTCCCGTGGTGGGCCATCCGCAGCAGGTATTCATGGCGGCCGTCTGGCGAGTGCTGGAGATCACCTTGGGGATCGTCTGCGCGACGCTGATCAGCGCCACCGTATTGCCTAAAACCTCCAGCGTGGCGATGCGCAACACGTTGTACCAACGCTTTGGCCGCTTTGCCGGATTTGTGCGGCAGCGCCTGCGTGATACCGGTGACCAGGCGGCCTTCGAGAGCGCCAACCTGGGGTTTATCGCCGAGGCCGTTGGCCTGGAAGTAATGCGCAGCGTCAGCGTGTTCGAAGACCCTTACATGCGCCAGCGCAATGGGCGAATCAACCGCCTCAACAGCGAGTTCATGGCGATCACCACGCGTTTCAACGCGCTGCATCAACTGCTTGAACGGGTTCGCCTGCGCGGTGGCGTGGAGGTGGTCCAGGCCGTCGATCCGGGGTTGATCGCGTTGGCCGAGCTGCTCAAACCCTTCGCCGGGCACCCATTGACGGACCGTGACGCGGCCGTGCTGTCCACCGAACTGAAAGTCTACAAAGCCGGCTTGCCAGACCGGGTCCGGCGCCTGCGTGCGGCGTTGCAACATACCGCTCCCGTAGCCGATGACCTGCTGGACTTTCACACCGCGTATGAACTGCTCTACCGCTTTGTCGACGAGCTGCACAGCTACGCCCAGACGCATGCGTCCCTCGCCGATCACAACCATGTGCGAGAGCAATGGAACGAACCGTTTCAACCTCGGACCAACTGGCTGGCGACCCTTGCGGCCGGGTTGCGCGCCGCGGTGGTGTTACTGGTGCTCAGTACGTTGTGGATTGCCACCAGTTGGCCCAGCGGCGCGGCCATGACCCTGGTGTCGGCGCTGACCGTAGGCCTGTCGGCGTTCTCTGCCAACCCCAGGCGCATGTCGTTTCAAATCGCCTGCGGTACGCTACTGGCAGCGGTGATTGGCATTTTCGAAGTGTTTTTCGTGTACCCGATGATCGACGGTTTTCCGTTGCTGTGCGTGGTCATGGCGCCGGTGATCGTACTGGGTTCGTTCTGGCTGGCGAGGCCGCAATTGGCCGGCTATGGCCTGGGCATGCTGGTGTTTTTCGGCACCAGCTCAGTGCCTGCCAACCTGACGCTGTACAACCCCTACGGGCTGATCAATGACTATCTCGCCATGGTGTTTGGCATGTTGGTGTGCGCCGCGGCGGGGGCGATTATCCTGCCACCCAACAGCCCTTGGCTGTGGCGCCGGCTGGAACAGGATCTGCGCCGCCAGGTGGTGGTTGCCATCAGCGCGCCGTTGCCGGCGCTGGGCTCCGGTTTCGAAAGCGGCACCCGCGACCTGCTCAACCAGGCCTACAACTTTGCGGCGGGCAGGGCATCGGTGCAGCATCGCCTGCTGCGCTGGACGTTCGTGGTACTGGACGTGGGGCACGCGATCATCGAGTTGCGCCGCGAGCAGGCCCGGTTGCCGGCGCAGGCCTGTTACGCCGAGAGCATGCCCTGGCGCCTCGCCATCCGGGCAATGGGTCGCGCACTGGTGCGGTTGTTCGTCAAGCCTGGGCCCGGTTATTTGCAGCGCGCGCTGGAGGCTGTCGAGCACGCCATTGAGTGCGTGCAACAGACCGATGAGCCATTCGCCGGGAACTTTGAGACTTCAGCCCTGAGACGGGTGGAAAGCTACCTGCACTTCATCCGCACCTCGCTGCTCGACCCGCAATCGCCGCTGGTCCACTACAACCAGCCGGGAGAAAAAGTGGCGCAATCGAGCGACTAGTTGGCGGGCCGGAAGGAGTCTGGATGAGCATCAATCTCTATACTCGAGGGGCATGATCTTTCAGGAGTGGCCCATGTACGCCGGTCTTTGCAATCACGCCTGGGTCGCTTCGATCATCGATGGCATTCGTGAACAACGTAGCGCGATCCGCGACCACCTGGAGGCCCAGTACCTGCTGGAAGTCGAAACCGCCCGACTCGCTGCGCGCCGTCGCACCCTGGAGGATATCCGCCGGTTGTGGCACGCCCTGGCGCGGCGTGGCGAATATAACCTCGGGGATCAACTCGACGATTTCGTCGACCGCGACCAGGCCTTGCACGGTGCGGTGGCCGTGGCTTCCCACAACGTGGTCTTGCAGTCGATGTACCGCGCATTCAGCTCTTCGTTCCACAGCCAGTATCTGGCGATTTTTGCCGACAACGAGTTGTATGAGCCGGGGCTTGAAGCCCATGCGCAAGTCGTCCAGGCGATTATCTTTGGCGATGAAGACGCGGCAGTCGAGGCGGTACGCGCGATGTTCGATCCCATGCTGGAAAAGCTCCGCTGGCTGTCGGAGCGAGACGGCACTGCAGCGTGAGTCGTTGTACTCGCAGTTGACTTAAGACCCTCGTGGAAAGCCCGTTCCAGACGCCTGCGCGTCGTCCTCATTGTTACAAAAACTGGAAAAGTGAATGCCCGTTTTGGCGGCTGTTTTCACAACCGCCAGGCCTATATCGTGCGCGCCTCCCGTCGAATGAAAACACTGCAACACACAATAAAAAACGGCTGCCATCACTGGGTCGACGGGACAGTCGTGTTCACTGTTCGGAGCCTTCATGAACCACAAGACTTACCTGGCCCTGGCCGTTTCTTTCGGCGTTGTACAGCAGGCGGCTGCATCGGGTTTTATCGACGACAGTAAAGCGACCCTGGACCTGCGCAACTTCTATCTCAACCAGGACACGCGCAATGCCAAGGGGGCCTCGGACCGGGAATGGGGCCAGGCCTTCATGTTCAATTATCAGTCCGGTTTCACCGAGGGGGTGGTGGGCCTGGGGTTGGATCTGCAAGAGCTGTACGGCGTACGGCTGGATGCGTCAGGGCGTGCCGGCAAGGTGGGGGAGGACAACACACCCGGTAGCGTCTTCCCGCTGTCTGATGGCAAGGCTGCCAATGATTTCAGCAAGACCGGGGTCACCGGCAAAGTGCGCATCTCCCAGACCCAACTGAAAGTGGGCACGCTGATGCCCCGGGTGCCGGTACTGATGTATGAAGACGGCCGGTTGTTGCCCCAGACTTTTCGTGGCTACCAGGTGGACTCCAAGGACCTGAAAGACTTCAACCTCGTCGCCGGCAAAATCGAGCAGGTGCTTGACCGTAACTCCAGCAACGGCCAGGGCTTGTCCATCGCTGGCGCAAACGATCCGGTCAAGGGCACGTCCAGCAATCAGTTTTACTACGGTGGTGTGGATTACGCCGTAAGCAAGCAGATGCAGTTGCAGTATTACTACGCGAATCTTGAAAACTTTTACCAGCAACACTTCTTCGGCCTGGTGCACAACTGGCAGTTGCCGGTGGGCCAGTTCAAGAGTGACCTGCGCTACTTCCACAGTACCTCGGACGGTAAGAACTCCAGTGCGGCGGGGCGTGCCGAGGGCTACGTCAGCTCGGGTTACTACGGGCCGGGCGTCAACAATGGCAAGGTCGACAATAACCTGTGGAGTGCCTTGTTTACTTATTCGCTGCAAGGCCATTCGGTGAGCCTGGGGTATCAGAAAACCACGGGCGAAAGTGACTTCCCCCATATCAACCAGGGGCAGGGCCGCTCGGTGTATTTGATCACCAACTCCCAGTCGTTGAAGTTCGTCAACGCCGGGGAACAGGCCACGGTGGCCAGCTATGCCTATGATTTTGCGAACCTGGGCGTGGCGGGGCTGAAGACCAGCGTCACCTACATACATGGCAGCCACATCCGCACGGCAGGTCGTGACAATACCGAGTGGGAGCGGGACGTGCGGGTTGACTATGTGATTCCTGCCGGCACCTTCAAGGGGCTTGGGTTCATGTGGCGTGGTGCGGTGCTGCGGGGTAATGACAGCGCTGACAAAGACGAAGCCCGGTTGATGGTCAGCTACAGCATTCCCTTGCTGTAGGCCGGCTCAACGCTGGGCGAAATACCTGGCCGGGCTGCAACCGAACACCGAGCGGAACACGGCGATAAAGCTGCTGGAGCTTTCGTAGCCAATCGCGGCGGCGGTGCTGCTGACGCTTTCCCCCGCCGCGAGGTTTTCCAGGGCCACCATCATCCGCAAGCGTTGGCGCCAGGCGCCGAAGCCCATGCGGGTCTGGGCAGCAAACAGCCGCTCCAGGGTGCGTGCACTGGCGCCTACCTCGAAGGCGATTTCCTTGAGCGGCCGAGTGTCGTTGGGGTTTTGCTTGATCAGGTTGGCGGCGCGCACCGCGCGTTTATCCGAGGGTTCAGGCAGGTAAAAGGCGTCTTGCTCAAGCAATGCCAGGTGGTCCAGCAGCACGGTGCCCAGGCGGCTTTCGCGGCTGTGCTCGGGGTACTCGCCTGGCAGTTGCGCGCAGGCCAGGATCAGCTCGCGCACCAGCGTCCCGACATTTAACACTGCGCAGCGGGCCCACGGTGGAATGCTGGCCGCGCCCTGACGCACATATACGGTACGCATCGACACCTGACGCGAATGCTTGAAGGTGTGGCTGACACCTGGCGGAATCCAGAGCGCCCGCTGCGGTGGCAGAACCCAGATGCCTTCGGCCGTCAGTACCGTCATCGAACCTTTGATGGCGTACATGATTTGCGCGTGTTCCGGGTGAACGTGAGGTTCACGCAAGCCGGGCAAATACTCCCGGACCAAACCTTGCACGGGGGCCGCGCCAAACTTAATCGATGGGTGTTCAAGCATGGCGCGATCCCGATATTTTCTAGATAAGGAGGGATTTTGTGCCAGATCAAAAGGGCTGTAAAGCCGCAGTTTGGCCTACCGAAAAACCGTCGGATTGGCTAGGGCGCTTGGGTTTGCGGTTGGGTACTGTCGATGCTTTTGGCGTGCGCCCTTCAAGGAAACCTCACCGATGTCCATCGGAAAAAACTTCGCCGGCGTCATCGCCTTCATGAAAGTCGCGGCCAGCGAAAGCTTCAGCGAGGCAGCACGCGACCTGGGCATTTCAGTGCCTTCGGTGAGTCGCAGCATTACCCGCCTGGAAACCCAACTGGCGATCAAGCTGCTGGAACGCACGACCCACAGCGTAGCGGTCACGCAGGAAGGGCGCCGGTTTTTTCAAGAGTGCCTGCCCAGTGTCGAGCATCTGTTGCGCACGACCGAAGCGCTGAAACACGCTACCCAGTCGCCGTCCGGCGTAGTGCGCGTAAGCTCTACCGTGGGTTTTGGGCGCAAGTGCATTGCGCCGCTGTTGCCTGGGTTCTGTAAGTCCCACCCGGACATCACCCTCGAATTTGATCTGAATGATCGCCATGTGGATTTCGCCGAAGGTCGCGTGGATGTCGCGATTCGCAACGGGCGGCTGGAGGACGCCGATGTGATCGCCAGGCAACTGGCGCCGATGAGTTTCGTCACCTGCGCCGCGCCTGAGTACCTGCACTCAGCCGGCTACCCGCAGACCCTGGAAGACCTTGCGGCGCACAAGACTATCGCCTTTCGCCTGGCGCAGTCGGGCAAGCCGCATGTGTGGGAGTTTGAAGTCGACGGGCAGTTCATACGGCTGCCGTTGCCTTACAGCCAGTTGTTCAATGACCCGGAGCTAGTGGCGCTCGCGGCCGTAGCCGGCGGTGGTGTGGCACAGCTGGCCGGCTATCAGGCGCAGCACTGGATCGCGCAACAGCGTTTGATCGTTTTGCTGCCGGGTTATGCGGCGCAGGCGCGGGGCAGGGGGCATTACATCTGCTATCGGCAGCGCGACAAGATACCGCTGCGAGTCAAGCTGTTCGTCGACTACATGGTGCAAGCCTTCCAGGCATGACCATTGGGTAAAAGGCTTTTGCCTGGGTGCCTAATTGTCGCGGGTGGCGATGGCTGGGCACTATCCGGGTGATATTTATCACCGGGAAATCAATATGTTAAGCAAAGCTATCAAACCCTGGCTGGAATGGCTGTGGCTGCTGCCGTTCGCCGCGGCGCTGTATTATCCGTGGGCGCTGGCGTGGAGTAACCAGGCGCATGTGGCAGGCGCCGGCACCCCGGTCGTCCTGGCGCTGATCCTGAGTGCCTATGCGGTGCCGCTGTTGGCGTTTGCCTGTGTGTATGTCACCGGTGTTCAACCGGTCATGAGCGCACGCCTGGTCCTGGCGCGACGCTTGTCGTGCCTGGCGGTGGCTGCGCCTCCTGCGTACACGCTTATGGGCGTCTTGCTGTACCTGATGAAAATCGAGGGCCACGACATCGCGGTATGGAGCGGGCTGTGGCTGGCGCTGGCAAGCTTTTTTGCGATGGTGTCGTCAACAGGCCCGAGCACCAGCCTGGTGACCTTGGACAAGACCTATATCAAGCTGCGTGTCGCCCACGGCATCGCCTCGGTGGGGATCCTGTTGGTGTTTCTCGCGCCGCACCTGTTCAACCACCTGCTGGGTGTGCTGGGTACCGATGCGCATAAGTCGGTGATGGACGTGCTGCGACGGGTGTATCGCAATGGCTGGCTGGAGCCGGTGATCATTGTCACGTTTTTCTTTCAGATTCTCAGCGGGCTGGTGTTGATTCGCCCGAAGACCGTCACGCGTGCCGACCTGCTGGACGCGTTACAGACCGCCTCCGGCACCTATCTCTCGCTGTTTATCGCGTCCCATATCAACTCGGTGTTTACCCTGGCGCGTTACTTCGGCACCGACACCGATTACGCCTGGGCCGTGGCCGAGCCCGTAGGGTTATTGGCGGATCCATGGAGCATTCGGCTGCTGCCGCATTACTCGCTGGCGGTGTTCCTGCTGATTGGGCATCTGGGTTGTGGTTTGCGAGGTGTATTGCGTAATCACAATGTCAGCGAGTCACGCAGTTCGCTGTTGACCTGGCTGGTGATCGGCATGGGCGCCATAGTCACGATCATCATTACCAGCGGCATGCTGGGGGTCAGGGTTTAGGCTGTTTACGGCACCGTAAAAAGTATTGGCTTGTGTAATTCAAAGCACTCAACGTATTATCAAAGATCTTGCTTGGTTATATGGTTGATGGGCATTGCGCCACTACTCCGGAATCTGTCCTTCCTGCAATGGGCTTGAGTACGGCGTGAGGCTTAGGCTGCGATGGACTGCGCAGCGCTCGTGAATCCTGAACCGTTGGTGTATCCGGGACACTGCGGCGCTGGAATTGCGGTTGCTGCGCAGCCCATCGCAGCCTCTTTCTTACAGGCGGCGGGGCTGGATGCTGTAGGCGCAGCGCCGGTCCCCGGAAATCAAATGCTCGCGCCGCTCCACCACATTTTCATCGCCCAGGGCTGCCTGGAAGATCTGCAGTTCCGAGCGGCAGAACCCCTGGCATTTACGGGCGGCGACGCAGATCGGGCAGTGGTTCTCCACCAGCAGCCAGCCATCGTCCAGCGGCTCCATCTGCGCCATGTACCCGGCGCGTTCGCGAATCTGTACCAGGATCTCGACTTTCTCCCGCAAGGTCGACGCGGCGGAGCAGGCCTGGGTGTATTCGTGCCTGGCCGTCGCTTCCATGCTGGCGATGACTTTTTCCACGCCTTCGCTGCCAAAAATTCCTTCAATGGACTCGATCAGGTGCAACGTCAGTACGCTGTGGGAATCGGGGAATTTGCTTTGGGCGGTTTCGGTCAATGTCCACTTCAACGAGGGCCGGCCGGCACCCGAGATGGGGGCCGATACACCGACGATCAACTGCGCGACCTGCAACTTCTGGATTTGCTGGCGGGCGGCTTCGGAGGTGATTTCCAGCAGTGCAGCCAGGTCCGTGGTTTTCAGTGGGCCACGGGTCTTGAGCAGGAACAGGATGCGGTCCCCGGTGGATGCCTGGCTGTCGTCGGTGGGTGTGGCGTTCATAGATCGGGAATAACCATGGAAGTGACCGGCTCATTTGACCACAGCACGCACGTTGGGGCACCCCTTGATCCGCGTGAAGGTACGGTTCCCGTTGATTTGTATCGAAAGCATTCTGCTGGCCCATTCCGGATTGTCCCCTCGCTACCATCGACCGCCTGCCCAACCCACGAGGGAAAAGGAATGAGTGAGACCCCCGATAGCCTGAACACACCACCCGAGGGATACAGCGACTGGCTGTCCGATCTCAAGAGTCGAATCCACTGCGCCCAGCAACGTGCCACCCTGGCGGTAAACCGCGAGTTGGTGTTGCTGTATTGGCAAATCGGCCAGGATATTCTGACCCGGCAGGCACGGCAGGGCTGGGGGACCAAGGTGATTGAGCGGCTGGCGCAGGATTTGCGTTCAGCGTTTACGGAGATGAAAGGTTTTTCGCCGCGTAACCTGAAGTACATGCGTGCATTTGCGGAGGCGTGGCCGGATTCCGAATTTGTGCAACAGGCTGCTGCACAATTGCCTTGGGGCCATAATCTGGTGTTGCTGGACAGGTTGCCCGGCCCCGAAACCCGTCGCTGGTACATTGCACAGGCCATCGAACACAACTGGTCGCGCAACATCCTGGTGATGCAAATCGAAGGTCGCCTGCTGGAACGCAGCGGCAACGCGGTCAGCAACTTTGACGGACTGCTGCCCAAGGCGCAATCCGACCTGGCTCGCGAATCACTTAAAGATCCTTACCGTTTCGACTTCCTGGGCCTGTCCCTTGACGCGCAGGAGCGTGAAATCGAAAACGCCCTGGTCAAACATGTCACCGATTTTCTGCTGGAGCTGGGCGCCGGTTTTGCCTTCGTGGGACGGCAAGTATTGCTGGACGTAGGGGGCGAGGAGTTTTTCGTCGACCTGCTGTTTTATCACCTCAAGCTGAGGTGCTACGTGGTGATCGAACTCAAGGCCGGTAAATTCAAACCCGATCATCTGGGGCAGTTGGGCTTTTACCTCGCTGCGGTAGACGCCCAGCTCAAGCACCCGCAGGACAGCCCCACCATCGGCCTGCTGCTGTGCAAGAGCAAGAACGAAGTAGTGGCCGAATACGCTCTGCGTGACAGCTCCCGTCCTATTGGGGTAGCCGAGTATCAGTTGGTGGAATCCCTGCCGGCAGAGCTGCAAACCAGCCTGCCCAGCATCGAACAGATTGAACGTGAACTGGCAAGTGATCGCCCCTCCATGGCCAGTGCTTCGTAGTACTGTGCCGACAGGCTGGACATTGGCAATCGCGTCGGCACAATGAGCGCCTTGAAAGGAACTCACCCAAGGAAAGCCATGGCCCGCCGTATTCATTCTGCCTACCCAATGTTGTTGCTCACTGGCGTGCTGATGGGCGCGGGGATGCCTGCCAGTGGCGCGTCCTTCGATTGTAAAAAGGCCTCCACCACGGTGGAAAAGGCTATTTGCGCCAGCCCTGAATTAAGCGAACTCGACACTACGCTGGGCCTGTACTACAGCCAGGCAATGGCCAAACTGGCACCCGACCAGCGCGACGAATTGCGCCGTGGCCAGCGCACGTGGTTGCAGACTCGCAACGCATGTGCCGGTACCCCCGAACAATTGCCCGGCTGCCTGCAATCCCAACTGAGCCAGAGAGTGGTCGAGGTGGGAACCATCACCCACAAAGACACCGCAGCCCTTGACGCAATCATTGCCAGTATTCCGTACCATCCGGCCCAGGCAGCTGAAGGGCTTCGGCGCTACCCGATGAACGATCTGGCCGCCGCCTGGCTGGTCTACCTGCAGCGTTTTGAACCTGACAGTGGCGTTACGGAGAATGAGGCCGAGGAGAATCGCAAGCAGGTTCTCATAGCACTCAAGGAAGACAGTTTTCCCTGGTCGATCTGGCAGGACCTGCAGAATGATCCTGCTGTCAGCCGTGACCGGGTGATGTTGACCTTGCTGCGCATGATGATCGAGCGCCAACAGTATGAGATGTACGCCGACCAACGCCCGTATGTGCACTGCTTTGTCTTCAGCCGGCAGGGCGAGGTCGCGTATGAGTCGTTCGGATCGTTGTACGGCTCCACCCGCGACAGTTTTGCGCCGATCTGTGCCCCTCAGGGTGATCTGTTTGCACAGCCGGCCTGGAAGCGGCTGGACGATTCGTTTACCGAGCCTTTGTCCACTGCATCGCAGAACGAAGGCACCATCCGCTTTGCCAGCTACGCCGACTGGAACACGCTTTCCCTCAAGGCCACCGCGTCGCCTCGGCTGTTTCTCCAGCCAGGCACTGCAGCGCAGTCCCAGGACCCGGAATCAGCCCTGCGCAACTGGGGCGCGGATAAACAGTGGCCTGCCAGGCAACGCCAGCAAGCGCTGGCCGCCATTGAGCCCGCACGGCAAGCGACGAGTGACTGGCTGCAACGCGAGCGCGGCTTCTCTGCTGCTGATGCCAGGCAAGCAGCCCGGGAAATCGTTCGGCAGTGGATGAACCTGCGCCTGGACTTTATCGGCGGCCCTAGCGAGAACTAATCGGTCAACTGCCCGATTCTGGCACGGCCTTTTTGCCGGTCTTGGTACCGGGATGCTGGGTCGAGGTGCCTTTATGGCGCGTGCTCTTCACGGTTTTAGACGGTGCGGGTGCTTTCGTTTCAGCGTCCTTGTTGCCACTGCTGTCAGCCCCGGACGGGCTGCTGGGATAGGTGCCGGGCGGCAGTGCCGAGCCAGGAGCGCTGTTGCCGCTCAGGGCGGGCGCCTCGGGGGCAGTGTTGTCGCCGAAGGCCGCGTAGGCGGGTGCATACAGTACGAGCGCCAGGCTGGCGACAAGTACGATCCTTTGGGAAATGCTGGTCTTCATGACTCAATCCCTCGTGGCGATGGGGACCGAAGCCCGGAGCACATCCAGGCTTCGGCGACGCCTCAATCAAGACTTCCTGGAGCCTGGGGCGTGGCTATGAGCCCCGCCTTTTTTGCCCGCTTCAGAAGCCTTCTCGCGGTCATTGGCGAAGTTGCCGCCTGAACCCTGGCCGCCGCTTTTACGGTTTGTGTCTTTCTGGTCTTTGTGACCAGCACCTGGGGTAGTTTTTCCACTATTAGCCATTTTGAAAACCCTCAATGATGAGCGAATCAATGGTGTTGCCTAATTGGGAATCCTCCAGCCAATTCAAAGTTTGAAATAGTTTCCAGGCATGCGACGAATGGACATCAAGCCGCCATTGGCTTCGCGCCGGGTGCTTTCTTGTGCGCGGCTTTCATCGCTTCCATCTCCGCGCCCAGCTCTTCCAGCAAGGCCTTGCCCAACAGCTTCCTGGCCTGTGGGAACATCTCGCTTTCCTCTTCCTCGATATGGTGCTCCAACAGTTCCTTGACGACTTTCACCCGGCCGGAAAACTCGGTGGTGGAGGGCGAAGTCTGCTTCAGGTCCGGAAGGACGAGGGAGTCGACAGTGCGATGTTCTTCCTTGGCCTCGTGGTACATGATTTCCTGATCCTTGCCGCCGGCCTTGCGAAAAGCCGGGTAGAGGATTTCTTCCTCAAGGCGGGTGTGGAGGCTGATTTCCATTTCCAGCTTGGCCAGGAGCTCAGTGCGCTTCTTTACGCCGCGCTCGGTCGATTCACTGAGTTGATTCAGGATGGCTTTGACGCGTTCGTGGTCGGCCTTGAGAAGATCAATGGCATTCATGGGTGACACCTCACGGGTTGCGAAAGGGCGGGTCGAATTGCCCGCCTGTGCAGACCTCTACAGCATGAGTTGTACCAAGTTGAACAAAATATTTATCTGCTTATAAAACAATAGGTTATGTGTGATAAAAAGCGGCTCTGGTCGTGCAGGTTGCACGGTTGAGGGGTGGCTTGCATGCATTAAACAATGCCTAGCCGCCGCTGACTTTCCAGTGCTTGATGTCGTCGGCAAACACGATCTGCTCGACCTCATGGGCAATCCCGTAGGCCAGTGACTCGTGGGCGGCGATGACTTTTTCCTCGGCCGAGAGGCACTTGAAAATATCCAGGTGGGTTTCGGCGCTGGCGGTTTCCAGTTCGTAGATTTTCACGTAGCGCGCCAGGTCGTTGTCCAGGCTCGACAGGTATTCCCGCAGGCGCTGGTGGTCTACCGAGTTCTGGTTGAAATACCAGTTCATCGGATGGATCAGGAAGCGCGAGTGTGGCGTGGTGATCCGGCGGTTTGCCGCCAGGAACATGATGATGCCCATGGACTCGATATTGCCCGCATTGATCGCACACAGCGGCACCGGCAGGGACTTGAGGAAGGTGTAGAGGGTAAAACCGAAATTGGTGCTGCCGCCGGTGGTCGACAGGTTCAACAGCAACGAACTGGCGCCTTGATCGATCGCGTCCAGGCAGCAATCACGAAAGCGCTCGGTGGTGCCCTGATCGATCTGGCAGTGAAAGTGGATGATGTGCTCGGTCATCCCGGGCCTCCGAGGGGTTAAAGGTAGTGTCCATTTGAGTCTAGAAGGTTACGGCCCGTGTGCCGCAACCGTTGGGCGAGAGCCATCCGTTGCAATTTTAATGAACCCTCGGGCGCGTTGCTTGACCTAACGCATACGACCTCAGGAGGATGAATCATGCAAATCGAATATGTCTGGATTGGCTTGGCGGTGATTCTGGTGCTGCTGGAACTGTGGGCGATCAACAGCGTTCTGCGCAGTGGCAGTGGCTGGGAGACCAAGGGTTTATGGCTGGTGGTACTGATCTTCATGCCGCTGTTGGGGCTGATCCTCTGGGCGCTGTTTGGGCCCAAGGGTGTGAACCGGGCGACACATGCCACTGAGCATGGCAAAGGCTAAGACAGAATCGAAAAAAAACAGGCGCCCGAGGGCGCCTGTTTGCATTGGCGGGTGTCAAGCCGCCAGTGTCTTGGCAATGGCCTCATTGAACGCCGGCAAATCGTCGGGCGTGCGCGAGGTTATCAGGGTCCAGCCATTGGCCGGGCATTCCTTCACCTGCGTATCCACCCAGTTTGCTGCGCCGGCATTGACCAGGTCAGTGCGCACGCTTTTGTAGGAGGTGAGGGTCTTGCCGCCGATCACGCCGGCATCAATCAGGGCCCAAGGGCCATGGCAGATGGCGGCTACGGTTTTCCCGGCCTTGACGAAGTCGTTGATCAGCCGCAGTGCATCGGCGTCCTGGCGCAGGGTGTCGGCATTGACGGTGCCCCCGGGGATGACCAGTGCATCGAAGTCACTGCCGTGCAGGTCCGAGAGCTTGGCGTCGGACTCTACCGTCCTGTCTTTCTCGGTGTCCTTGAGAAAGGTCTGGGTGCTGCCACCTTTGCTGGAACCGTGGGTCACCGTGGCGCCAAAACCACGCAGGGCTTCCAGCGGCTTGAGCAACTCGTCGCGCTCGATACCGGTGTTGGAGGTGATGATCAGAATCTTCTTGCCGTGCAGTTGCGAACTCATGGTCGAGTGTCTCCTGAGTGGGTCAATGATTAATTGGCGTGTTGGGACTGCAACTTCTTGGCCATCTTCAGATGGGTTTCGAGAGTCGGCAGGGTCTTCTCGGCAAAAGCCTTCAGTTCGGCGTTATCCGAGGAGGCGGCTTCTTTTTTGAACAGGGCCACGGTGTCTTCGTGGGCCTTTACCTGGTTGTCGGCGTAAGCCTTGTCAAAGGACTCTTCACGGATTTCCAGGATCATTTTCTTGGCCTTGTCGGTGAGGCTGGCATCGTCGGGCACCTTGATGTCGAGCTTCGTCGCCAGGGCCGTCAGCTCCTGGTTGGCCTTGGTGTGGTCGGTGATCATGTGCTGGGCAAACGCCTTGATATCAGCGGCACCGCTCTTTTCCAGCGCCAGTTTGCCGGCTTCTACTTCGGTGATGCCGCCCTGGGCTGCGGCGTCAACGAAGTCATTGGAAGTGGCGGCCATGGCCACACCCATCGAGCCCGCGGCCAGCGCGAAGGTTAGTCCCATTTGTTTCATCAGCAAGTGCTTCATGATGCTTCTCCTGAAGAGTGGCGCGATGCCGTTACCTGACTGTTGAGGGGGGGGCAGCGCAAAAGGTTTAAATTAATTTGCCCTATTTTTCGGTGCATGCACCCGAGGCAATTTCCTTGAACTATCGAAAAACCTTGGGCTCTGCTGCATAACGGCTCCGCGCTGGAGCCTGACCTTTTAACCGCAGGAGAATCCCCATGGGCACTGAAAAAACCGCCGACAAAACCCCTGATGCGATCAGCTCTGAACAGGCGCAAAAAGGTCGCCAGGCTGCCGATCAGGGCAGTTCTTTACAGCGTCCCAATCCCAAGACAGAAACCGTCGATAAGGTGATCACGCCGACGTCCATCAAGGACACACAACGGCAAACCGAGCAGATCAACGAGCAAGCCGCCAAGGCCGAGCGCAAGCTGGGTCAGTGAAGAACGGAGGCAGTCATGGGTCGATCCATCAGCGCCGGGGAACTGGGTATTGAGCTCAAGCCCGGTGATGACAACGCACTGTTCAAGTGGTTTGTCGCCAGCTTCCTGATGGGCAAGCGCATTCAGGCGCAGATCGCGGCGCAGGCCTATCAGGTGATTGTGGTGAAGCATGGCCGGGACACCCCGCGCAAACTGCAACACTGCACCTCTCGCGAACTGGTGGCCATGCTCGGTGAGGCGCATTACGTGCGTTACGACGAAAGCACCGCGCAACGCCTGCTCGACCTCAGCAGCAAGTTGAATGCGGAGTACGCGGGCAGGATCAGCCATATCCACGATGCCAGTGCCGACCGTGGGGAGTTTGAAAAACGCTTGAATGCGTTCGAGGGCGTCGGGCCGAAGACGGTGGAGATTTTCATGAGGGATGCGGCGTCGGTGTTGTTCTGATGCCGATTTTTCTCGGTTGTGCCGGTTGGAGCCTGCCTCGTGAGCAATGGCCACGGTTTCCCCGGCAGGGCACCCATCTGCAACGTTATGCCGCGTGCTTGAATGCGGTTGAAATCAACAGCTCCTTCTACCGCCCCCATCGCCCGCAGACCTACGAACGATGGGCGCAGTCAGTGCCGTCGGGCTTTGGTTTTTCGGTCAAGGTGCCACGGCACATCACCCATGAATTACGTCTGCGTGACTGCGATACGGCATTGGATGAGTTCCTTGCACAGTGCCTGCAATTGGGCGACCGCCTGGGCTGCCTGCTGGTGCAATTGCCGCCTTCTTTAAGCTACAACCCGATCATTGCCGGCGGCTTTTTCACAGCCTTGCGTCAACGATTTGCCGGCCATGTGGTGCTTGAGCCACGGCATGCCAGTTGGGTGCAGGCCGAAGATTTGTTGCAGGATTTCCAGATAGGACGGGTGGCCGCCGACCCTCCGGTGATCGCTGAAGGTGACGTACCGAAAGGCTGGCAAGGCGTGCGTTATTGGCGTCTGCATGGTTCGCCGCGTATCTATCACAGCGCTTACGAAACCGAGCGTTTGTGCGCGCTGGCCGAGGTATTGATAGCGTCCCAGGAGGAGGGCATTCCGACCTGGTGTATTTTCGATAATACGGCCAGCGGTCATGCGCTGGTCGATGCGCTTGCCCTTCAAGCGATGCTCGCCCCTCAGGCATCCACTTGCATCACCTCCAGCCCCAGGCATTCATAAGCCTCGACGCTGCCCGGCGGCACGTGCCACTCGGTGATCAGGGTATGAATGCGGCTGCACGGTGCCACCACAAATGGCTCTACGGCGCCCAGCTTGTCGGCCAGGGTGACTGCCACCACGTGGGAGGCGCTGTCGAGCATAGCCTGTTTCACCGCCACTTCCTCGAAGTGCAACGAGCTGATGCCGACCTGTGGATGCAGTGCGCACACGCCCGTGAACAGCAGGTCGGCCTTGATGCTTTGGATCAGCCGCAATGCTTCATGCCCGCTGGCGGCCATGGTCACCGGGTTGAGTTGGCCACCGGCAAGGATCACCGTCACATTGGGATGTTCTGACAACGCGATGGCAATCATCGGTGAGTGGGTAACAGCGGTCAGCTTGATGGAATGCGGTAGTGACTGGGCGATTTGCAGGGTGGTGGTACCGGAGTCGAACAGCACGATCTGGCCGTCCTCCACGCGATCGGCGGCGAGTTGCGCCAGGTGGCGTTTGGTCGCGGTGGTTTCGCCAAACCGGGTGAAGAAATCCTTGCCGGTGTCCTTGGGCCGTGGCAGCGCACCTCCATGCACGCGTTGCAGCAGACCGGCGGAGGCGAGTTCGCCAAGGTCGCGGCGAATGGTGTCCTGGGAAACGGCGAAATGCTCCACCAACTCCGAGGCAGTGACTTTACCGTCGCGCTCCAGCAGCAATAGGATTTTCTGTTTGCGCAGGGAGGGCAGGTCGATGGCAGCATGGTTGTTATGCATGTTTTTGCTCGTTGATGCGTGTTTATGCGAGATTAATCAGCATTAGGCGCAAACGCAATGGGTTGGGGTGTCGGTGATGCCCTGCCGAGTGAGCTGAGCACCATGGAAAAACCACACCCGGTCCGGTACCAACCCCATGGTTTCGATTCGCGAGGTGATGCAGGAGATTTTGCTGCCGCCAAGCTTTCCAACAGGGCATTACTGAGCAAAAAAATCGTAAAAAAGTAAAAAGAGTTGTCCACGAAAACCGTGGGTATCTCTGTGGATAACTTTGCTTGAGCCCGGCGGGTATGGCGATTTAACCTGCGGTTAATATTTGATCAGTCACTGTTTATGGCCAGTATGGGCAGGCTTTGCGCCTTGACAGGCACCGGCGAAACCAGTGCCGAAATGCAGATTTACGAGTCGTTTGGGCGCCCGGTGGAGGACCCGGCAACCTGAGTGGCGCGCTTCGATTGCATCAGGCTGTCCAACGCCTGGCGATAACTGCTGCCGGCCAGTCGCATGCTGTCGTTATGAGTGGCACCGGGTACCAGCAACAGGTGTTTCGGCTGTTGGGCGGCGTCAAACAGTTGCTGGCTGAAGCGCGGTGGCACGAAGGCATCGGCGAGCCCGTGAACCACCAGCAGCGGCATGTGGATATCAGCGATCTTGTCAATGGAATCGAACTTCTGCGACAGCAGCCAGCGCACCGGCAATGACGTATTGGCTACTGCCGTGGCCACATCTGCCAGGGAGGTAAAGGTGGACTCGATGACCAGTCCGCGCACTGGCGGCGGCACCTGATTGTTCGCTGCCTGCTTGCCCAGTTCCACCGCGAGGTCGATGGCCACCGCGCCACCCAGGGAGTGCCCGTAGATGAGGCGCTTGGCAGGATCGGGTTGCAGCACCTGGAAGCGTTCCCAGGCAATGCGCGCGTCTTCGTACACGCTGGTTTCCGACGGCAGGTCGCCTCGACTCTGGCCGAAGCCGCGGTAGTCGATGGCCAGTACGGAAAAGCCCAGGGCCCGCAGCTGTTCGATGCGAAACAGTTGGCCAGTGAGGTTCCAGCGCACGCCGTGCAGGTAGAGAATTGCCGGCGCGTCCTTCTGTGCCGCTGGCCACCACCAGCCATGAATATTCTGCCCTGCCTTGAAACTCGCGGGTTTCAGGTCGAATTCCTGCACATCACGCGGCAACCCGCTGTACCAGCTGGCAGTGCCTGGCTCCACGCGAAACAGCAACTCGCGTTCCTTGTGTTGCAGCACGGCGCAACCCACGGGCAGGCCGATGATCAGGGCGGCCATGCACAGCAGGGGAAACCAGCGCAGGCCGAGACGGGACAGAAAACGTGAAGACATGAAGGTTCCAGGACACAGGCGAAGCACGGGTTTTAACAGATGCCCTGGCCGCGCAGGAAATATTCAGACGGTCGTCACCGGACATTGCTTGCAAAGTATTACATCGCCTCGTCCAGCAGAGAAAAAAAGTGCCCGGCCAAGGGGGAAGAATTGCTGGTGTTCCAGTTTAGGTAGAGCCCGATGCTGGAGGACGCGGCGGTGAGGGGCACAAACGCCACTTTGTCACGGGGCATCGAACGGGCAATGGACTGCGGCACCAGCGCCACACCAAACCCGCACGCCACCAGGCCAATCAGGGTGGGCAATTGATCGGCTTCCTGGACCACCCTTGGAGCGAAGCCCGCAGCCTCGCATAAAGCGATCAACTGGTGGTGATAGCCACTGCCCAATGCCTGGGGCGTGAACACAAAATCGGCGCCGGCAAAGTCCTTCAGCTCGATAGCGGCGTCATCCGCATTCGGATGGTCTGCGGGCAGCGCCAGCAGGATCGGTTCATCCAGCAGCAGCCGGGATTCGATGTTATCTGCCTGGCCTGGCAGGTAGCGCAAAAAAGCGATATCGGTATCACCACTCAACAAGGCCTTGGCCTGGTTGGCAGAGGGCATTTCCTTGATCACCAACTGAACCCTGGGGAACGCCAGGCGAAACTGCCTGAGGGTATCCAGCAACCACGGATAGCCGGTGATCGACACCGAGGTGATGGTGAGCGTGCCGGCGGTTCCCTGGGACACCTGCCGGGCTTGCTCAATGCCTTGCTGCAATTGCCCGAGGACGGTGTAGGCCGTCTGAAGAAACGCCGCCCCGGCTGGCAGCAGCTTCACGCCACGACGGTCACGCTGCAGCAGGGCAAACCCCAACTTTGCCTCCAGGCGATTGATCGCCTGGCTCAACGCTGGCTGCGCCATATGCAGGCGCTCCGCGGCCTGGTGAAAGTGCAGCGCTTCGGCAACGGCAACGAACTGGCGCAACAGGCGGGTTTCGATCATCTGGGCTGTTCCTTCAGGTAGATGGCGGTGTGGGGCTTGATACGGCGCAGGTATCAATATCGCTGTTTTTCAGTATTAAACAGGACGGCCACGGGTTGTTAGGGTGGAGTGCCTATCAGGAGAACGCGACGATGGACTTTACAGGTAAAACCGCAATCGTGACCGGTGCCGCCCGTGGCTTGGGGTTCAGCTATGCGCGCGAGTTGGCGCGACTCGGCGCGCAGGTGGTAATCAGTGATATCGGTGCCGACACCCTCGGCGATGGGGCTGATCCCCAGGTGGTACAGGCGGCCGCGCTGGCGCTGCAGGGTGAAGGCCTGCGGGTGGTTGGCCACGCGGGTGACCTGTCCGGCGAAGCGGGGTGTCGAGCGCTGATCGAGTGCGCCATCACGCATTTCGGGCAGCTCGATATCCTGATCCACAATGCTGGCTGGGTCGGCTATCAGCCCATCGAGGCCGCCGACGAGGCTTTCATCCGGCGGGCCATGGACGTCAATGTCTATGCACCGATCTGGCTGTGCAAACACGCGTGGCAGCACCTCACGCGATCTGCCGCACCCCGTATTGTGCTGACCACCTCCGACCGTGCGATGTACACGCGCTACGTCCAGCCGGGCCTGGCGGCCTACAGCGCGGGGAAGATGGCGCAACTGGGGATCATGAATGCTTTGAGCGGGGAAGGGGCGGAGGCCGGGATCCTGGTCAATGCCATTTCACCTGTGGCCAAGACCCGCATGTGGGGCGTGACCGGCGAGCCGTACAACCTCAAGCCGGAATGGGTCACGCCTGGGGTGATCTTCCTGGCTTCGGCAGCGTGCCAGGACAGCGGCTATATCCTGCGTGCCAGCAACGGCCAGTTCACCGCCACGCGGTTCGCGGAAAATCCGGGGGTCGAGTATCCGGTTGACCTGGCGCGGGTCAACGCCTCGGACGCTGCGCAAGTCGCCGCGTCATGGCAATCCATCAAGGACTGTTGACGGTCACGCCAGGTAAAGCGTCAGGCCCTGAGCTTCATAGGGTTGCAGCAGGGCACGCGGCGTACTGGCCAATGCGACGATCGCGCTGACCTGTGCCAGCTCCACCACCTGGTAGGGCGATGCGGTGTTGAGCTTTTCCGAGGTGGCCAGCACGATGGTTTCTGCCGCCGCGTGACACAACGCGCGCTTGACCACTGCCTCTTCATAATCGCCGGTAGACAGGCCGGCATTCGGGTGCACGCTGCACACCCCCATGAAATACAGGTCGGCATTTACCCGGCCGATGGCCTCCAGCGTAGCCGCCCCCACCCCCACCAGTGAGTGGCGAAACAGCCGCCCGCCGAGCATGATCACTTCAATCTGCGGATGATCCACCAGGGCCATGGCAATCGACGGGCTGTGGGTGACCACGGTGGCATTCAGTTCCGCCGGCAAGTGATGGGCCAGTTGCAGGCACGTGGTACCGCCATCGATAAACACCACCTGGCCGGGCTGCACCAGTTGCGCAGCCGTCCGGCCAATGGCGATTTTTTCCTCCGGTACCAAGTGTTCCCGAACCGAAAAATCAGCCATCGCTGGGGATGCCGGCAAGGCGCCGCCGTGCACCCGCAGCAGCAAACCTTCCTTGGCCATTTCCCGCAGGTCACGCCGAATCGTGTCCTCGGAAACCTCCAGTGCCTGGCTCAACTCCTTGGCAATCAGCCGGCCGTCGCGGTGCAGCGTATCCAGCAGGTGTTGTTTACGTTGTTGGGTCAGCATCGGAAGCTTCCTGCACGTTTTTTCTTGACTGTGCACGATTTTGCACGACATGCTGAATAACACAAGACAAAAAGGTCCTGCCATGGAAAACAGTCCCGTCCGCATCCACGCCGAAGAACTGCTCTCGGATAATTGGTACGTGCTGAAAAAGTACACCTTTGACCTGCGCCGCCGCGACGGCAGTTGGCAGTCCCAGACCCGCGAGATCTATGACCGGGGCAATGGCGCGACGATCTTGCTGTACAACCGTGAGCGGCGCACGGTGTTGCTGATTCGCCAGTTCCGCATGCCTACCTACGTCAATGGCTACCACGGCTACCTGATCGAGTCTGCCGCCGGCCTGCTGGACAACGCCAGCCCCGAGGAGCGCATTCGCCTGGAGGCGGAAGAAGAGACGGGCTACCGTGTGGGCCATGTAGAAAAGATCTATTCGGCCTTCATGAGCCCGGGTTCGGTGACCGAGCGCATTCACTTTTTCATCGGCGAATATCAGCCTGGCGACCGGGTCAGTGATGGCGGCGGGCTGGAGGATGAAGGTGAGGATATCGAAGTGCTGGAGTTGGGATTCGAGGAGGCCCTGGCCATGGTGGACAGTGCCGAGATCGTCGACGGCAAGACCATCATGTTGTTGCAGTACCTTGAATTGCGGATGTTGAAAGAGGGCTGGTGATGTCGCGTCGGTTATCGCTTGCGCTGGCGGTGTTGCTGGCGGGATGCAGTGGTGTGAGCGCTGCGCAAACACCCGTCGGTGATGGTGGTGTTCCCGCGTTCTATACCTGGGCGGACAAGGTGCCCGCGTCACCCGGGCGGATGCTGCGCAGCGAGCCGTTGACCGATCAGCAAAGCCTGGTCGAGGCGGGGCAGAATATTCGCATCCTGTACACGTCCACCGACGGTCTCGATACCCATAAACGGATTGTCGTTTCCGGTGCGCTGTTCCTGCCCAAGGGCACACCGCCGCCGGGTGGCTGGCCGCTGATGGCGTGGGCCCACGGCACGGTGGGGAGTGCCGATATCTGCGCGCCGTCGTTCGCCGGTCGCAGCCCTCGGGATACGCGCTATCTCAATTATTGGCTGGCTCAGGGCTACGCGATTGTCGCTACCGATTACCAGGGGCTTGGGACGCCTGGCCTGCATCCGTATGGGCTGACCAGTCCGCTGGCCTATGGGGTGCTCGACAGCATTCGCGCGGTAGGGGCGGGTGGTTTCGAACTCTCCAAACGTGTGGTGGTGTTCGGGCAGTCACAGGGTGGCCGTGCTGCGTTTGCCACGGCGGTCTATGCGAAAGACTATGCGCCCGAGTTGGATATCGTGGGGGTGGTGGCGACCGGTACGCCTTACGCGGCCACCCATAAAACGGGAGGCAGTGCCGAGTTGGAAAAGGCCCGCAGTTCGGTGGTGCCGACCTTTGCCTATAACTTGCTGCGGCTGAGTACTGTCACGTTGTTTGATCCTGGGTTTGTGGCTGCGGATTACTTGAGCGAGCGTGCAGTGCCTGCGTTTGAGAGCAGCCGGCGGGATTGTTTGCATGCCATTGAGCAGCGGGTGATGGCTGATGGGCTCAGCTTCAATGACAGTTTCAAGCGGTCGCCGAAAGAGGCGCTCGACAAGGTTTATCGTGAGTCGGCGTATCCGACGTTGAAGACGGATATTCCGGTTTTTGTCGGTACGGGGGGGCGGGATCAGGATGTGTTTGTGCCGGGGCAAAAGGCGCTGGTCAGGGATGCGTGCAAGGTCGGGGACCGGATTGAATGGCATTTTTATCCTGAGCTGGATCACTCCGCTACGGTCAATGGTTCGCTCGTGGACTCGACGCCGTTTGTGCGTAAGGCGTTTGCGGGGGAGGTGATTGGTGGGAATTGTGGGGGGTAGCTTTTTTGGGGGGTATATCCGTTATTTGGGTAACGGCGACTTATGGTTTCGCTCTTACAGCGAGTCACTTTGCAAAAGCCGGAATGCCGGCCCAGCCCAAAGTAAGTAAAGGGAGCTGCCTCCGCCGCATTATGTGGGAGCGGGCTTGCTCGCGAAAAACCTGAGAGCGCCACGTTGAATCAGGATACCCACGTCATCGTTAACGACCTTCGCGAGCAAGCCCGCTCCCACATTTGGACCGTGTCCGCCTTTGATTTTGCGGTTGCTTCACCCCACTCAAGTCGGCTGGTAGGCCGCTGTGAGAGCGCAACCCGATAGCGGCCATAACCGCAGCAACGGATATGCCCCCAACCCCATCACCCCAATTTCACATTCATGATAATCCGCGCGGTAAACACCAATTTCCCCTCCGCATCCAGCATCTCCACCGGCACCACCTTGTCACCCGCCGTTTGCCAGTCGATACCTTCGCCATTGGCCGTCGCCGTCACGCTGCTCTTGGCCTTGGCCAGATACTCCACCGACATCCCCTTGGGAATCCACCGCGCACCCGCCGGCACGGAAACGTCCGTCATCGTACCCGCCGCCAACTCCGCAGCGTTGCACATGGCAATGGCGTGCACCGTGCCCAGGTGGTTGGTGATGGCCTTGCTGAACGGCACTTCCACCGAGGCAAACCCCGGACGCAACTGGGTCATCAACGGATTGATGGTGCTGAAGTAGGGCGCCATCTGGCACGCCAGTTTGCTGAACGCTTCGGGGCCAACGCTGTTGAACATGCTCAGAGCCTGACTCATGGTGCTGCCTCGCTGATTAAATGAATTTTACGGAATATTGTTCCGTTACAGAATAATGTTCTGTAACGGAACAGTATTCTGCCCATGGGAAATCTGTCAAGCTGCCCGGGCTTGTTCTTCTTCACTGACTGAGTTCCTGTTCAGAATGCAAACTCCGGATCTGCTTCAGCGTTGCTTCCCTGGCCGAAGGGCCGAATTGAAGCGCGATATCTTCAAGGCAGCCCTGGACCTGTTCAACGAGCAGGGCCTTGAAGCCACCACCATCGAGATGATCCGCGCGCGCTGCGATACCAGCGTCGGCGCCATTTATCATCACTTCGGCAACAAGGAAGGCCTGGTCGCCGCGCTGTTTTTTACCGCGCTGGAGGATCAGGCCGAATTGCGTGGGCGCTACCTTGAATCGGCCAAAACGGCGAAGGAGGGGGTGTACGCACTGGTCCACAGCTATGTCGATTGGGTGGACAGCGAACCGCAGTGGGCGCGCTTTCAGTACCACGCGCATTTCGCGGTGACCAAGGGCCCGTTCGCCGCTGAATTGGAAAGCCGCAATCAGGCGCGCAATGCGTTGCTGAAGGAGTGGATGGTGCTGCCTGGACGGGGTGATCAGCTCAGCCAGGTGCCCGCCGAACTCTTGCCATCACTGATCATCGGCCAGGCCGACAGCTACTGCCGTGCCTGGCTGGCCGGGCGCTCGGCCAGCAGCCCTCGGGTGTACCGGGAAACCCTGGCCGAGGCAGCGTGGCGCTCGGTAGGCGGCGCTTAGGGCGTCGCGTGCATCACGCACAGGGTGCGGGCGTTATCGCCACCCGATAGCGCTCGTCAAAATCATCCGCCAACTGTGCCAGCGTCACCTCTCCCAAACGCTGCAGCAGCAACGCCTGGGCATCGTCAAACGCCTGGTTCAGCGCCGCATTGACGGCCTGTTCCACCAGGCATCGCGGATGATCGGTGGACAGGCCGACGGCAAAGATCGACGACGTGCCAAGGGCATTGTGGATGTCCAGCAGGGTGATTTCACTCAGCGGCTTGCCCAGCATCCAGCCGCCCTGATGGCCTTTTTCCGAACGCACATAACCTTTCTCCTTGAGCAGGCCCAGGGTGCGGCGTACCACCACCGCGTTGGTACCAAGCATCTGCGCGATGGTCTCCGAGGTGGCGCGTTCCTCGTGGCGGCCCATGTGGATCAGCACATGGAGCATGCGCGAAAGCCGGGTGTCGTTTCTCATCTGCAAGCCTCTGGATTTCCTGCCCGAAAGTATCGTTCGTAACGATTGGAGTTGCGAGACGCTTGACGAGGTATTTTTATGTAACTTATGGTGTGTCGTGAGTGCCCGGCAACCGATGCAAGGGCCACCAGAGAGGTCATCTTCATGGTTTACGACGTGATTATCGTGGGCGGCAGCTACGCCGGAATGTCTGCCGGGCTGCAACTGGCGCGGGCTCGGCGCAAGGTGCTGGTGATTGACGCCGGGCAGCGGCGCAACCGGTTTGCGGCCACGTCCCACGGTTTCCTCAGCCAGGATGGCCAGCCGCCGGAGCTGATCGCTGCCGAAGGGCGAGGGCAGTTGATGGAATATCCGACGGTGACCTGGGTGCAGGACACCGCCGTTGAAGCGATTCGAAACCAGGATGGCTTCGTGGTGCAAACCCGTTGCAAGGGTGAGTTCAACGCTAAACGCTTGATTCTCGCTACCGGCGTGGTGGATGAGTTACCCGAGGTCGAGGGGTTGAAGGAGCGCTGGGGCAAGCATGTGTTCCATTGCCCGTATTGCCACGGCTATGAACTGGATCAAGGCCGCATCGGCGTGCTGGCGACGTCGCCACTGGCCATGCATCACGCCATGCTGCTGCCGGACTGGGGCACCACCACGCTCTTTACCAACGGTGCATTTGTGCCGGATGCCGAGCAGCAGGCGCAACTGGATCGGCGTGGGGTCAGCGTCGAAAGCTCGGCGGTGCGGCGGATTGTCGGTGAGCGGGCGGATGTGGAGTTGGCAGACGGGCGGATGATCGCGCTGGACGGTATTTTCACCCTGTCCCGTACGCGCATGGCCAGCCCATTGGCCGAGCAGTTGGGCTGTGAGTTTGTCGAAGGGCCGACCGGGCCCTACCTGCTGACCAACGAGACGCGCCAGACCACCGTGCCCGGTGTGTTTGCCTGCGGCGATGCCAACCTGGCCGGCGGCTCGGTGGCGCTGGCGGTCGGCGAGGGTGTGCGCGCCGGGGTGGGCGCGCACTTTTCGATGATCTTCAACTGAGGTCAGCGCACCAGGCACGGCCGCTTGTTATCGAACGTCCAGCCCGGAATCATGAACTGCATCGCCACGCTGTCATTGCGCGCACCCAGGCCCATGCCTTTGTACAGTTCATGGGCGTGGGCCACGGCGTCCATGTCGATGTCCACGCCCAGGCCCGGTTTGGCCGGCACCTTGATATGGCCGTCGACAATCTTCAGCGGAGCCTTGGTCAACCGCTGGCCGTCCTGCCAGATCCAGTGGGTGTCGATGGCCGTGATTTCCCCCGGCGCGGCGGCGGCCACCTGGGTGAACATCGCCAGGGAAATATCGAAGTGATTATTGGAGTGCGAGCCCCAGGTCAGGCCCCATTCGTGGCACATCTGCGCCACGCGCACCGAGCCCTGCATGGTCCAGAAGTGCGGGTCGGCCAGGGGAATATCCACGGACTGCAACTGGATCGCATGCCCCATTTCCCGCCAGTCGGTGGCGATCATGTTGGTGGCGGTGGGCAGCCCGGTGGCACGGCGGAATTCGGCCATGACTTCGCGCCCGGAGTAACCGTTTTCCGCGCCGCAAGGGTCTTCGGCATAGGCCAGCACATGATGCTGGTCGCGGCACAGGGCGATGGCTTCTTTGAGTGACCAGGCGCCGTTGGGGTCCAGGGTGATGCGCGCATCGGGGAAGCGTTCGGCCAGTGCAGTCACCGCCTCGATTTCGTCGCCGCCGCGCAGTACGCCGCCTTTGAGCTTGAAGTCATTGAAGCCGTATTGCGCCTTGGCCGCCTCTGCCAGACGCACGATGGCTTCGGGCGTCATGGCCTGTTCATGACGCAGGCGGAACCAGTCTTCGGCATCGTCTTCACTGCGATAGGCCAGGTCGGTCTGCTGGCGATCACCGATGTAGAACAGGTAGCCGAGCATCTTCACCGCGTCGCGCTGCTGGCCTTCGCCGAGAAGGGCAGCCACCGGGACTTCGAGGAACTGGCCGAGCAAATCCAGCAGCGCGGCTTCCATCGCCGTGACGGCATGGATGGTGATGCGCAGGTCAAACGTCTGCAAACCCCGGCCCGCCGAATCCCGCGCGGCGAAGGTCTGGCGCATGGCATTGAGAATGCTCTGGTACTGGCCGATGGGCTTGCCGATCACCAGGCTGCGGGCGTCTTCCAGGGTCTCGCGGATGCGTTCGCCGCCGGGTACCTCACCGACGCCGGTACGGCCGGCGCTGTCGGTAAGGATCACGATGTTGCGCGTGAAAAACGGCCCGTGGGCACCGCTGAGGTTGAGCAGCATGCTGTCGTGGCCGGCCACCGGGATGACTTGCAGGCCGGTAACGACCGGGGCGCTGTTGGCGTGGTGCTGGTGTTCTGTGTTCATCGTGTAGTCCTTATTTGCTCAAGACGGGGGCGGGTTGCAGCACGCTGCTGGTGGTCGGGCCGGGCAGTGTCCTGGCGAAAAACACCAGGATGGCCGCAAGGATCGAAGTGCCCGCCAGGCCATACAAACCGCCCTGGATCGAGCCGGTGGTCTGTTCCAGGAAACCAAAGGTGGTGGGCGCGACAAACCCGCCGAGGTTGCCGATGGAGTTGATCAATGCGATCACCGCCGCGGCGATGCGTGCATCCAGGTAACCCTGGGGAATCGGCCAGAACAGCGAGGACGCCGACTTGAAGCCGATCGCCGCGAAGCAGATGGCGATAAAGGCAAAGATCGGCCCGCCGGTAGTGGAGAGGAACATGCCCACGGCGGCGATCAACAGTGCCGCAGCGACCCATGCTTGCTGGAACTTGAATTTGCCCGCCAGTGCCGCGAAGGCGTACATCGCGATGATCGAGATCAACCACGGGATGGAGTTGTAGAAACCCACCTGGATGTCGCTCAGGTCGCCCATCTTTTTGATGATGCTCGGCAACCAGAAAGTGGCGGCATATATCGTCAGCTGGATGCAGAAATACAGGGCGCAGAACAGCATGATCTGACGGTCCTTGAGCAACTTGCCCAGGGTCGGCTTGACCGTGGTGGCGGCGTCACGCTCGCGCTGTTCGCGGTCGATCTCGCTCACCAGCGCATCCTTTTCTTCAAGGCTGAGCCACTTGGCGTCATGGGGCTTGGAGTCCAGCCAGAACCACACGAAAAAGCACAGCAGCACCGACGCCATGCCTTCGATGATGTACATCCACTGCCAGCCATGCAGGCCCAGCCCGGTGATTTGCAGCAGCACGCCGGACAAGGGGCCGGAGATCAGCGAGGCGAGGGCCGAGCCGCTGAGGAAGATTGCAATCGCCTTGCCGCGTTCGACGCCGGGCAACCAGCGAGTGAAGTAGTAGATCACCCCGGGAAAGAAGCCCGCTTCGGCCACGCCCAGCAGAAAGCGCAGGATGTAGAAGTGGGTTTCGTTCTGGATAAAGGCCATCAATGTGGCGGTGATGCCCCAGGTGAACATGATGCGGGTCAGCCAGATGCGCGCGCCGACTTTTTGCAGGAGCATGTTGGACGGCACTTCGAACAGCGCGTAGCCGATGAAAAACAACCCGGCACCGAAGCCGTAGGCGGCCGCACCAATGCCCAGGTCGTGCTCCATATGGGTACGCACAAAGCCGATGTTGACGCGGTCGATGTAGTTGACGATGAACATGATCACGAACAGTGGGAGCACATGGCTCTTCACCTTCTTGATCGCGCGGGCCAGGACCGGGTCGGTGGCAGGCGCAGCTGTCGCAGGGCTGGAAGGGGTCACGAGGTCAAACTCCCACTGATTATTGTTGTGCGGGGACGTATTTGGGTTGCCGGAGATGTCTGACAACTTGATAGACATCATACAACTGCATTTTCAGAGATGGCAACCCTTTGTGGGAGCGAGCTTGCTCGCGAAAATCGTCAACGATTACGAGGTTTGGTGCAATGTTTGCGCTGCGACGGGTTTTTTCGCGAGCAGGCTCGCTCCTACAGGTATTTGTTTGTTGTCATACAAGTAAGGGCTTGCAAGAATGCTAGTATTGCCAGGCGCCCCAGAACGGAATTCCTGATGCAAAACCCCAGCTCGGCACCTCATCGCAAGCGCTCCCCGGGCCTTGCCCACGACATCGTCACCGCGCTGACCCAGCAGATTCTCCTGGGGCAGATGGCGCCGGGTGAAAAGCTGCCGTCGGAGTCGGCCATCGTGGGCGAGTACGGCGTCAGCCGCACGGTGGTGCGCGAAGCGCTTTCCAAATTGCAGGCCGCCGGGCTGGTGGAAACCCGCCACGGTGTCGGCACCTTTGTGCTGGAGCGCGACGAGCGCCACGGCCTGCACCTGACCCACGACACCGCCGCCAGCGTGCGCGGCATTCTTGAACTGCGCATGGGCCTGGAAACCCAGGCAGCCGCCCTGGCAGCCTTGCGCCGTACCGATGAACAACTGCAGCAGATGCGCCAGGCACTGGATGATTACCAGGACTCGCTGGCCAACAACGACAGTGCCGTTGAGCCTGACGTGCGCTTCCATCGCCTGATCGCCCAGGCCACTGGCAATACCTATTTCACCGACGTGATTTATCACCTGGGCCACTCGGTAATCCCACGCACCCGGATCAATGCCGAGGAACGCGGCGACGCGGACCTGATGGAACTGGGGCGCCTGGCGAACCTTGAGCACGAGGCGATCCTGAAAGCCATCCGCCGCCAGGACCCGGACGCGGCCCGGGCCGCCATGCTGTTGCACTTGAGCAACAGCCTGGAGCGGATGACAGGAGAGTAGGCGGGGCTATTTGCTGTCCAGGAAGTCCAGCAGCGCGGCATTGAACAGCGTCGGGTCCTGCAGGAATGCGAAGTGGCTGGTGTTCGGCAGAATCAGCAGGCCCGCTCCCGGAATGGTCGCCGCGATGTATTCGGTGTGTTCTCGCTTGATCGCCTCATCGTGGTCGCCGTCGACAATCAGGATCGGAGTTTTGATGGACGCCAGTTGCGCGTCGGTCCAGTTGGGTTGGCTGGCCCACATATGGCTGATCTGCTCGACGAAGGCGTCGTACTCTTTTGGCGTCGGCGAGTGCCTGGCGTACTCCTTGCCGGCGCGCTCGATGAAGGCGGCGAAGGTCGGGTTTTTCTCTACGCCATCCTTGACCCCAGAGGTCTGGGTGTTGGCGGCAAAGGCAAACACCTTGCCGATACGGTCGGGGTGGCGCAGGGCGAGATCTATACCGATGATTGCGCCGTCGCTCCAGCCGACGATATCGGCGCGGGGGATTTTCAGGCTGTCGAGTACGGCGACCACATCATCGGCCATCAAGTCGTAACCGAAGGGGTTCTCGTCCCGGGAACTGCGCCCGTGGCCACGGCTGTCGAGGCTGATGACCGTGTGTTTGGCAGCCAGCGCCTTGACCTGGTTGCCCCAGTAATCGGAATTGGACAGGCCACCGTGCAGCAGGATCACCGGCGAACCATGCCCGGTCTTGGTGTAGTAGACCTTGATGCCATTGACGGCGGCATAGCCGGTCTTGGCCCCCGCAATCGGCGCCGGGGTGGGCGGAAGGGTTTCCCAGCGTTCCGCGGCCTGAACCCCGGAGAGGGACAGCAACAGGCAGGCAGCTGCCAATAAGCGACGTGACATGGCGATTCCTTTTTTGTGAGCAGGTTGAGGTCATCCGGCCAGATGTGCGCTCGACTCTAGCACCGTGTCTGCCTTGGGAAACACGCATTTTTTCCTATCAAAAACGCCCTTTGGAAAGAGAAAAATACAGTTATATCAATGGAATAAATTTGTCTTTTGCAGCGGGTGGGCTAAGGGTTTCAACTGATGGTTTTTTCGGTCATTCCCGGCAGGGGCATTTTCTTCAATACCGCGATCCATCTTCTCCTTAAGGTTCAGCTCATTCCCGCACAACAAAAAGGAATTGCAATGAGCTTGATCATTTCCATGGCCGCTTTCGCTTTGGCCACCTCCATCACGCCGGGACCGGTGAATGTGGTGGCCATCAGTTCGGGGGCGCGCTTTGGGTTTGCCGCCAGTCAAAAGCACGTGGCTGGAGCCGCGTTGGGATTCACCTTGCTGCTGGTGTTGATCGGCCTGGGGCTGCATGAGGTGCTGGTGCGCTGGCCGCTGCTGACCCAACTGATTCAATGGGGCGGGGTGGCGTTCCTGTTGTACATGGCCTGGAAGCTGGCAGTGGACGATGGGCGCCTGGACGCTGAAGGCACGGCCGCGGCGCCGTCGATGCTCTATGGGGCGATCATGCAATGGCTCAACCCCAAGGCCTGGCTGGCGTGTGTGGCAGGCATGGGGCTGTTTGTCGCCGATGGCGATGCGCAGCAAGTCTGGCTGTTTGCGACGATCTACTTGGTGATTTGCTACTTGTCGGTGGCGTGCTGGGCGTACGCCGGGACGTTCCTGCGCCGCTACCTGAGCAACCCCCGGGGCATGCGCCTGTTCAATCGCTCGATGGCCGCCTTGTTGGTGGCCAGCGTGGGGTATCTGCTGCTGGCCTGAGTCAGCCGCGATATTGCCCGGGCGTTGCCGCCAGGTGCTGTTTGAACGTGCGCTGGAAATGCGCCTGATCAGAAAAGCCGGCCGCCAGTGCGACGTCGGCAATCAACTGGCCGCTGCGCAACTGGGTGCGGGCAAACTGAATACGGCGATTGACCAGAAACGCGTGGGGCGTCATGCCGTAATACTGCTTGAACGCACGAATCAGGTACGACGGCGACAGTTCAGCCGCCTGGCAAATGTCTTCGAGCTTCAGGGCCTCGGTGCAATGCTCGCGAATATAGTCGGCGGCGCGTTCCAGTTTGTGATTGACCTCACGCACCGGGGTTGTCGAAGGATTGAGGCGCTGCTGCACCTCGGTGAAAAAACTCACCACTGCACTCTGCTTGTGCAGGTGTTCGGCGTGGTTGTCCACCAGCACCTCATACAGCTCGTTCAGCCCGCTGTACAGCGCGATATCCGCGGTGTGGGTGGCGGTGAACGGTCGAAAGTCCTGGTCCTTGCTGAAACCCAGCTGGTGCTGCAGGTCGGTCAGCCAGGCCGTATCGATATACAGCATGTGATAGGACCAGGGCAGATCATCAATGGGGTTGCAGGCGTGGACATCCCCGGGGTTCATCAAGACCACGGTGCCGGCGCTGATCTTGAAGGTCGATGCCCCATGGATGTACAGGCTCTGCCCGGACGTGATCGCACCGATGGAAAAGTGCTCGTGGGCGTGGCGGGTGTAGCAGACCTTTCGCCCGTCGGCGATGGTGCGAGCCTCAATGAACGGCAGGCGCTCATCGCGCCAGAAGGAAGGGGCAGTCGGTTCGAGGGGCGATCGCATCACTACAAGTCTCACCGGGAAACAATGCAGTGAATGATTACACAGAAACCGGCCTGCAACGTTTCATTTCATGGTTTCGGGTTCCATTCTGCGCAGGAAGCCGATCCGCGGATCTACGCCGTTGATGGCGTCTGCCAGGGAAAGGGGTTGCTTCGCCGCCGCTCGCGCCTCATCGGCGCCTACCAGCAAGTGCTGGTCAATCACGATGCTGGCAATGGCCAGGCTGCGTGGCGAGGTGAAGGTGTTGGGTACCACAGGGCCCGGCCCATAGACGGCAGGCAGCTCGGCAAAACGTTGGGCAATGACCGTCGCGTGTTGCTGCCCGTTGGGAATGGTGCCGCGCGCGTACGCTGACCAATCGATCGGCAGCGGGCTGCCTTGGGTATTGCCGGTGCGCAGGGCCTGTTCGAATATTTGCAGGGTCAGGCCCGGTAATGGGGCAACCTTCAGTTGCTTTGGGAGAAATTCGTAGAAGCGCTTGTCGCCGGCGTACCTGCACAACACCAGCACCCCGAATCTCCCGATGCCCGATGTCTGCCCGCCAGCACTGGTGCGTGACGTTTGCAGGCGATGGAATTCCAGGCTGCCATATTCCATGCCTTTACGGCTAAGCAGGGGCAGTTGTGACATCCAATACACGATCGACTGTAGCAGCGCGGCGCGCACCGCCGTGTAGCGCTTCTCGAACTCGGCCGCGAAAGTGGAATGGATTGACCCCAACTCATCGAACCGTGACGCCATGCTGGCGAAATCAACGTCCTTGAGGGTCGAGCGCCATTGCGTTGTGCCTTTGGTCAGCTTGCCTGCCATGTGCAACTGAACCAGGGAAACGGCGGTATTGGCGGCGATATCCGGCTCCGAGCGGTTACCAGGCCTGGCCTGCCATTGTATGACCATTCGCTCCAGATCGGTGCTACCGGCAAACACCCGCTGAAGATCCTGCAAGGCTATCTCATACAGGCTGGTATGCCCGTTCTTCTTCAACTCGGAACTGATCTGCAACTGGTTGAGCTGCTCGTTCAACGCGGCAATGGCGCGATTCTTCTGCGTGGTACTGTGCCCATCAACGTTTTTGGCCAGTACTCCGTTGGCCACGGCCCAGTCGACGATCGGCAGACTGCCTCGGCGAACCCGGCGGGAGGGCATGATGAAGTAGATCACCGCCATGAAGTCGGTGAAGCGCATGGCCCGTGATGCACCCGGTGTTTCAGCTTCGATCAGGTCCACGTATTGCTTGAAATGTACCCAGGTATGGGAACTCATGTACGACACCTCATCAGGGATGTCCCGCACCAGGAATTCCGGGGCGATGCCCGCCAGCAACAGGTGCGCGGCCATGGGTACGGCGCTGGTGCGCAGGACCTTGAACTGGACCATGGCTTCTACGGCGTTACGGACTTCATGGAAGGTCAGGCCCCAGTTGTAGGAATCGGTCAGGTCATAGCCGGCGACAGTGGCCCGCTGCTTACCAGCATTCGCGTCCAGGCTGAGAATCAGTGCGGCAAACAACAGTGCGTTTCTGCTGGCACGGGTGTTTGCAGCGCTGGCGTGTTCACCGTACCAGCCCACGGTTTCCGATAGCCGCGCGGCCAGTGCCTGGGCCGGGGGCGATGCCAATAGTTGGTGCAGCAGCAGATCAGCCTCGGCGCGCACCTGGTCACGGTTTTTTTCGCCGACGATTGTTTCGCTCAGGTAGTCGAACAGTTTTACGTCCTGGTTGGGTAGGAAGGCGGCGACGGTCTGCAGCACCTGTTTGCGTTGCGCCGCCAGCAGTGGCATCACCTGCAATGCCCGCCAGTAGTTGCCGTGGCGTGGCTGTTTGGTTGTCGGGATGCGCAGGATGCGTGCCGTGGCATGGGCTTCGTCACGGGTAGCCGGTAGCGCCATCTGGTAGAGGTTGAGTAACTGGCGCAAGCTGACCTGGCCATTGGTGCTGATGCGCCCGCCGGATTGGCGGGCCAGTTCCAACAGGGGTTCGGCCATCGAGGTCAGGCTTGAAAGCGGTGTGTCCGCACGGGTGAGTACCTTGGGCGCATCGTCCAGCGCGTAACCACTGAGTTCGCCGTCCGCGTTCAGTACATACACCCGGGCAAGGTTGAATTGGCGGGTGGCGCTCACGCGTTGAAAGGCCGATTCCTGGCGCAAACCTGCGAGCAGTTGCGCCCCTTTGTCCACCAGCATGGCAAAGGGCGAGTCAGCCGCCAGGTTGAACGTCATGTCCAGGGTGCTAGTGAGCTGCGTATCGAGGGTGATCGACTTGAGTGCTGCTTGCATGGTGTAACGGTCATTGAGGACTGCGATATGGCGCATGTGTTTGCTGACGGCCACCAACGAGTGGGCGGCCGAGCTGACATAGGGAAACGTCGCTGCGCTGGTGGCGCGCAGTTGTTCCACCAGGACCTGAACGTCCCCTGCACTGGCAGGACGGGGTAGCCGATACGCCGTCATCAGCGCGGCCAGGCTGAGGCTGGCGTCCGGCAATATGTCGGTATGGGCGAGATTGGCCAGGCGCTCCAGCTCATCCCATTGCTGATTCAGCGCTGAGTTGTTGGAGCGATCCAGAGGTGAGGTATTGGCCTCGCGGCCGTCGGTCACGGCGATCACTACTTTTTGGTCGACGGAATAGCGGTAAGTGGGGGCAGCGCCTTGACTGGCAGGGTTGAGGCTCGCGAACTCTTCGCCCTGCGTCACGGCGTAAAGCAGCTGTGCCGCGTACTTTAAGGTGCTCGACAACATTGAGTCCGAGTCCAGCGTGCATCGTTGCAGGTAGAGCTGCAGCCAATCGAAAGGCGGGCTGCCGTTTGTACTTTGTTCCAGGAGCGTCTGCAGCGCATCGGCCAGTTGTTGGTAATCCCGCTGCTCTTCGGTCAAGCGCTTGCGCAGGGTGGATTTGAGCCGCCCGCTTTCATCGACACCGGGCAGCGTGTCGAGGGTATGGATCTCTTCGAGAATCACCTGAGCCTGCAAATGATTGGTCGGTAACGGGTAGCCATAGAAGGGCAATACCAGGTTCAGAGGCAGTGTCCTCGAATGAGGTTCGACGAGGTTTTCCATGAATGGCAAGCCGGCGTTGACCGTATCGATAATCTGCACCACCTCCAGGATCGGATTCGCGACGCGCCACCAATCAGAGTCTTTGTCCAGGGTGAAGGTGTACGGTGTTTTGACCGTGCCTTCCAGGATCGTGGCCTGCAGATCGCCGCCCCGAAACACCAGGCTCGCCAGTTCCAGGTCATGGCGTGAGGCCCACTCACGGAAGGCCGGGCGGCCGATGGCGTCACAGAAGAGCCGCACCCAGCGACCGAGCATGGTATTTTCCGGCACGCTGATCAAGATGGGTTCGGTTGCCGGGGTGGTGCCTTGGGCAACCAGTCTGATCAAACCGGCGATCAGTTCGGCGATCAGCACTTGATCGTCCTTGAGGCGCAATGCCTGGTGCTTGATCAGGTCCAGGGCGGAGGGAGAAATATTCTTCAACAGGTGGGACAGAAAGGGTAAGTCATCCATGGCGTTCAGGCTCTGTGCAAGGTCGCCCACGTGCTATGGGCGACCGGAGCCTGCATCGTCGGATGGGCCGGGCCAGAACAAAAGACGTACCTTCCTGATGGGATGTAGCCCGAGTCGACTGCCGTTGCAAGCGCTACGGCAGTCTGGCGTTTGGGCTCAAAAATCCCAGCGAGTCGCCAATTGCAGGCTGCGCGGCTCGCCGTAGAAGCCAGTGCCGAAGTTGCCCAGGCCGGTGTAGTACTTTTTGTCGAACAGGTTCTTCACGTTCAACGTGGTGCTCAAGTGCTCGTTGAAGCGGTAGCGCGCCATGACGTCCACCAGGAAGTAGCTGTCCTGGGTAATGCGTGAGTTGTGGCCGAAATTCACCGGGTCGTTGGGATCGGGCTGGAACACATTGCCAAAGAACTCGCTCTGCCAATTCACGCCGCCACCCACGGTCAGGTTCTCCAGGGCGCCGGGCAGGCGATAGGTGTTGAACAACCGCACCACTTGCTGGGGCGTGGTGGTTTGCAGCACGGAGCCGTAGACGTAATCGCCGTTGGCGTCACGGCTGTGCTGGTAGGTGTAGCCCGCGGAGACGTTCCAGCCGTCCAGCACTTCACCGGCCAGTTCGACTTCAAAGCCCTTGGTGGTGGCGCCGGCAATCGGGCGATACACCGAGTCGGTCTCAAACCCGGAAACGTACTGCGCAACGTTGTCCTGTTCGATGCGGAATGCGGCGAAGCTGGCGTTCAGGCGGCCGTCGAAGAAAGCGGCCTTGAGCCCGGCTTCGTAGGTATCGCCTTCAATCGGATCGAGCAACTTGCGGTCGACGTCCTTGCTGTTTTGCGGTTTGTAGATCTTGGTGTAGCTGGTGTACACCGACCAGATGTCATTCAGGTCGTAGACGATGCCGGCATAGGGCGTGACGACGCCGGTCTGGCGGTAGGTGAAACGGTTGTCGGCCTTGGTCGGGTCGTAGAAGTCGGTGTTGTCGGTGCCGCTGAAGTTGCTGACGCGGGTGCCAAGGATCACCGACAGGTCATCGGTGGGTTTCAAGCGCGTGGCCAGGTACGCGCCGGTCTGGCGTTGCACGATGTCGTTCTGGCCGCTGCGAGGAATGTCAGGCTTTGGGTATTCGCCGCGCCAGTCGTAAATGCTGCCGCCCACGGGCGGGTAGATCGAGCCGTACACCGGCACGTCCTGTTTCGAGCGGGTGGCCATGAAACCCATGATCAATTCATGCTCGCGCCCGAACAGGCTGAAGGGGCCATTGAGGTTGATGTCCAGGGTGTTTTGCACCTGGTCACCCTTGTATTTGCCCATGAACATGTACATCCCGTCGCCCGTGACCGGGTCCGGGTTGCCGCCGCTGGCGGAGGCGAGCAGGGTGTCGTGCTGGCTGCGCTTGCGGTCGAGGCTGACTTTCAGCGACCAGTCGTTCGCGAGCGTTTGTTGCACCGAGGCAAACAGGGTCTGGTTCTGGAAGTCGCGGCGGCTCCAGTCGGCGGCCGGGTTGAAGGACCGCGAGAAGTCGGTGCGTGAACCGTTGCTGAAGTACATCGGGAAGCCGGTCCAGCTGGCGCCACGGGAGCGGGTGTCCTGCTGGTCGATGCCGAAGGTCAGCAGGGTGTCCGGCGTCAGGTCCGCTTCGAGGATGCCGTAGGCGATATCTTTGGTGTTCTGGTAGTGGTCCAGGTACGACTGGCGATCCTGATACACGCCGACGAAGCGCCCGCGCACGTTGCCGGAGTCGGTCAAAGGCCCGGAAATATCGCCTTCGGTGCGGTAGTTGTCCCACGAGCCGAAGGTCTGGGTGACCGAGGCCTTGAAATCCCGGGTGGGCTTTTTGCGAATCAGGTTGACCGTGGCCGAGGGGTCGCCCGAACCGGACATCAGGCCCGCCGATCCCTTGATGATTTCCAGGCGGTCATACACCGCCATGTCGGTGCTGGTGGTGCCGTAGTCATACACGCCGTCGTAGGTGGAGTTGACCCCGTCGTACTGGAAGTTGGTGATCGGCAGGCCGCGGCTGGAAAACTCCCAGCGTTCGCTGTCGTAATTCTGCACGCTCACACCGGGCGCACGGCGCAGGGTGTCGGCGATGCTGGTGGAGCCTTGGTCGTCCATTTGTTGGCGGGTGATCACTGTTACCGACTGCGGCGTCTCGCGCATCGACAACGCCAGGCCGGTGGCCGAGGCCATGGCGCCGGTAGTGTACGAGTGCGTGTCTTCGGTAGTGGCGCCCAGGCCTTCGCCGGAGATGGTGGTGGCACCCAGTTCCAGGGCACCGGTGCTGGCCGGAATCAACTCCAGCACGTAGCCGTTGTTGCTCTGGGGCACGGCCTGCAAGCCGCTGCCTTGCAACAGCCGTTGCAAACCGCTGGCCGGGGTGTAGCTGCCGTTGAGGCCCGGGCTGGTTTTGCCGCTGGCCAGGCTGTTGTGGCCGGCGAAAAAGATCCCGGACTGCTCGGCGAAGCTGTTCAGCACGTTGACCAACGAACCCGCGGCGATGGTGTAGTGGCGGGCCGTTTCCTGAGTCGACGGCGACTCGGCGGCTTGCGCGTCGAGCGCGCCCAGGCACAACAAGGTAGCAGTAACGGCCAGCGCCAGCGGGCGCAAAGTGAAGCGAACGGGTTGCGACATGAACATTCCCTTTGGATCAAATCGATCGGCGAATTGAAAGCATCTGCAGGGTTAGCCGAACGAGTTTTGGAAAAGGGAACTGACGGCTGAAAGTTTTTATGTGCCTGGGTGTTTGGGCCTGACCGTGACCCACCACGGCATGAGCGTGTCGACCTGAATCGGCAGCGCGGCCTGTAGCAGGCGCAGTGCGTGGTCGCTGTCTTTGAGGGGGAACGAACCCATTACCGGCAATTGCGCCACGGCTGGATCACAGCCCAGGTGGCCTGGGCGAAAACGATTGAGTTCGGCGACCAGTTGGCCAAGCGGCAGGTTGTCGGCCAGCAGTACGCCACGGCTCCAGGCCTCACGGGTGGCGGATGCGGGTGAATGGAGATTGAACCCATCGCGGGTGAAGGCCACTTGTTGCCCGGCCTCGATGATTCGTTGTTGCCGGCTGGCGGCGGTGCGCACTTCGACCCGACCTTCAAACACATTGAGCACGGTGCTGTCGCCGTCCTGCAACACGCTGAAGCGGGTGCCCAGGGCGCGCAGGCGGCCCTGTTGGGTCTCCACCAGGAACGGGCGGTTCGGGTCCTTGGCGGTCTCGATCAGCACTTCGCCGAAACGCAGGTGCAGCAAGCGCTGGATCCGGTCAAAACGTACATCCAGGGCGCTCAAGGCGTTCAACCACAGGCGACTGCCATCGTCCAGCAGCGCTTCGCGGGTTTCACCGCCGGCGGTTGCGTAATCCGCACTCCAGCCTCCCACCAACCGGGGCAGGGCGGTGTTGCGCCAGGTGCCCCAGGCCAGCGTTGAACCGGCACACAGCACCAGCAGGGTCTTGAGCGTCTGGCGCCGAGAGCTGCGCAACGCACGGCTGGCGCTGTGGGATTGCTCGGCCAACGGCGCAAAGCGTTGGCTGACCCGCTCTACATAACCCCAGGCGGCCTGGTGTTCCGGACTTTGCCCGAGCCATGCCTGCCAGTGCTGGGCAGCCTCTGGCTGATCCTGCAGGCGTACGTACCATTGGGCCGCTTGCTCAAGGCTGGCATGGCTGAGCTTTCCGGGGCTGTTCACTCCACGAGCATCCCGTCCAGTTCGGCTTCCAGCACCGCACAATGCAGCAGCGCCTGGGCCAGGTATTTTTTCACCATCCGTTCGCCTACCCCGAGCTGTTCGCCGATCTGCTTGTAGGGCGTACCGTGCAACTGCGCCAGCAGGAACGCTTCGCGCACCTTGTGGGGCAGCCGCGCGAGCATGGCGTCCACTTCGTACAGGGTTTCGACAATGATTGCCCGCTGCTCCGGCGACGGTTGCAGGGCTTGCGGCCGGTCCGCGAGGCTTTGCAGCCATGCTTGTTCCAGTTGGCGCCGACGCCAGTGATCAATGCACAACCCCCGGGCGATGGTGGCCAGGTAGGAACGCTCCCGCGTCTCATCGGCTTGGGCGGGCGGGCGCTTGAGTACCCGAATGAAGGTGTCATGGGCCAGGTCCGCCGCATCCCAGCGATTGCTCAGGCGCCGGCGCAGCAGCCCCAGCAGCCAGGAATGGTGATTGCCGTAGAGGTCGCTGAACGAGGTGGGCGGGGTCGACACAGTATCCATGTGGCGCAGAAGCCTTGGCGTAAATAAGAATTGGTCGCGATTAAACCAAAGGGCCGGGCACTGCGCAAATGATATTGGTTTGCTTTTGCGGCGTTGTCAGCGCCCACGCTTTTCGGCAATCCATGCGGTGGCCAGGTCGATAAAGGCCCGCAGTTTCGGTTGGCTCTGGGTTCGGGCGGGGAAATACAGGTACAGCCCGCTGCTTGGCGGTACGAAAGATTGCAGCACGGGCTCCAGTGCGCCTGAAGCCAGGTCCTCCATGACCTCGAAATCACTCACGTACGCCAGGCCCTGGCCGGCCCGCGCGGCGGCGATCATCAGGTTGCGGTCATTGACGATCAACCCGCCTTGAACGCCGACCGTAAACTCCCGGCCCGCCCGCTCGAATTCCCAGCGGTGTGCCATGCCCGAGGTCAGGAAGCGATAACCGATGGTTTGATGGGCCGTGAGCGCTTCCGGCGTTGTCGGCTTGCCGGCCTTGGCAAAGTAGGCGGGAGAGCCCACTACCGACCAGTTCAGGTCCGGGGTCAGGCGCACGGCAACCATGTCTTTGTCGATGGATTCCCCCAGGCGAATACCGGCGTCGAAGCCCTCGGTCACCAGGTCCACCGTGGCATCGTCGAGGGAAATATCCAGCACCACATCGGGGAAGGCCTCGCGAAAACGCGGGATCAACGGCTCGATCAGCAACTTGCCCGACAACCTTGGCACCGTCAGCCGCAGGGTGCCCATGGGCCGGTCGCGGTAGCCACTGAGGGCCGCCAGCGCTTCGTCAATCTCCCCGGCGGCGGGGCGCAGGCGGCTGTAAAGCGTCATGCCGGCCTCGGTCAGCGCCACCCGGCGCGTGGTGCGCTGGAACAGCACCACACCCGTGCGCTTCTCCAGGGTCTTCACCGCATGGCTGACCGCCGTCGGTGTTACGCCGAGGCGTGCAGCGGCCTGGGTGAAGCTCTTCAGTTCGGCCACGGCGAGAAATTCGGTCAAGCCATTGAAGGGATCAAGGTTCATCGGTCAGCCATTATGAAATTCTGTTTCAGAGTGCTTGTAGCACGAGACGGTTTTTCAGGCTAATGCCTCAGCGTACCTTGGCTTCACATTCACTCCATCAGGTACGGATCATGACAACGGCACATTCCTTCAAGCGTGTTTGGCTGGTAACCGGGGCTTCCCGGGGCATCGGCGCGAAAATCGTCGCGGCAGCACTGGCCCACGGTGATGCGGTGGTGGCGACGGCCCGCAACGCCCATACCGTTACCGAACGCTTCGGTGAGCAACCCGGGCTGCTGGCGGTGCAACTGGACGTGACCGACGAATCCCAGGCTGCCGACGTTGCCCGTGCCGCCATTGAGCACTTCGGGCGCATTGATGTGTTGGTCAACAATGCCGGTTTTGGCCTGCTGGGCGCGGTGGAGGAGGCGTCTGCCGATGAGGTTCGCCGCTTGTATGAAACCAACGTGTTCGGGCTGCTCAATGTCACCCGCGGTGTATTGCCGTTCATGCGCCAGGCGCGCAGCGGGCACGTGATCAATATTTCGTCGGTGGGCGGCTTCCGTTCGGGTGCGGGGTTCGGCACGTACTGCTCGACCAAGTTTGCCGTTGAAGGGTTGAGCGAGGCGCTGCACGCAGAGCTGGCACCCTTGGGCGTCAAGGTGACGGTGGTGGAGCCGGGTTATTTCCGCACCGACTTCCTGGATGGCAACTCCCTGGTGGAGTCGCCCCTGATCATCGACGACTACGCCGCCACGTCCGGCGAGGTGCGCAAGCTGGCCAAGGTCTACAACCAGCAGCAACCGGGTAACCCGGAGCTGCTGGCAGTGGCCATGATCAAGCTGGTGGAAGCGCCGCATCCGCCGATGCGCCTGGCCCTGGGCACCGACACGTTGCAGGCGATCGAGGACAAGCTGGCTTACGTCAAGGAAGAGACCGCCGCCTGGCGTGAACTGTCGGCCTCAACCGATTTCTGACACCCAATGGCGTAGCAGCTGTCGAGCCGCCGCTTCGCTGGGGCTCGACAGCTGCTACGGTGGTTCTACTGCTAGGGGCCGGGCACCAAAAACGCCGCCTCCAGCAGTTGCCGGGTGTAGGCATGCTGGGGGTTGGCGAAGATCGCGGGTGCATCTCCCTGTTCAACCGCCTGCCCGTGTTTTACCACCATCAGTTGGTGACTCAAGGCCTTGACCACCGCCAGGTCGTGGCTGATGAACAGGTAGGTCAGGTTGTACTTGGCCTGCAGGTTGCGCAGCAGCTCCACCACCTGGCGCTGCACGGTACGGTCGAGGGCCGAGGTCGGCTCATCCAGCAAAATCAGCCGGGGCTTGAGCACCAGTGCGCGGGCAATAGCGATGCGCTGGCGTTGGCCGCCGGAGAATTCGTGGGGGTAGCGATTGCGGGTTTCCGGGTCCAGGCCCACTTCCTTCAGCGCGGCGATAATCGCCGCTTCCTGCTCGGCGGCAGTGCCCATCTTGTGGATACGCAGGCCTTCGCCGACGATCTCGCTCACGCACATGCGCGGGCTCAGGCTGCCAAACGGATCCTGGAACACCACCTGCATTTCCCGGCGCAGCGGGCGCACCTGTTGCTGGCTGAGCTTGTCCATCTGATGGCCTTCGAAGCGAATGCCACCCTTGCTCGCAATCAGCCGCAAAATTGCCAGGCCCAGGGTGGATTTGCCCGAGCCGCTTTCACCGACGATGCCCAGCGTCTGGCCCTGGGGCAGGCTGAAGTTGATGCCATCCACCGCCTTGACGTAATCGACGGTATTGCGCAGGAAGCCTTTCTTGATCGGGAACCAGACCTTCAGGTCATCGACTTCCAGCAACGGCGGGCCGACTTCATTGGTGGCGGGGCCGCCGCTGGGTTCCGCTGCCAGCAGCTCCTGGGTGTAAGGGTGCTGCGGCGCCTCGAACAGGGTTTCGCATTCGGCCTGCTCGACGATGCAGCCTTTTTGCATCACGCATACCCGGTGGGCAATGCGCCTTACCAGGTTCAAGTCGTGGCTGATCAACAGCAAGGCCATGCCCAGGCGCGCCTGCAATTCCTTGAGCAGCTCCAGGATCTTCAGCTGCACGGTGACGTCGAGTGCCGTGGTCGGTTCGTCGGCGATCAGCAGTTCCGGCTCATTGGCCAGGGCCATGGCGATCATCACCCGCTGGCGCTGGCCGCCGGACAGCTCGTGGGGCAGCGCCTTGAGGCGTTTATGGGGCTCGGGTATGCCCACCAGTTCCAGCAGCTCCAGGGTGCGTTTGGTGGCCACCTTGCCGGTAAGCCCCTTGTGCAGGCCGAGCACTTCGTTGATCTGCTTCTCGATGGAGTGCAGCGGGTTCAACGAGGTCATCGGTTCCTGGAAAATCATCGCAATCCGGTTGCCGCGGATATGCCGGATGGTCTTTTCCTTCAGGGTCAGCAAATCGTGGTTGGCGTACTGGATCGTGCCCGACGGGTGACGTGCCAGCGGGTAGGGCAGCAGGCGCAAAATCGAGTGCGCCGTGACCGACTTGCCCGAGCCGCTTTCGCCCACCAGTGCCAGGGTTTCGCCGCGCTTGATATCGAAGCTGACGTTGTTCACCACCCGCTGGTGGCTGTTGCCTACGACGAACTCGACGGAGAGGTCGCGGACTTCGATCAGATTGTCCTGATTCATCTCATTTCCTCGGGTCGAAGGCATCGCGAGCGGACTCGCCGATAAACACCAGCAGACTCAACATGATCGCCAGCACGGCAAACGCACTCATGCCCAGCCACGGCGCCTGCAGGTTGGATTTGCCCTGGGCCACCAGTTCACCCAGGGACGGCGAGCCGGCCGGCAGGCCAAAACCCAGGAAGTCCAGCGCGGTTAGGGTGCCGATCGCGCCGGTCAGGATGAACGGCATGAAGGTCATGGTGGAGACCATGGCGTTGGGCAGGATATGGCGGAACATGATCGCGCCGTTCTGCATCCCCAGCGCCCGGGCCGCCCGCACATATTCCAGGTTACGCCCGCGCAGGAACTCGGCGCGCACCACGTCCACCAGGCTCATCCAGGAAAACAGCAGCATGATCCCCAGCAGCCACCAGAAGTTGGGTTGCACGAAGCTGGCGAGGATGATCAACAGGTACAGCACCGGCAAGCCGGACCAGATCTCCAGGAAACGCTGCCCGGCCAGGTCGACCCAGCCACCGTAGAAGCCCTGCAACGCGCCGGCGATCACGCCGATGATCGAGCTGAGCACGGTGAGCGTCAGGGCAAACAGCACGGAAATCCTGAAGCCGTAGATCACCCGCGCCAGCACATCGCGGCCCTGGTCATCGGTGCCCAGCAGGTTGTCCCGTGACGGCGGGGCGGGGGCCGGAACTTTCAGGTCGTAGTTGATGCTCTGGTAGCTGTACGGAATCGGCGCCCACAACGTCCACGCGTCCTTGGCCTTGAGCAGCTCCTGGATATACGGGCTCTTGTAGTTGGCTTCCAGCGGGAATTCGCCGCCGAAGGTGGTCTCGGGGTAGCGCTTGAGCGCCGGGAAATACCAGTCGCCGTCGTAGTGCACCGCCAGCGGCTTGTCGTTGGCGATCAACTCGGCGCCCAGGCTCAGGCCGAACAGGATCAAAAACAGCCACAGCGACCACCAGCCACGCTTGTTGGCCTTGAAACGCTCGAACCGGCGACGATTGAGGGGGGATAGATTCATCTCAATGCTCCCGGCTGGCGAAGTCGATGCGCGGATCGACCAGGGTGTAGGTGAGGTCGCCGATCAGCTTCACCACCAATCCCAGCAGGGTGAAGATAAACAGGGTGCCGAACACCACCGGGTAGTCACGGTTGATCGCCGCTTCAAAGCTCATCAGGCCCAGGCCGTCGAGGGAGAAGATCACTTCCACCAGCAACGAGCCGGTGAAGAAAATGCCGATGAAGGCCGACGGGAAGCCGGCAATCACCAGCAGCATCGCGTTGCGAAACACATGGCCGTACAGCACGCGGTGGTTGGTCAGGCCCTTGGCCTTGGCGGTGACCACGTACTGCTTGTTGATCTCGTCGAGGAAGCTGTTTTTGGTCAGCAGCGTCATGGTGGCGAAGTTGCCGATCACCAGCGCTGTCACCGGCAGGGCAAGGTGCCAGAAGTAATCGAGGACCTTGCCGCCCCAGCTCAATTCATCAAAGTTGTTGGACGTGAGCCCGCGTAACGGAAACCAGTCGAAGTAACTGCCGCCGGCGAACACCACGATCAGCAGGATCGCAAACAGGAACGCCGGGATCGCGTAGCCGACGATAATCGCCGAGCTGGTCCACACGTCGAAGTGGCTGCCGTGCCGCGTAGCCTTGGCGATCCCCAGGGGGATCGACACCAGGTACATGATCAGGGTGCTCCACAACCCGAGGGAGATGGACACCGGCATCTTTTCCTTGATCAGGTCGATGACCTTCGCATCGCGAAAGAAGCTGTCGCCAAAATCCAGCCGGGCGTAGTTCTTGACCATGATCCACAAGCGTTCCGGCGCCGACTTGTCAAAGCCGTACATCTTCTCGATTTCCTTCACCAGCGCCGGGTCCAGGCCCTGGGCGCCGCGGTAGCTGGAACCGGCCACCGAGACTTCGGCACCGCCCCCGGCAATCCGGCTGGTGGCGCCTTCAAAGCCTTCGAGCTTGGCGATCATCTGCTCCACCGGGCCACCCGGGGCGGCCTGGATGATCACAAAGTTGATCAGCAAAATGCCGAACAGGGTCGGGATGATCAGCAGCAGTCGACGAACAATATAGGCCAGCATCTCAGTCGCCCCCGCTCGCCGGATCGGCGCTCTGGTTGGTGTCCACGGTTATCGCAGGTTTCACGTCGGGTTTGCTCCACCAGGTGGCGGTGCCGACGTCATACCGTGGCGAGACCTTCGGATGGCCGAGGTGGTCCCAATACGCCACGCGGAAGGTCTTGATGTGCCAGTTGGGGATCACGTAGTAGCCGAACTGCAGCACGCGGTCCAGGGCCTTGGCGTGGGCCACCAGGCTCTTGCGCGAGTCGGAGTCGATGAGTTCTTCCACCAACTGGTCGATGGCCGGGTCTTTCAGGCCGATGTAGTTGCGGCTGCCGGGCTTGTCGGCGCTGGATGACTTCCAGTACTCGCGCTGCTCGTTGCCCGGCGATGAGGATTGCGGGAAGCTGCCCACCACCATGTCGAAGTCCCGCGAACGGATGCGGTTGATGTACTGCGAGATGTCGACCCGGCGAATCACCAGGTCGATCCCCAGGTCTGCCAGGTTGCGCTTGAACGGCAACAGGATGCGTTCGAACTCGGTCTGTGCCAGCAGGAACTCGATGGTCACCGGCTTGCCGGTGGTGTCGACCATCTTGTCGTCGACGATCTTCCAGCCGGCCTCTTGCAGCAGTTGATAGGCCTCGCGCTGCTGGGTGCGGATCATGCCGCTGGCGTCGGTCTTCGATGGCTCGAAGGCTTCGGTAAACACCTGGGGCGGGATCTTGTCCCGCAGCGGTTCAAGAATCGCCAGCTCATCCGGGCCGGGCAGGCCGGTGGCGGCCATCTCGGAGTTTTCGAAATAACTGCGGCTGCGGGTGTAGGCGCCGTTGAACAGTTGCTTGTTGCTCCATTCAAAGTCCAGCAACAGGCTGATGGCCTTGCGTACCCGCACATCCTGGAACATCGGTTTGCGGGTGTTGAACACGAAGCCCTGCATGCCGGTGGGGTTGCCGTTGGGGATTTCTTCCTTGATCAGGCGGCCCTGGGTGACGGCGGGGGTGTTGTAGGCATTGGCCCAGTTTTTCGCGCTGATTTCCAGCCAGTAATCGAACTGCCCGGCCTTGAGGGCTTCGAGGGCCACGGTGTTGTCGCGGTAGTAATCGGTGACCCGGTAATCGAAGTTGTAGAAACCCTTGTTGATCGGCAGGTCCCTGGCCCAGTAGTCCTTGACCCGCTCGTAGCGGACCGAGCGCCCGGCCTTGACCTCGGCCACCTTGTACGGGCCGCTGCCCAGCGGAATCTCCAGGTTGCCCTTGGAGAAGTCGCGGCCCTCCCAGTAATGCTTGGGCAACACTGTCAGTTGCCCAAGGATCAGCGGCAGTTCGCGGTTGTTGGTGCGCTTGAACTTGAACAGCACCCGCAGCGGGTCCTCGGCGACCACTTCGTCGACGTCGGCGTAGTAGGTCTTGAAGATCGGCGAGCCGTCCTTCATCAGCGTCTGGAAGCTGAACACCACGTCTTCGGCACGGATCGGGTGGCCGTCGTGGAAGCGCGCTTCGGGGCGAATGTAGAAGCGTACCCAACTGTTGTCCGGGGCCTTTTCGATCTTGCCGGCTACCAGCCCGTATTCGGTGATGGGTTCGTCCAGGCTTTGCTGGGCGAGGGTGTCGTAGATCAGGCCGATATCATCTGCCGGCACGCCCTTGCTGATGAATGGGTTGAGGCTGTCGAAGCTGCCCATGCTGGATACGCGGAAGGTGCCGCCCTTGGGGGCATCCGGGTTTACGTAGTCGACGTGCTTGAAATCGGCGGGGTACTTGGGCGGTTCGTTGTAGAGGGTCAGGGCATGTTGCGGGGCCGCATTGGCCGCGGCGCAAAACAGCAGGCTGCCAAGGATCGCAGTACGCAAAGGTATCATTGGGCTTTCTCCGAAGCTTTCAGCCACCATGCGCTCAGGCCCAGGCTGTAGGGCGGCGTGGTGACGAAGGCGAACCGGTTGCGGTACGCCAGGCGATGATAGTTGAGGTACCAGTTGGGAATACTGTAGTGCTGCCACAGCAGGACGCGGTCCAGCGCCCGGCCGGCGGCCAATTGTTCTTCACGGGTTTGCGCCGCCAGCAGTTGGTCCAGCAGGTGGTCGACCACCGGGTTGGCGATGCCTGCGTAATTCTTGCTGCCCTTGATCCCCGCCTGGCTGGAGTGGAAATACTGCCACTGCTCAAGGCCTGGGCTGAGGGTCTGGTTGAGGGTCATCAGAATCATGTCGAAGTCGAACTGATCGAGGCGTTGTTTGTACTGTGCGCGGTCTACCGTGCGCAAGCGGGCATCGACGCCGATGCTTGTCAGATTCTCGACATAGGGCTGCAGGATGCGCTCCAGGTTCGGGTTCACCAGCAGAATCTCCAGCCTCAGCGGCTGCCCGTCACTGTTAAGCAACCGTTGCCCGGACAGCTTCCAGCCGGCGTCCGCCAACAAGGCGAGGGCGCGGCGCATGGTGTCCCGGGGGATGCCGCGCCCGTCGGTCTGGGGCAGGCTGAAGGGCTGGGTAAACAGGTTGGCCGGCAGTTGGTCGCGATAGGGCGACAGCATCAGCCACTCATGGCCGGTCGGCACGCCGGTGGCGGAGAACTCGCTGTTGGGGTAATAGCTGAGGCTGCGTTTATAGGCGCCGCTGAACAGGGTGCGGTTGGTCCACTCGAAATCGAACATCAGCCCCAACGCTTCGCGGACCTTGGCCTGGCTGAAGGCCGGGCGCCGGCTGTTCATGAACAGGCCCTGGCTCTGGGTCGGGATCTGGTGGGCGATCTGCGCCTTGATCACATCGCCACGGTTGACCGCCGGGAAATTGTAGCCATTGGCCCAGTTTTTCGCCTGGTGCTCGATATAGATATCGAACTCGCCGGCCTTGAACGCTTCGAAGGCCACGTCGCTGTCGCGGTAGAACTCCACCTCGACCTTGTCGTAGTTATAGAAACCACGGTTGACCGCCAGGTCCTTGCCCCAGTAATCCTTGACCCGCTCGAACACCAGTTGTCGCCCGGGGCTGACCTTGCTGATGCGGTAAGGCCCGCTGCCCAGCGGCGGCTCGAACGTGGTGGCCTTGAAGTCGCGGTTTTTCCAGTAATGCTGGGGCAATACCGGTAGCTCGCCCAGGCGCAGGATCAGCAACGGGTTGCCGGCGCGCTTGAACACAAAACGAATGCGATGCCGATTAAGAATGTCGACCCGGGCCACTTCCTGCAGGTTGGTGCGGTACTGCGGGTGACCTTCGGTCAGCAGCGTGCGATAGGAAAACGCCACGTCGTAGGCAGTAATCGGCTTGCCATCGTGAAACCGCGCTTCAGGACGCAGGTTGAACACCACCCAACTGCGGTCCTCGCTGTATTCCACCGATTGGGCAATCAGGCCGTAGCTGGAAGTCGGCTCATCGCCGGAGGGGGCGTACTGGCCGGTGCCTACCATCAGCGGCTCATTGAGCTCGTTGACGCCATATTGCAGGAAATTGGCGGTGGAAACCGGGCTGGAACCCTTGAAGGTATAAGGGTTGAGGGTGTCGAACGTGCCAAACGCCATGACCCGCAAGGTGCCGCCCTTGGGCGCTGCGGGGTTTACCCAGTCGAAGTGGGTGAATTTGGCCGGGTACTTGAGCGTGCCGAACTGCGCATAACCGTGGCTCTCGGTAATGGTCGCGTTCGCGGAAAAGCTCAAGGCCAGACTTATTAGTAGAAGGAGGGGACGCTTCAAGTCAGAGATCCGATCCAGGCGGCTTGGGCTTTATGAACCGTACAGTAACAGCTTGTTCCGATTGGAAAAAGGCTGGCGCCGTAGGAGGGAGGCTACAGGCTTGGGTGGGGGTTGGCAGGGTGAAGAACAAAGGGGGAGCTGTTGCCAGTTCCCCCTCGTGTTTGCTGCTTAGCGCGGCCCGGAAACCACCAGCATCTGCCCAGGTTTCAGGGCCTGGCCAGTGCGTGGGTTCCAGCGCTTGAGATGTTGCATCTCGACGTTGAAGCGCTTGGCGACGATGTACAGCGAATCGCCTTTCTTGACCTTGTATTGCACCGGCTTCTTGCTGTCGGCCTTGGCCACCAGCTTGCGGGTGTCCTGCATCACCAGGGTCTGGCCGACCTTGAGCGCCTGCCCATTGAGCTTGTTCCAGCGCTGCAGGTCATGTACATCGACCTTGTTGGCCTTGGCGATCAGCGTCAGGTTGTCGCCGCTGCGCACCTTGTAGTTGCGGGTGCGACCGGCAATGGCCTTGTGCTCAACGTCGTCGAACACCGGCTTTTTCGGACGCATGCTCAGCAATTCTTCGGGCTTCATCGCCGAAAGGCTGCTGGCCAGCAACTGCGCCTTGGACGTCGGCACCAGCAAATGCTGCGGGCCGTCCAGGGTGGTGCGCTGTTTCAAGGCCGGGTTGAGCTGGAACAGCTCGTCTTCGTCGATCTCGGCCAGCGCGGCGACCCGTGACAGGTCCATGCTGGTCTTGATTTCTACCACTTCGAAGTACGGCGTGTTGGCGATCGGGTTCAGGTTGACGCCATACGCCTCGGGGGCCAGCACCACCTGGGACAGCGCCAGGAACTTGGGCACGTAGTCCTTGGTTTCCTGGGGCAGTGGCAGGTTCCAGTAGTCCGTCGGCAAGCCGAGCTTCTCGTTACGCTCGATGGCCCGGCTGACCGTGCCCTCACCAGCGTTGTAAGCCGCCAGGGCCAGCAACCAGTCGCCGTTGAACATGTCATGCAGGCGAGTCAGGTAGTCGAGGGCGGCGGTGGTGGAGGCGGTGATGTCGCGGCGGCCGTCGTAGGCGCGGGTCTGGCGCAGGTTGAAATAGCGCCCGGTGGCGGGAACGAACTGCCACAGGCCGACCGCGTCGCTGCGGGAATAGGCCATTGGGTTGTAGGCACTTTCAATCACTGGCAGCAGCGCCAGCTCCAGCGGCATGTTGCGTTCTTCAAGGCGTTCGACGATGTAATGAATGTAGAGGCTGCCGCGTTCGCCGGCGTTCTCGAGGAAGGATGGGTTGCTGGCAAACCACAATCGTTGCTGTTCAATGCGCGGGTTGACGCCTAACCCGTCCTGCAATTGAAAGCCCCGGCGCATGCGTTCCCAGACATCCTGGGGCACTTCCGGGCTTGGCTTCTCTGATAGCCAAAGGGGTTTTTGCTTGATCTTGGCGGTAAGGTTTGGCTTGGGTTGCACGGTGGATTGTGCGGCAAAATGGGTCGATTGGCAGCCCGCCAGAGTAGCGGACACAGCCACCGCCACGGCTTGAGCCAGGCGGGTCAATGCGTCTGAATGGTTGGTTTTACGAATAGATGACGACATTGGCTGGAAGTAAGTTCCGGGCAAAAATGTCGGGCGATTCTAGAAAGCGCGTGGGTTGCGGTCAACCATTCAGAAATTACGTACTAAATTCCGCGCGCTTAGAACGTATCTTTCCACGACCTCAAGCTAGCAAACACCTCACTCCCGGCCCGGTTATCGCGGCCATTCCGTTCGTCCGCTTTTTCTTTAACGGATGTTTCAGAGGTTCGCAGAAAAGGGTTGGTGCGTTTTTCCAGGGCCAAAGTCGAAGGCAATGTTATCTGGCCGTTCGCCCGCAGTTGCCGCACGTTCTCCACCCGTTCGGCGATATCCGCGTTATGCGGTTCCACGGCCTGGGCGAATTTCAGGTTACTTTGTGTGTATTCGTGGGTGCAGTACACCAGCGTGTTGGCCGGCAAGGCCGCCAGGCGTTCCAGTGAGGTGTGCATTTGCTGCGGGGTGCCTTCGAACAGGCGGCCACAACCGGCGGCAAAGAGGGTGTCGCCACAGAACAGCACGCCCTCGTGATAAAAGGCGATGTGCCCCAGGGTATGGCCGGGTACGGCAAACACCTCGAAGTCCCAACCCAGCACGTTGATGCGGTCGTTATCCTGGAGTGCCACGTCCCGCGCCGGGATCTTTTCATTTGCCGGGCCGTAGACCGTGGCGCCTGAAACACTTTTAAGTTGCTCGACGCCGCCGACATGATCATGGTGATGGTGAGTCACCAGGATGTCGCTGAGGGTCCACTCGGGATGCTGCTGGAGCCAGGCCAGCACGGGCGCGGCATCACCGGGATCGACCACCGCGCAGCGCTTGTTCGGCTGATCCTGTAACAACCAGATGTAGTTATCGGTGAAGGCGGGCAGGGCACTGATCTGTATCATTCTTTGATTCGCCAAGCTGAACACATTGGTGCATCTTAGAGCTTCTTGGCGCGTTGGAGAATGCAATGACTGATAAAGCGTTCGCCCAGGCCGATCCCGAGTGGCTGGCACTGATCGGTGCCGCCCGTGAATGGCTGTCCGGGCCTGTCGGGCAATTTTTACTGGATGAAGAACGGCGCATGCTCGAAGACGAGCTGGGTCGGTTCTTTGGTGGTTACCTGGTGCATTACGGGCCGTCGGCACAAACCCCGCCGTCGGCACCCCAGGTGCAACGCAATGTGCGCCTGGGGGCGCCGCTGCCGGGGGTTGAAATCGTCTGCGAGGAGCAGGCCTGGCCGTTGAGCGAGCATGCGGCCGATGTGGTGGTGATGCAGCATGGCCTGGATTTCTGCCTGTCGCCCCACGGTTTGCTGCGCGAAGCGGCCAGCAGCGTGCGCCCTGGTGGCCATTTGCTGATCATTGGCATCAACCCCTGGAGCAGTTGGGGCTTGCGCCATGTGTTCGCCCATGACGGGCTGCGCCAGGCGCGCTGCATCTCGCCGTCGCGAGTCGGCGACTGGTTGAACCTGCTGGGCTTTGCGCTGGAGAAACGCCGCTTCGGGTGCTATCGTCCGCCGCTTGCGTCTGCCAAGTGGCAAGGCCGGCTGGCCGGCTGGGAACGCAGGGCCGGTGCCTGGCAATTGTCCGGCGGGGGTTTCTACCTGTTGGTGGCGCGCAAGATCGTCGTTGGCCTGCGCCCGGTGCGCCAGGTGCGTCGCGAGCCGATGGGCAAGCTGGTGCCGATGCCGATGGCCAAGGTCAATCGCAAGCAGAGCGAACAGTAAACATACCTTTTTGATTTCAGGTCGAGCCTCTCGACCTCGGGCACTTGTCGGTCGATTATCGGCAACCCGCTTTGATGGATCCCGCTTTAATGGACAGTGAAATGACCGATACCGTAGAACTCTTCACCGATGGCGCCTGCAAGGGCAACCCCGGCCCCGGCGGATGGGGCGCCTTGCTGGTGTGCAAGGGCGTGGAGAAGGAACTGTGGGGCGGCGAAGCCAACACCACCAACAACCGCATGGAACTGATGGGTGCGATCCGTGGCCTGGAAGAGCTCAAGCGCCGTTGTGACGTATTGCTGGTGACCGATTCCCAGTACGTGATGAAGGGCATCAACGAGTGGATGGTCAACTGGAAGAAGCGCGGCTGGAAGACTGCGGCCAAGGAGCCGGTGAAAAACGCCGACCTGTGGCAATTGCTCGATGAGCAATGCAATCGCCACAACATCACCTGGAAATGGGTGCGCGGGCACATCGGCCATCCCGGCAACGAGCGGGCCGACCAACTGGCCAACCGCGGTGTGGATGAAGTGCGCGGTTACAAACAGAGCTGATGCCGTCTGACGTGTTAAGATCCCGCCCCTTGAAATGTACCAAACCGTTGAGAGCTGAACCCTGATGGCCATCCGATCTGTTGTACTCGATACCGAAACCACCGGCATGCCGGTGACCGACGGCCACCGGATCATTGAAATCGGCTGTGTCGAACTGATGGGCCGCCGCCTCACCGGCCGGCACTTCCACGTCTACCTGCAACCGGATCGGGAAAGTGACGAAGGCGCCATCGGCGTCCACGGCATCACCAACGAATTCCTGGTGGGCAAGCCACGGTTTGCCGAAGTGGCGGATGAGTTCTTTGAGTTCATCAACGGCGCGCAACTGATCATCCATAACGCGGCGTTCGACGTTGGCTTCATCAACAACGAATTCGCGCTGATGGGGCAGACCGACCGGGCTGATATCACCCGGCACTGCTCGATCCTCGACACCTTGATGATGGCGCGTGAGCGTCACCCGGGCCAGCGCAACAGCCTCGATGCGTTGTGCAAACGCTATGGCGTCGACAACTCCGGCCGTGAACTCCACGGCGCGTTGCTCGACTCCGAGATTCTCGCCGACGTCTACCTGACCATGACCGGTGGCCAGACCAGCCTGTCCCTGGCCGGTAATGCCTCGGACGGCAATGGTTCGGCGGAAGGCTCGGGCAATCGTCCTTCGGAAATCCGCCGCCTGCCAGCGGATCGCCAGCCCACTACGATCATTCGTGCCAGCGAGCAGGACATGGCCGAGCATGCAGCGCGCCTCGAGGCGATCGCCAAGTCTGCCGGCGCACCCGCGTTGTGGACCCAATTGACCCAGCAATAACCGTCACCCCAGCGCCAGCCCCTGGCTGGCCCTGATCAGGTCATATGCCTTGCGCGCAATCGGGTTCGCCGTGTTCGGACGGATCCACAGGTAGTACGTCACCTCCGGCATCCTCGGCAATCCATCGTTTTCCCCCAATACCCGCATATCCGGCCCTAGCATCTCCATGCTCCGTGGGGTCACGCCGAGCCCTGCGCGGGTTGCCGCCTTGATACCGATCAGGTTCGATGCCAGGTACGCCTGGCGCCACGGGATATTCGCCCGTTCCAGCGCCTCAAGGGCGTAGCGCCGATAAATGCTCGGCTCATCCACCAGAATCAATGGCAGCGGCTCGCTTGGCGAGTGAATGTATTGCGCCGAACAAATCCACCACACCGGCGAGGTGCGCAGTGCAAAGCCCTCCAGGTTGGCATCGGCGCGGGTGGAAATCACCATGTCGACCTTGCCCCGGTGCAGGTCATCCATCAGGAACGGGCTGCGCCCGACGTCGATCTCCAGGCGCAGGCGCGGTGCCGAGCGGGCGATGTGGCTGAGGATCGGCGGCAGGATGGTGTCGGCGATGTCGTGGGGCGAGCCGATACGCAGTACGCCGCTGAGGCTGCTTTCCCGCAGGGAATTGAGTGCATCGTCATTCAGCGAGAGCATCTGCCGCGCATGCCGCAACAGCTGCATCCCGGGTTCTGTCAGTTGTTTTTGCCGGCCACGTTTTTCAAACAGGCTGACGCCCACTTGTTGTTCCAGACGCTGCATATGCTGGGTGACGGAAGATTGTGTGCGTGCCAGGTGAGTGCCGGCTTCGGCAAAGCTGTGGTGGTCGACCACGGCGATAAAGGTGCGGAGCAGTTCAAGATCGAGGGTCGACATGGCCATTCCAGGGCGTTTTTATATCAAGGGTGCGAAGATAAACATTACAGATGTTTATGTTTCGTCGCGCCGGGTTTTTACGAGGGCTAATGAATTCGAGTATATGGCCAAAAGTCAGCGCGTCCATATACGGGAAGTTATAACGATATTAGATATTTGAATTTCCGTTAGCCCGGCACTCTCCCTAGCATGCCCCCACATCAGGTCGGGGTACGCCGATCGCTAATGAGGGGAGTTCCATGGGGTTTGTGCGCGCGGCGGTAAAACGAAGGTTGCCTATGGTCCTGGGCGCGTTGATCGCCCTGGGCGGCAGCGCAGTGGCTCAGGCCGATGCGACCCTGGACAAGATCCAGCAGCGCCATGTGCTGGTGGTCGGCGTGCTGCTGTCTGGCGGGCCGTTTGGCGGCATCGACCCCACCACCCAGAAGCCCAGGGGCTTGAACGTCGACCTGGCCAACGAGCTGGGCCGTCAGTTGGGCGCCGAGGTGCAGCTGGTGCCGGTATTGCCGGCCAACCGTGTGCAGTTCCTGCAACAGGGCAAGGTCGACCTGCTGATCGCCAATATGGAATGGACCGCCGAGCGTGGCGAGATCCTCGGGTTCGTGCCGACGCCGTTCTACAAGATCGGCGGCACTGCTGCCGTACTCAAGGACAGCAAGATCACCCGCTGGGAAGATCTCAAGGACCAGCCGGTGTGCACCTCCCAGGGCAGCAGCTACATCAAGCCACTGACCGAACTGGGCGCGCAGATCAAGGCCTTCAAGAGCTCTTCGGAATCCCTGCTGGCCCTGCGCGGCAACAACTGCGTCGCCGCGGTGCATGACTCCACCCTGGTCAACCCGCTGATCAACGACAGCGCCGAATGGAAGGATTACCGCGCCCTCAGTCCCGAGCTGAACCCGGCGCCATCGGTAATCTGGACCCGCCGTGGCGAGAGCGACACCCAGGCCAAACTCGACCCCATCGTCAAGGACCTGCACCTCAGCGGCTGGCTGATCGAAGCCCAGACCCGCAACCACATCACCCCGGCGTCCCCGGCGCTGGTGGAGTTGCAGAAACAGTTCAAGGGTGCCTGACACATGACATTGAGAGCCCTGACTGCCTTGGGCCTGGCACTGTGCGCCAGCCTGGTCCACGCCGACGCCACCCTCGACAAGATCCAGCAACGCCACGCCATCAGCGTCGGCGTGATCCTCAGCGGTCCGCCGTTTGGCACCATCGACCCCAAGACCGGCGAACACCTGGGCTACAACGTCGAACTGGCCAAGGGCCTGGGCCAGGCGCTGGGTGTGGAGACCAGGACCGTTTCGGTGCTGGCGCCCAACCGCGTGCAGTTCCTGCAACAGGGCAAGGTCGACGTGCTGATCGCCAACATGCAGTACACCGACGAACGCGCCGAGATTCTCGACTACGTGCCCACGCCCTATGAAGAAGTCGGCGGCGCGGCGTTGATCCGCAAAGGCGCCGGCATCACCCAGTGGGTCGACCTCAAGGACAAGCCGGTGTGCGTGTCCCAGGGCAGCAACTTCATCAAGCCGTTGCAGGAAATCTACGGCGCGCAGATCAAGGCGTTCCGCAGCCAGTCCGAATCCCTGCTGTCGTTGCGCGGCAATGGCTGTGTGGCGGCGGTGCACGTCAGCCCGACCATGCACGCGCTGCTCGGCGATGCCGAATGGTCCGGCTACGAGATCCCGTTGCCGGGGGATTTGATCCCGTCCAAATCCGTGATCTGGATCCGCAAAGGCGAACACGACACCCAGGCCAGGCTCGACGCCATCGTGCGCGACTGGCATCGCAGCGGCTGGTTGATCGCCCTCGGCGAACGTACCGGCATGGCTCCGTCCCAAGCCCTGCGTGATCTGCACGAGCAGTACAGCCATGAGTGAAGCGCTATTCGCCACCCTGCAACAACTGCTCGGCGCCGCCCATGTGCAGCGCAGTGAAGATGCCGCCCAGTACCTGACCGACAAACAGGGCCGCTACACCGGCGAGGTGATCGCCGTGGTGCACCCGGCCAACACCGAGGAAGTGGCCGCCGTGGTGCGTGCGTGTGTCGCCCTTGAAGCGCCCATCGTGGTCCAGGGCGGCAACACCGGCCTGATGGCGGGCGCCACACCGGACGCCAGCGGCCGCGCAGTATTGTTGCTGCTCGACCGCATGAACCGGGTGCGCGTGATCGATACCGACAACGACACCCTGACCGTCGAAGCCGGCTGCATCCTGCAAAACATCCAGGACGTGGCCCGTGAAGCCGGTCGCCTGTTTCCATTGAGTCTGGGCGCCGAAGGCAGTTGCACCATCGGCGGCAACCTTGGCACCAATGCAGGCGGCACCGCCGTGCTGCGTTATGGCAACACCCGCGAGTTGACCCTGGGCCTGGAAGTAGTGACCGCCGAAGGCGAAATCTGGAATGGCCTGCGAGGGTTGCGCAAGGACAACACCGGCTACGACCTGCGGGATTTGTACGTGGGCAGCGAAGGTACCCTCGGGATTATCACCGCCGCGACCCTGAAGCTGTTCCCGCTGCCCAAGGCCCAGGCGACAGCGCTGCTGGCCTTTGACGAGTTGGCCCAGGCGGTGGCGTTCCTGTCCCATGCCCGCGCCGGTTTTGGTGCAAACCTTACTGCATTCGAATTGCTCAGCGCCGATTGCCTGGCGTTGCTGCGCGAGCAATTTCCCGAGGGCCCGCAACCATTTCTCAACGCCAGCCAACCCTGGTTTGCCTTGCTGGAGCTGTCGGATAACCACGGTGAAACCCACGCCCGCGAAGCCTTCGAAACGGTCCTCGGTGAAGCCTTCGAACAGTCACTGCTGGCCGACGCACTGATCGCCGAAAGCCTGGCGCAAAGCGAAGCGCTATGGCTGCTGCGGGAGAACATGAGCGAAGCGCAGAAGCGTGCCGGACGCAATATGAAGCACGATATCTCGGTGCCCATTTCGCAAATCGTCGCCTTCGTCGCCCATACCGATGCGCTGTTGCAGACGCATTTTCCCGGTGTTCGCAACTTCACGTTCGGGCACCTGGGGGACGGCAACCTGCATTACAACGTGGCCCATCCGCTGGATTCAACGGTCGACGAGCACATGCGCAACTACGCCGAATTGAGCTTGCTGGTACATGACAGCGCCCATGCCCATGGCGGCTCCATCAGCGCCGAACACGGGATTGGCCAGCGCAAGGTCGGCCTGCTGGCCCGCTACAAAAGCCCGGTGGAGCTGGACCTGATGCGCCGCATCAAGCGGGCCCTCGACCCGAAAAACCTGCTCAATCCCGGCAAAGTCCTTGAGGTGCAGCCATGACCGTTCGCCTGTCCAAGCGGGTGCAGCGCGTGTCGCTGTCGGCCAATGCGGCGGCCAAATCCCGCGCCACGGAACTGCGTGACGCCGGCCGCGACATTCTGGACCTGACCACCGGCGAGCCGGATTTCGATACCCCGGAGCACATCAAGCAAGCCGCCTGCGCAGCCATTGCTGCGGGCGCCACCAAGTACACGCCGACACCCGGGGTAAAAGCCTTGCGCGTGGCCGTGCAGCGAAAACTGGCCGAAGAAAACCACCTGGACTATTCGCTGCCGAATATCGTGATCGCCAACGGCGCGAAACAAATCATCTTCAACGCCTTCGCCGCAACCCTCGACGACGGCGATCAAGTGCTGGTGCCGACGCCTTACTGGCCGTCGTTCCCCGACAGCGTGCGCTTCAACGGTGGCGAACCGGTGTTTATCGAGTGCGGGCTGGAGCAGGGCTGCAAGCTGCTGCCGGCCCAACTGGAACAGCACATCAATCAGCGCACCCGCTGGCTGATCCTCAACGGCCCGGGCAACCCGAGCGGTGCCGTGTACAGCGAGGCTGAATTACAGGCGCTGGCCGAGGTGCTGCGTCGCCATCCCCAGGTGCTGGTGCTGCTGGATGAACTCTACGAACACATCCGCTTCGACGGCCGCCCGGCCCAGAGCCTGCTGAACGTCGCACCGGATTTGCAGGACCGTTGCCTGCTGGTGGGCGGCGTGTCCAAGACCTACGCCATGACCGGATGGCGCATCGGTTTTGGCGCCGGGCCGCAGACGCTGACCAACGCCATGGCGGTGGTGCAATCGCAATCCACCTCCGGCGCTTCTTCCGTCGGTCAAGCCGCTGCATTGGCCGCATTCACCGGCGGGCTGGGCTTTTTGGCCGAGCAGGTAGCGGCCTATCAACTGCGCCGGGACCTGTTGATGATGGCCCTCGGCACTGTCGAGGGCCTGGAAGTACTCGAACCCCAGGGCGGCTTTTTCGTGTTCGTGCGTTGCGCCGGGTTGCTTGGTCGCTATCGCCCGGACGGTGAGCGGCTGGACGATGATGGCGATGTCGTCGCGTACTTGCTGGAGGAGGGCGTCGCCGGAGTAGCGGGCAGTGCCTACGGCCTGTCGCCGTGGTTTCGCCTGTCCATCGCCACCGCGACCGACAGCGTGGCCGAGGCCGGCCGCCGTATCGCTGTCGCCTGCGGCAAACTGCGGGGCCTCGAATGAGTCATTGGCTGGAGCTTTTTGTGCACTGGGCCGCCGGTATCGGCCTTAACTACAGCTTCCTGCTGGATGCCTATCAGCGCGGCACCCTGGAGCAGGGTGCGCTGACCACCGTGCTGTTGTGCCTGTTCACCATCGTCGGCAGCCTGCTGGCCGGGATCAGCCTGGCGGCGCTGCTGACTTCCGGCAACCCGTGGCTGGCCAAACCGGCGCGGGTGTTTATCGAAGTCACCCGCAACACGCCGACCCTGGTGCAGCTGTACTGCGCATTCCTGGTGTTGAACATGCTGCTGACCCAGGCCGTCGGCGCGGCCAACCCGCTGACGCCGTTTGCCTGGGTGGTGATCGTGATTTCGCTGCACAAGGGCGCGTTCCACGCCGAAGCCCTGCGCGCCGGCATCGAGGCGGTGCCCGCCGTGACCCTGGAAGCCGCCAGCTCCCTGGCCTTCAGCAGCCGGCAATTGCTGTGGAATGTGCAGTTGCCGTTGGCCCTGCGTTTCGCGCTGCCGTCGCTGATCAACAACCTGATCGACCTGGTGAAAATGACCGCCGTGGCCTCGGCCATCGCCGTGGGCGATATCACCTACGCCTCGATCATGATCTGGACCCAGAGCGACAACGTGCTGGAGCTGATGATTCTGATCCTGAGCTTTTTCGGCTTGCTGAGTTTTACCGTCAATTGTGTGGGGCGCTGGCTGGAAGCGCGCCTGAGGATGCCCGGCTATGGCCATTGATTCATTCCCGGTGCTGTCGGCGTTGCTGCAATGGTCGCCGGCGCTGGTGACTGGTTTCGGCCAGAACATCCTGATCAGCCTGGTGGCGATTGGTCTTGGTTCGCTGCTGGGCCTGATGGTGGGCGCGTTGGCCCTGTCACCCCTGCGCCTGCTGCGGTTGCCCGCGCGGATCTGGGTGCAGGTTTTCCGCAATGCACCGTGGCTGGTGCTGATCTATTTCACCACCTACGTGTTCCCGTTCGAGATCCATATCGGCAGCAGCTACGTGTCGTTCCCGGACTGGGTCAAGGTGACGATTGGCCTGGCATTGCCGGCCAGCGCCAACGTGGCGGAGATCTTTCGCGGCGCCATCGGCTCGATCCCCAGCACCCAATGGGAGGCGGCGCGCTCACTGGCATTCACCCGCGGCCAGATATTCAGCTCGATCATCCTGCCCCAGTGCTTCAAGCGCATGTTGCCGCCGTGGATGAACCTCTACGCGGTGGTCACCATGGGCACCGCCCTGGCGTCGCTGGTGGGCGTGCACGACGTGATCGACACCGCACAGATCGCCAGCAACACCGTGAACATGACCGGCTTTACCGTGGTGATCTACCTGAGTTTGCTGGTGCTGTTCTTTGCCTACTGCTACCCGATTTCCCGTTTGACCCAACGCCTGGAGCGCCGTTATGCCTTCTATTGAACCCCTGGTCAGCCTGCGGGATTTGCAGCTGTCGTTCGGTGACAACCGGGTGCTCAAGGGCATCGACCTCGATGTGCATCGCGGCCAGGCGGTGTCGATCATCGGCCCGTCGGGCTCGGGCAAGTCGACCATCCTGCGTTGCATCACCGGCCTGTTGCAGCCCCAGCGCGGAACCATTCGCGTGGGCGAAACCCGGGTCGATACGCTGACCCAGGAAGCCCAGCGCATCGAGTTGCGCAAGCGTGTGGGTTTTGTATTCCAGCAATACAACCTGTTCCCGCATTTGTCCGTGCTGGAAAACCTGGTGATCGCCCCGCGCAAGGTGCTCGGTCGCAACCGTGCCGATGCCGAGAAAGATGCCCGGGCGCTGTTGGCCAAGGTGCGCATGGAGCACAAGGCCGATGCCTATCCGGGCCAATTGTCCGGCGGCCAACAGCAGCGGGTGGCGATTGCCCGGGCGTTGGCGATGCGCCCGGAACTGATCCTGTTCGATGAAGTGACCTCGGCCCTGGACCCGGAAACCGTCGGTGAAGTACTGACGGTGATTCGCGAGCTGACCGAAGAAGGCATGACCTGCGTGCTGGTGACCCACGAAATGCGCTTTGCCGAAGAGATCAGCGACATCGTCTATTTCACCGAAAACGGCGTGATCGTCGAGCACGGCAGCGCCGAGCAGATCTTCCAGCGTCCCACCAGTGAACGGACCCAGGAATTCCTGCGCCATGCCTTGGGCGATCCCGGCCGTCGGCCGCCGATCGCCAACGATCCGTACCTGTTGACCAACCTGAGCCGCTACACCCTGTCCGTCTAACAAGAGGAACCTCGTCATGAGTACCGCAAACCGTGCCGCCGTTATCGAAGACTTCCTGCAGCAGATCCGCGTCATCAACCAGCGTGGCGTAGACCGCGCGGCCCTGGTGGAAATCGTCGGGCTGCTGGAAACCCTGGCCGAGCGCCGGGACCTGTTCAACTTCAGCGAATTCCCCGCGCCGGTGCCGGGGCAGGGCAGTACCGCGTTCCGCTATCGCCTGAACGACGACGGCGACACGCCCACCCTGTACCTGAACTCGTTGCTGCCGGGCAAAAGCACCCTCCCGCACAACCACGAAACCTGGGCGATCATCAGTGCCGTTGAAGGCCAGGAAATCAACTACGTGTATGGCCGCAACGATGAAGGGCGTGAGGAAGGCTTCACCACCCTGACCCTTGAGAAAGAAGTCGTCGTGCAGCCGGGCACCTCTATCTCGTTCCTCGGTGAAGACCTGCACGGGATTCGCGTTGAGGGTGAGCAGGCGACCTTGCATTTCCACCTGTACGGCTTGCCGCTGGAATCCCTCAATGGCCGTTATGGCGTTGAAGCAGACGGCCGGATCCTCAACTACAACGCCTCGCAGATGGCGCCTTCAATCCGGGCCTATTCCTGAGCACAACACACATCAAATGTGGGAGCGGGCTTGCTCGCGAATGGGGTGTGTCAGCCAATGAATGCGTTTCTGACCCACCGCATTCGCGAGCAAGCCCGCTCCCACAATTGGATCCGCGTTCATCCAGGGTTTTTTATGATTGATCTGTATTACTGGCCTACGGGCAACGGCCTGAAAGTCGGCATCCTGCTGGAAGAGCTGGAGGCGGAGTACCGCCTGATTCCGGTCAACATCCGCGAAGGCGCGCAGAAGCAGGAAAGCTTCCAGCGCATCAGTGCGAATGGGCGGATTCCGGCGATTGTCGACCACCGCCTTGAAGCACCCCTGAGCCTGTTCGAGTCCGGGGCGATCCTGAACTACCTGGCGGACAAGGCCGGGCGCTTCCTGCCGCCCGCCGGTACCGCCGAGCGCCAGAAGGTCCAGGAATGGCTGTTCTGGCAGGTAGGGCATATCACCCCGTACATGAGCCAGTTGCAGCTGTTCAAGGAGAAGGCCCCGGAACCGATACCCTTCGCCCTGGACCTGCTGAACGCCGAAGCCACGCGCCTGTATCGGGTGCTGGAGCAGCGCCTGGCCGAGGTGCCGTATGTGGCGGGCGAATATTCGGTGGCCGACATGGCGATTTTCCCGTGGATCCAGCCCCTGCGCCAAGGCCAGGACCTGGCGGACTACCCGAACATCCAGGCCTGGCGTCTGCGCATCAAGGCGCGCCCGGCAGTCCAGCGGGCCTATGCCAAGGGCCGTGAAGTGGCCGCCGGCGAGCGTTCGCTGGCCTTGCAGTAACCCATCTATTTTTTGCGGGACTTCCATGAGCCAGACCATCACACCCGGGCAATTGCAACAATGGCTGTTTGACGGCCAGGAAATCGCCCTGTTCGACGTACGCGAGCACGGCCAATACGGCGAGGCCCACCTGTTTCACGGGGTGAACCTGCCCTATAGCCGCCTGGAACTGGAGGTGCAGCGCCTGGCACCGAATCCCCGGGTGCGCCTGGTGATCTACGACCAGGACGGCGGCGATGTGGCTGCGCGCACGGCACTGCGTTTGCAAGCGCTGGGCTACCGCCATGTGCATGTGCTGGAAGGTGGTGCGAACGCTTGGCAGGCGGCGGGTCTGCAGTTGTTCGCCGGGGTGCATGTGCCGTCGAAAGCCTTTGGCGAATTGGTGGAAGAGGCCAGCCACACCCCCCACGTCACCGCGCAGCAACTGGCGGACTGGCAGGCCACGGGCGAGCCGCTGGTGGTGCTGGACGGTCGGCCGTTCGATGAATACCGCAAGATGACCATTCCCGGTTCGATCTGCTGCCCCAATGGTGAGCTGGGCTACCGCGTGCACGACCTGGTGCCGGATGAAACCACGCCGATCGTGGTCAACTGCGCCGGGCGTACCCGCAGCATTATCGGCGCCCAGACGTTGATCAACCTCGGGGTGAAGAACCCGGTTTATGCCCTGGAAAACGGTACCCAGGGTTGGTACCTGGCGGACTTCAAGCTGGAGCATGGCAGCACCCGGCGTTATGCCGACCAGGTCTCGACGGATCTGGGCCGGCAGCGCGAAGCTGCCCGGCAGTTGGCTGAGCGGGCAGGGGTGGTCAGTGTCAAGGCGGAGCAGGTCCGGCAGTGGGCGGCGGACCCGGCCCGTAGCCTGTTCCTGTGCGATGTGCGTACCGCTGAAGAATTTGCCGCCGGCAGTTTGCCGGGGGCGCAGCATACGCCAGGCGGGCAATTGATTCAGTCCACCGACCTGTACATCGGCGTGCGTCAGGCACGGGTGGTGCTGCTGGACAGCGACGGCGTGCGTGCGCCGATTGTTGCCAGTTGGCTGCGACAGTTGGGGCATGAGGCGTATGTGCTGGAGGGTGGCGTCCACAGTGGATTGGCGCTGGAGGTAAAGGGGACTGTCTCCTTTGAAGCGCTGCCGGTGATATCGGTGCAGGCACTGGCTGACGCGTTGAAGGATGGCACCGTTGACCTGGTGGACCTGCGCCCGAGCATGATCCATCGCAAGGGCCGGATTGTCGGTTCGCGCTGGTCGATTCGTTCGCGGTTGACCGCGGGTGGGCGTCCACTGGTGCTGCTGGCTGATGATCCGGCACTGGCCGCTTTTGCTGCGTTGGGCTTGGGCGGCGATGTGCGTTTGCTCGACGGCGGCTATGCCGCGTGGCTTGCGGCCGGTTTGCCGGTGATCGAGGATGCGCAAACGCCTCCGGACAACCAGTGCATCGACTTCCTGTTCTTCACCCACGACCGCCATAGCGGCAACAAGGACGCTGCTCGCCAATATCTCGCCTGGGAAATTGGCCTGTTGGCACAGATGAGCGAAGCGGAAATCGCCAGTCTCAAGCCGTTGTTGCCCGCGTCACGGGTGCGTACCCGGCTGATTCACGCGGCGCGTACCGAAGGCGGCAATGGTGGTCGGGCGGTGAACGTACCGATCACCCGCCTGAGCACCGTGCTGTTCGACAACCTGGCCCAGATGCGTGACGCGCGCTCCCGACGCGACAGTGAGCGGGTCCTGAGCTACGGCGCACGTGGCAATCCCACTGCGTTTGCGCTGGAAGATCTGGTCACCGAACTTGAGGGGGGCTATCGCACACGGCTGTATGGCACCGGGCTCGCCGCCGCGGCGCAGACGTTCCTGGCCTACCTGCGGCCCGGCGACCATGTGTTGATCACCGACGCCGTCTATTCGCCGGTGCGCAAGCTGGCCCGGGAGTTCCTCCAGCCATTCGGCATCGAAGTCAGCTATTTCGCCCCGGACGGCAGTGGCCTGGAAGCGCAACTGCAGGCCAACACCAAAATGGTCTACGCCGAAGTGCCGGGTTCGCTGCTGTATGAGCTGTGTGACCTGCCCGCGCTAGCCGCACTGTGCAAGCCGCGGGGCATTCTGCTGGCGGTGGACAACACCTGGGGCTCGGCGTACCTGTACCGCCCGCTGGCGTTGGGTGCCGACATCTCGATCATGGCCTTGACCAAGTACCTTGGCGGCCACAGTGACGTGATGATGGGCAGCGTCTGCACCACCGAAGCGGCATGGCCGGCCCTGGCGAAAATGAGCGATACCTTTGGCAATGCAGTGAGTGCCGACGATGCCTACCTGATCCTGCGTGGCGCACGCACCCTGGCCTCTCGGCTGGACGTGCACGAGCGCCAGGCGTTGAAGATTGCCCAGTGGTTGCAGGCGCAGCCGCAGGTCAGGCGGGTGTTTCATCCGGCACTGGCGGAGCATCCTGGCCACGCGCTGTGGAAGCGTGACTTCAGCGGGAGCAACGGTTTGCTGTCCTTCGAACTCGACCGCGCGGATGCCGGCTACGTCGAACGGTTTATCGACGGCCTGCAGCTGTTTGGCCTGGGCGCATCCTGGGGCGGCTTTGAAAGCCTGGTGACCCTGGCCGATACACAGGATCGCCAGAGCGCCGCCGACCGTGGATTGAACCCGGTGGTGCGCCTGCATGTGGGGCTGGAGGATGTGGAGGCGTTGATCGAGGATCTGCAGCGCGGGTTCGTGGCGGCGGGGCGTTGAGCCTCGCACCATGACAATTTGCGTCCGCCCATAGGTGCCCATCGAACTTTGTGTTTAACTTCGGCACCTGAAATTCGTTTCACTACCACCACTAGAAGGATTCCGTTCATGGCTCAAGTTACCCTCCGAGGCGACCCTGTCCAGGTCGAAGGCGATTTGCCGAAAGTCGGCGCCAAGGCGCCAGACTTCACCCTGACTGCCGGCGACCTGTCTGACGCGACCCTGGCGACTTTCGCCGGCAAGCGCAAAGTGCTGAACATTTTCCCAAGCGTTGATACCCCGACCTGCGCCACTTCGGTTCGCAAGTTCAACGCCCAGGTCAACGACGTGAACAACGCCGTAGTGTTGTGCATTTCCACCGACCTGCCATTTGCCCAGGCGCGTTTCTGCGGTGCCGAAGGCCTGGAAAACGTGAAGAACCTGTCGGACTTCCGTGAGGCAGCCTTTGCTGTCGACTACGGTGTTGCGATTGCTGATGGCCCGCTCAAAGGCCTGACCGCCCGTGCCGTCGTGGTACTGGACGAGAACGACAACGTGCTGCACAGCGAACTGGTCAGCGAAATCGGCCAAGAGCCGAACTACGAGGCAGCCCTGGCTGTTTTGAAGTAACTGTTACTACGCATTACTGTCGTTTTGCAGTAACACGCGTGATGCAGTATTACGGCCTGGCCTAGTCCAGGCCGTTTTTATTTGTGCTTCAGAGGCTTAGCCAGATAGCGAATGGACTAAGCACAGAAGTTAAAAGTTGTAATCCAAGGTAAATAGCCGGTAAAGGCGCTTTTCTTAACGCGCCCCAGTGCTTATCTTTCAGCCTCCCGAAGAAGAAGCTCTCGCACCCAATGGTTGATCACTCCATGCAATCCACCCCTCGTCACTCCCGCCGCTGGCTGTTCGGCCTCCTCGTGCTGCTGGTCATTGCCGGCCTGTGCTGGAAGTTCTGGCCTGGCACCAGCCACAAGGACAGCGCCGAGAAGAAGCCCGCCGGGCATGCCGGCAAGTCGGGGATGATGCGCCCGGGCTTTGGGGGTTCTACTGGCCCGGTGCCGGTGCGTGTGGCGCCGGCGGTGCTGGGCGAGTTCCCGGTGTACTACAAGGCGCTGGGTACGGTGACGGCACTCAACACCATCAATGTGCGCAGCCGGGTTGGCGGAGAGCTGGTCAAGGTCGCCTTTGAAGAAGGGCAGATGGTCAAGGCCGGTGACCTGCTGGCGGAAATCGACCCGCGCAGTTACCAGAATGCCTTGCTCCAGGCCCAGGGCACGTTGCTGCAGAACCAGGCCCAGCTGAAAAACGCCCAGGTCGACGTGCAGCGTTATCGCGACCTGTATGCCCAGGACAGTATCGCCAAGCAGACCCTGGATACCGCCGAAGCGCTGGTGTTGCAGTACCAGGGCACGGTCAAGACCAACCAGGGCGCAGTGGATGACGCCAAGCTCAACCTCGAATTCACCAAGATCCGCGCACCGATTACCGGGCGTGTCGGCCTGCGTCAGGTGGACGTGGGCAACCTCGTCGCCGCCAATGACACCACCTTCCTGGCGGTGATCACCCAGACCCAACCCATCAGCGTGGTCTTCACGTTGCCGGAAAACACCCTGGAAACCGTGCTGGCGCGTTATCACGCCGGCAACAAGCTGCCGGTGGAAGCCTGGGACCGTGGCGATGTCGCGGTGAAAGCCACGGGCGTGCTGCAAAGCCTCGATAACCAGATCGACGTCACCACCGGCACCCTGAAATTCAAGGCGCGGTTCGATAACAAGGACCAGGCGCTGTTCCCGAACCAGTTCGTGAACGTGCACCTGCTGGCCGACACCCTGCACAACGTGGTGCTGGCGCCGTCGGCGGCGATTCAGTTCGGCAATACCGGCACCTTCGTCTACGTGCTCGATGGCGACAAGAAGGTCAAGGTGCGTCCGCTGGTGATCGGTGATTCCGACGGCGACAACACCGTGATCAAGCAAGGCCTGGCCGCCGGCGACCGCGTGGTGCTGGAAGGCACCGACCGCCTGAAGGACGGCAGTGACATTGAAGTGGTCAACGACAGCACTGAAGTGCCGACCACGCCGACCGAACACCTCCAGGGCCAGCCGGCAGCCAAGACGCAACAAGGCCCGGCTGACGCCGCCAAGGCGCAAAAGGGCGGCGCATGAACCTCTCGCGGCTGTTCATCCTTCGCCCGGTAGCCACTACCCTGAGCATGCTGGCCATTGTCCTGGCCGGCGTGATCGCTTATCGCCTGCTGCCGGTCTCGGCCTTGCCCCAGGTGGATTACCCGACCATCCGGGTGATGACCCTGTACCCCGGCGCCAGTCCGGACGTAATGACCAGCGCGGTCACGGCGCCCCTTGAGCGTCAGTTCGGGCAGATGCCCGGCCTGACCCAGATGGCGTCCACCAGCTCCGGCGGCGCCTCGGTGCTGACCCTGCGTTTCAACCTCGACATCAACATGGATGTCGCCGAGCAACAGGTGCAGGCCGCGATCAACGCCGCCACCAACCTGCTGCCCAAGGACCTGCCGGCGCCGCCGGTGTACAACAAGGTCAACCCGGCGGATACCCCGGTGCTGACCCTGGCCATCACCTCCAAGACCATGTTGCTGCCCAAGCTCAATGACCTGGTCGACACGCGCATGGCGCAGAAGATCGCGCAGATCAGCGGCGTCGGCATGGTCAGCATCGCCGGCGGCCAGCGCCAGGCGGTGCGGATCAAGGTCAACCCCGAGGCCCTGGCGGCCAACGGCCTGAACCTGTCGGATGTGCGCACCCTGATCGCCGCCTCCAACGTCAACCAGCCCAAGGGTAACTTTGACGGCCCCACGCGGGTGTCGATGCTCGACGCCAACGACCAGTTGGTCTCGCCCAAGGAATACGCCGAACTGATCCTCGCCTACAACAACGGCGCGCCGTTGCGGCTCAAGGATGTGGCGCAGATCGTCGACGGCGCCGAGAACGAACGCCTCGCGGCCTGGGCCAACGAAAACCAGGCGGTCCTGCTGAACATCCAGCGCCAGCCCGGGGCCAACGTCATCGAGGTGGTGGACCGCATCAAGGCGCTGTTGCCAAGCATCACCGACAACCTGCCGGCGGGCCTGGACGTGACGGTGCTTACCGACCGTACCCAGACCATCCGGGCCTCGGTCAAGGATGTACAACACGAATTGCTGATCGCCATTGCCCTGGTGGTGATGGTGACGTTCCTGTTCCTGCGCCGCTTCAGCGCGACCATCATTCCGTCCATCGCCGTGCCGCTGTCCCTGGTGGGCACCTTCGGCGTGATGTACCTCGCCGGTTTCTCCATCAACAACCTGACGCTGATGGCGCTGACCATCGCCACCGGTTTCGTGGTGGATGACGCCATCGTGATGCTGGAGAACATTTCCCGTTATATCGAGGAAGGCGATACACCGCTCAATGCGGCGCTCAAGGGCGCCAAGCAGATCGGCTTCACCCTGATTTCCCTGACCCTGTCGCTGATCGCGGTATTGATCCCGCTGCTGTTCATGGCGGACGTGGTGGGGCGCTTGTTCCGTGAATTCGCGATCACCCTGGCGGTGGCGATCCTGATTTCCCTGGTGGTGTCCCTGACCCTGACGCCGATGATGTGCGCGCGGTTGCTCAAGCGTGAGCCGAAAGAGGAAGAGCAGGGCCGTTTCTACAAGGCCAGCGGCGCCTGGATCGACTGGCTGATCGAGGCCTACGGGCGCAAGTTGCAGTGGGTGCTCAAGCATCAGCCGCTGACCCTGCTGGTGGCCATCGCCACCCTGGGCCTGACCGTGGTGTTGTACATGGTGGTGCCCAAGGGCTTCTTCCCGGTGCAGGACACCGGTGTGATCCAGGGCATTTCCGAAGCGCCACAGTCGATTTCCTTTGCGGCGATGAGCCAGCGCCAGCAGGAACTGGCGAAGATCATCCTCGAAGACCCGGCGGTGGAGAGCCTGTCGTCCTATATCGGGGTAGACGGTGATAACGCCACCCTCAACAGTGGTCGCCTGCTGATCAACCTCAAGCCCCACGGCGAACGGGACCTGAGCGCGGCGCAGATCATCACGCGCCTGCAGCCGCAGTTGGACAAGCTGGTGGGGATTCGCCTGTTCATGCAGCCGGTGCAGGACCTGACCATCGAAGACCGCGTCAGCCGTACCCAGTACCAGTTCAGCATGTCCTCGCCGGACGCCGAGCTGCTGGCCTTGTGGAGTGAAAAGCTGGTACACGCCCTCGGCCAGTTGCCGGAACTCTCCGACGTCGCCAGCGACCTGCAGGACAAGGGCTTGCAGGTGTACCTGGTGATCGACCGTGACGCCGCATCGCGCCTTGGTGTGTCGGTGTCGACCATCACCGACGCGCTGTACGACGCGTTCGGCCAGCGGCAGATATCCACCATCTACACCCAGGCCAGCCAGTACCGCGTGGTATTGCAGGCCCAGTCCGGTGAAACCCTCGGCCCGGACGCCCTGAACCAGATCCATGTGAAAACCACCGACGGCGGCCAGGTGCGGCTGTCGAGCCTGGCCCATGTGGAACAGCGCCAGGCCCAGTTGGCGATCGCGCATATCGGTCAGTTCCCGGCGGTGATGATGTCGTTCAACCTGGCCCCCGGCGTGGCGCTGGGCAAGGGCGTCGAACTGATCAACCAGGCCCAGAAAGACATCGGCATGCCGGTGGGCGTGCAGACCCAGTTCCAGGGCGCGGCCCAGGCATTCGAGGCTTCGCTGTCGAGCACCTTGCTGCTGATCCTGGCGGCGGTGGTGACCATGTACATCGTGCTGGGTGTGCTCTATGAGAGCTACATCCACCCGATCACCATTCTCTCGACCTTGCCGTCGGCAGCGGTAGGCGCCTTGCTGGCCTTGCTGCTCAGTGGCAACGACCTGGGGATGATCGCGATCATCGGCATCATCCTGCTGATCGGCATCGTGAAGAAGAACGCGATCATGATGATCGACTTTGCCCTCGACGCTGAGCGCAACCAGGGCCTGGACCCGCAAACCGCGATCTACCAGGCGGCGCTGTTGCGCTTCCGGCCGATCCTGATGACCACCCTGGCGGCGCTGTTCGGTGCCGTGCCGTTGATGCTCGCCACCGGCTCCGGCGCCGAGTTGCGCCAGCCGCTTGGCCTGGTGATGGTCGGCGGGTTGCTGGTGAGCCAGGTGTTGACCCTGTTTACCACCCCGGTGATCTACCTGTATTTCGACCGCCTTGGCCGTCGCTGGCGCAAAGAGCCGGTGCGCCTGGAGCCGGTTGAGTCATGAACCTGTCCGGACCTTTCATTCGCCGGCCGGTAGCCACCATGCTGCTGAGCCTGGCGATCATGCTGCTGGGCGGCGTCAGCTTCAACCTGTTGCCGGTATCGCCATTGCCGCAGATCGATTTCCCGGTGATCGTGGTGTCGGCCAGCTTGCCGGGGGCCAGCCCCGAGGTGATGGCGTCTACGGTGGCCACGCCGCTGGAGCGTTCCTTCGGCGCGATTGCCGGCATTACCACCATGAGCAGTTCGTCGAGCCAGGGTTCGACCCGGGTGATCCTGGCGTTCGACTCCAATCGCGACATCAACGGCGCGGCGCGGGAAGTGCAGGCGGCGATCAACGCCTCGCGTAACCTGCTGCCCAGTGGCATGCGCAGCATGCCCACCTACAAGAAGATCAACCCGTCCCAGGCGCCCATCATGGTGCTGTCCCTGACCTCGGACGTGTTGCCCAAGGGCCAGCTGTACGACCTGGCCTCGACCATCCTGTCCCAGAGCCTGTCCCAGGTGCCGGGCGTGGGTGAAGTGCAGATTGGCGGCAGCTCGTTGCCCGCCGTGCGTATCGAACTGGAACCCAAGGCCCTCGACCAGTACGGCGTGGCCCTGGACGATGTGCGTAATACCATCGCCAATGCCAACGTGCGCCGGCCCAAGGGTTCGCTGGAGGACAGCCAGCGCAACTGGCAGATCCAGGCCAACGACCAGCTGGAAAAGGCCAAGGACTACGAACCGCTGCTGATCCGCTACCAGAATGGCGCGGCCTTGCGCCTGGGGGATGTGGCGAAGATCAGCGACGGCGTCGAGGACCGCTACAACAGCGGCTTCTTCAACAATGACTCGGCGGTGCTGCTGGTGATCAACCGCCAGTCCGGCGCCAACATCATCGAGACGGTGAAGCAGATCAAGGCACAACTGCCGGCCTTGCAGGCGGTGTTGCCGTCCAGCGTCAAGCTGAACCTGGCCATGGACCGTTCGCCGGTGATCACCGCCACCTTGCACGAAGCCGAGATGACCCTGCTGATTGCCGTGGCCCTGGTGATCCTGGTGGTGTACCTGTTCCTCGGCAACTTCCGCGCCTCGCTGATTCCCACCCTGGCGGTGCCGGTGTCGCTGGTGGGCACGTTTGCAGTGATGTACCTGTTCGGCTTTTCCCTGAACAACCTGTCGCTGATGGCGCTGATCCTCGCCACCGGCCTGGTGGTGGACGATGCCATCGTGGTGCTGGAGAACATTTCCCGGCACATCGACGAGGGTGTGCCGCCGATGAGGGCGGCGTACCTGGGAGCCCAGGAAGTCGGCTTCACCTTGCTGTCGATGAACGTCTCGCTGGTGGCGGTGTTCCTCTCGATCCTGTTCATGGGCGGGATCGTCACCAGCCTGTTCCGCGAGTTTTCCATCACCCTGGCGGCGGCGATCATCGTCTCGCTGGTGGTGTCGCTGACCCTGACCCCGATGCTCTGCGCCCGCTGGCTCAAGCCCCATGTCAAAGGCCAGGAGACAGGCTTGCAGCGCTGGAGCCAGAAGATCAACGACCGCATGGTGGCCGGCTACGCCCGCAGCCTGGACTGGGTGCTGCGCCACAAGCGCCTGACGCTGCTCAGCCTGTTGGTGACCATCGGGGTCAACGTCGCGCTGTATGTGGTGGTGCCGAAAACCTTCATGCCCCAGCAGGACACCGGGCAACTGATCGGTTTTGTGCGTGGCGACGACGGGCTGTCATTCAGTGTGATGCAGCCGAAGATGGAAATCTTCCGCAAGGCGGTCCTGCAGGACCCCGCGGTGTTGAGCGTGGCAGGCTTTATTGGCGGCAACAGCGGCACCAACAACGCGGTGATGCTGGTGCGGCTCAAGCCCATCAGCGAACGCAAGATTTCTGCCCAGGCGGTGATCGAGCGCATGCGCAAGAATGTGCCACTGGTGCCCGGCGGGCGCCTGATGCTGATGGCTGACCAGGACCTGCAATTCGGCGGCGGCCGCGATCAGACCACCTCGCAGTATTCCTACATCCTGCAAAGCGGCGACCTGGCGGCCTTGCGCCTGTGGTACCCGAAAGTGGTTGCCGCGTTGCGTGAGCTGCCGGAGCTGACCGCCATCGATGCCCGTGAAGGCCGTGGTGCGGCCCAGGTGACGTTGATTGTCGACCGCGACCAGGCCAAGCGCCTGGGCATTGACATGGACATGGTCACTGCCGTGCTCAACAACGCCTACAGCCAGCGGCAGATTTCCACCATCTACGACAGCCTCAACCAGTACCAGGTGGTGATGGAGGTCAATCCGAAGTACGCCCAGGACCCGATCACCCTCAATCAGATGCAGGTGATCACGTCCACCGGTGCGCGCGTGCCGCTGTCGGCCATCGCTCACTATGAGAACAGCCTGGCGGACGACCGGGTCAGCCATGAAGGCCAGTTCGCCTCGGAAAACATTGCGTTTGATATGTCGCCCGGCGTCACGGTGGAGCAGGGCACGGCCGCCATTGAGCGGACGATTGCCAAGGTCGGCCTGCCGGAAGAGGTGATCGCGAAGATGGCCGGTACGGCCGACGCCTTCGCCGCCACCCAGAAAGGCCAGCCGTTCATGATCCTCGGTGCACTGGTGGCGGTGTACCTGGTATTGGGGATTCTGTATGAGAGCTATATCCACCCGCTGACCATTCTGTCGACCTTGCCGTCGGCGGGGGTGGGCGCCTTGCTTTCGATTTACCTGCTGGGGGGCGAGTTCAGCCTGATCTCGCTGCTGGGGCTGTTCCTGCTGATCGGGGTGGTGAAGAAAAACGCGATCCTGATGATCGACCTTGCGCTGCAACTGGAACGCAAGGACGGCATGAGCCCGCTGGAATCGATCCGCGCCGCCTGCCTGGTGCGGCTGCGCCCGATCCTGATGACCACGCTGGCGGCGATTCTTGGCGCCGTGCCGTTGCTGCTCAGCACGGCCGAAGGCGCGGAAATGCGCCAGCCCCTGGGCGTGACGATTATCGGCGGGCTGGTGTTCAGCCAGATCCTGACCCTCTACACCACGCCTGTGGTTTACCTTTATCTCGACCGCCTGCGCCACCGTTTCAACGGTTGGCGCGGAGTGCGTACCGATGCTGCCCTGGACACTGCGCTATGACCGATTCAACGTTTCCCACCGTGCAACGTCTGGCGATGACTCGCGGCTCAAAGCTGCTGAGCCTGGCCCTGTGCGGCGTGATGCTCAGCGCCTGCGCTGTCGGCCCGGACTACAAACGCCCCGAATTGACCGAGCCGGCCCAGTACAAAGAGGCCCAGGGCTGGCGCCAGGCCGCGCCCAGCGATTCGCTGGCCCGGGGCGCCTGGTGGGAGCTGTACGGCGACAAACAACTGAATGAGCTGGTCGAAAAACTCAACAGCTCCAACCAGACCGTGGCCCAGGCCGAGGCGCGTTATCGCCAGGCCGCCTCGCAGGTGCGCAGTGCCCGTGGGGCGTTCTTCCCCACGGTTGACCTGAGTGCCTCGAAAAGCCGGGCCAGCCAGGGTACCGGCAGCAGTAACGCCAGCCTCAGCAGCTCCAGCAGCGGTATTCGCGACACCCTCAACACCCAGTTGGGCGTGAGCTGGGAAGCCGATATCTGGGGCAAACTGCGCCGGGGCCTGGAAGCCAATGAAGCCAGCGCCGAAGCCAGCGCGGCGGATCTCGCGGCGATGCGTCTGAGCCAGCAATCGGAACTGGTGCAGGATTACCTGCAACTGCGGGTCATGGACGAACAGACCCGTTTGCTGCAAGCCACGGTGGACACCTACCAGCGCTCCCTGCAGATGACCCAGAACCAATACCGCGCCGGTGTCTCGGGCAAGGACGCCATCGCCCAGGCCCAGACCCAGCTGAAAAGCACCCAGGCCAGCATGATCGACCTGATCTGGCAGCGGGCGCAGCTGGAAAACGCAATTGCCGTGCTGATCGGTGTGCCGCCGGCCAACTTCAACCTGGCGGTGAGCAAGGACATTCCGGCGCTGCCGCAGATTCCGGTGAGCTTGCCGTCGCAACTGCTGGAGCGCCGCCCGGATATCGCCCAGGCGGAGCGCTCGGTGATCGCGGCCAACGCCAACATCGGCGTGGCCAAGACCGCCTACTACCCGGACCTGACCCTGAGCCTGGCCGGCGGCTACTCCAGCAGCACCTACGCCGACTGGATCAGCCTGCCGAACCGCTTCTGGTCGGTGGGGCCGAAACTTGCCATGACCCTGTTCGACGGGGGCCAGCGTTCGGCCGAAGTTGACCGCGCCGAGGCGTCCTACGATGAAACCGTGGCCAAGTACCGCCAGACCGTACTCGATGGGTTCCGTGAGGTGGAAAACTACATGGTCCAGCTCAAGGTCCTGGAAGACGAGGCGGTCGTGAGTAACGAGGCCCTCGAAGCGGCCCGGGAATCCCTGCGCCTGACCCAGAACCAATACAAGGCCGGGTTGATCGCCTATCTCGATGTGGTCACCGTGCAAGCCACCGCCCTGAGCAACGAGCGTACGGTGCTGACCCTGCTGCAAACCCGGCTGGTTGCCAGTGTGCAATTGATCGCTGCACTGGGCGGTGGTTGGGATGGCCAAATGCAGCTGAGCGACAAGAAGTAAACCCCGCTCTGGCTGGTGTGGGAGCGGGCTTGCTCGCGAAAGCGGCGGGTCAGTCAACTGTGTATCAACTGACCCGCCGCTTTCGCGAGCAAGCCCGCTCCCACAAGGGTTCTGCGGTGTTTTTGAGCCAGCGGATTGGCGTCAAATTTTGAATGATGGCTATACGACAATATTTCAGGTGTACAAGATTTATTCTCGCTACAATCCCTGACTTTTCAGCCCGGCACGGATGCCGTTCGGCCCATAGGTCACGAGAAGTCCCATGCTCACCGGTAGTTATTCCCCCGCCCTGGTCCTGATTTCCCTGTTCGTCGCGATCCTCGCATCCTATACGGCGTTGGACCTGACCGGCCGCATCGCCACTGCCAGGGGCCGCGCGGTGTACCTGTGGATGGGCGGCGGCGCGCTGGCGATGGGCGTGGGCATCTGGTCGATGCACTTTATCGGCATGCTCGCCTTCCGCCTGCCCATCAGCCTCGGCTATGACGTCGGCATCACGGCGCTGTCGTTGTTGATCGCGATCCTGTCCAGCGGGTTTGCCTTGTGGCTGGTGAGCCAGCCGCGTTTGCCAGCGTGGCAACTGGCATTTGGCGCATTGGTCATGGGCGCCGGCATCAGCGCCATGCACTACACCGGCATGGCCGCCATGCGCATGACCCCCGGCATCGACTACGACCCCACGCTGTTCACCGCCTCGTTGCTGATTGCCGTGGGTGCGTCGGCGGCGGCGTTGTGGATTGCCTTCAACCTGCGGCGCAACACGCCGTATGTGCGGTTGGCCCGAGGCGGGGCGGCGATGGTGATGGGCGTGGCGATTGTCGGCATGCACTACACCGGCATGGCCGCCGCGCGTTTCGCCGATGGCAGCTTCTGCGGCGCGGCCCTGGACGGCTTGAGTGGCAAGGGCCTGGATAACCTGGTGCTGGTCACCACCCTGGCAGTGTTGATCATCGCGCTGCTGACCTCCCTGGCCGATGCCCGCCTGGAAGCCCGCACCGCGGTGTTGGCCGACTCCCTGACCCAGGCCAACCAGGAACTCACCCACCTGGCCCTGCACGACATGCTCACCGGCTTGCCCAATCGCACCCTGCTCGCCGACCGGATCCAGCAGGCGATACAGCGGGTGAACGAAGAGGGCGGCTGCTTCGCGCTGATGTTTATCGACCTGGACGGCTTCAAGCCGGTGAATGACGCTTTTGGTCACCACATGGGCGACCAGCTGTTGCAGCAAGTCGGCCTGCGCCTGCGTGAAGACTTGCGCAGCCAGGACACCCTGGCCCGCATCGGCGGTGACGAGTTTGTATTGCTGGTGCAATTGGGCCAGCCCGACGATGCGTTGCGCCTGGCCGAGCGCCAGGTGGGCATGATCAACCAGGCCTTCCACGTCGCCGAGCATGAGCTGAAAATCTCCGCCAGCATCGGCATCGCACTGTTCCCCGGCAACGGCGCCACGCCCCAGGAACTGCTGATGAACGCCGACGCGGCGATGTATCACGCCAAGGGCATGGGCAAGAACGGCTACAGCTTTTTCGACGTGTCGATGAACACCAATGCGCGCAAGCAACTGCAACTGCTGCAGGACTTGCGCAATGCCGTGGAGCACGAGCAGTTCCGGCTTTATTACCAGCCCAAGTTCGACGCCATCAGCGGCCGCCCGGTCGGTGCCGAGGCGCTGCTGCGCTGGGAGCACCCGCAACAAGGCCTGTTGTTGCCGGACAAGTTTATCGAGCTGGCGGAAAAGACCGGGCTGATCATCCCCATCGGCGAATGGGTACTCAACGAAGCCTGCCGCCAGATGCAGGTGTGGTATGCCCAGGGCTATCACGACTGGCGCATTGCCGTGAACCTGTCGGCGTTGCAGTTCTGCCACGCCGGGCTGGTCAAGAGTGTCGCCGCTGCCCTGGAACGCCACCGCTTGCCAGCCAACAGCCTGACCCTGGAAATCACCGAAACCACCGCCATGAGCGATGCCGACGCGAGCATGACGGTGTTGCAGAAGCTTTCGGACATGGGCGTCGACCTGTCCATCGACGACTTCGGTACCGGCTATTCGAGCCTGATGTACCTCAAGCGCCTGCCGGCCAATGAGCTGAAGATCGACCGGGGATTTGTGCGTGACCTGGAGCACGACAGCGACGACGCCGCCATCGTCTCGGCCATCGTCGCCCTCGGTCAGGCCCTGGGCCTGCGCATTGTGGCCGAGGGTGTAGAGACCGACTCACAGCAGAGCTTCCTCACCCGGCTGGGCTGCGATTCGCTTCAGGGGTATCTGCTGGGGCATCCGTTGCCGGCCGAGGGTTTCATGGCCGACATCCAGCGCGCCGAGCAGGTGGTGAGTGTGCATTCGGTGATGTGAGCCCATGCAAAACCTGCAGGGCGCAGGTAGTATTGGATCCATCAGCTCACGTTGAACCAGGAGACCTTACACATGGACAAAGTCGTCGTCATCACCGGTGGCAGTCGTGGGATCGGCGCCGCCACGGCGCTGCTGGCCGCCGTCCAGGGCTATCGCATCTGTATCAATTACCAGGCCGATGAAGACGCCGCCCACCGCGTACTTGAGCAAGTGCGTGCCCTCGGCGCCCAGGCGATTGCCGTGCGGGCTGATGTCAGCATTGAAGACGAAGTGATTGGCCTGTTCCACCGGGTCGATACCGAACTGGGCCGGGTGACGGCACTGGTCAACAACGCAGGTACCGTCGGGCACAAGTCGCGGGTCGATGAGATGTCCGAGTTCCGCATCCTGAAGACCCTCAGGACCAATGTGTTGGGGCCGATCCTGTGCGCCAAGCATGCGCTGCTGCGCATGTCGCCCAAGCATGGCGGGCAGGGCGGCAGCATCGTCAACGTTTCATCGGCCGCCGCCCGGTTGGGCTCGCCGGGGGAATATGTGGATTACGCCGCGTCCAAGGGCGCGCTGGATACCTTCACTCTCGGGCTCTCCAAGGAAGTGGCGGGCGAGGGGATCCGGGTCAATGGCGTGCGTCCCGGGTTTATTTTCACCGACTTCCACGCCCTGAGCGGCGACCCGGATCGGGTCAGCAAGCTTGAGCCGGGCATCCCCATGGCCCGTGGCGGGCGTGCAGAGGAAGTTGCGGAAGGGATTATCTGGCTGCTCTCGGACAAGGCGTCCTATGCGACGGGAACCTTTCTTGACCTGGCGGGCGGCCGATAAAGTTATAGCGCCTGCCTGGGCGTCATCGCGGGCAAGCCCGGCTCCCACAGCGACACGCGATCAATTGTGGGAGGCGGGCTTGCCCGCGATGGCGTGAGTTGTCTTCATGCAGCCTTTCAAAACGACCGCACAATCTTCCCCAGCGTCTCCATCGCCTTCTCACACGACTCATCCCACGGGCTGCCGTAATTCAGGCGAATGCAGTTCCTGAAGCGCTGTGTCGGCGAGAAGATCGGTCCCGGTGCGATGCTGATGCCCTGGGCCAGCGCCATCTGGAACAACTTCAACGAGTCGGTTTGTTCCGGCAATTCCAGCCACAGGAAGTAGCCGCCGGCAGGCTGGCTGACCCGTGTCTGCGCCGGGAAATAGCGCGCGATGGCGGCGAGCATGGCGCTTTGCTGTTCTTCCAGCGCGTAACGCAATTTACGCAGGTGCCGGTCGTACCCGCCGTGTTGCAGGTAATCGGCAATCGCCGCCTGGGCGGGCATCGAGGCACACAGCGACGTCATCAACTTCAGCCGCTCGATCTTCTGCGCATAACGTCCGGCGGCGACCCAGCCGATGCGGTAGCCCGGAGCCAGGCTCTTGGCGAACGAGCCGCAATGCATCACCAGGCCTTCGGTGTCGAACGCCTTCGCCGGTTTGGGCGCCTGTTGACCGTAGTACAACTCGGCGTACACGTCGTCTTCGATCAGCGGCACCTGGTGGCTGCGCAGTAACTCCACCAGTTCCTGTTTCCGGGCCTCGGGCATGGTTGCGCCCATCGGGTTCTGGAAACTGGTCATGCACCAGCAGGCCTTGATCGGGTAGCGCTCCAGGCTTTGCGCCAGCACCTTGAGGTCGATGCCATCGCGCGGGTGTACGGGGATTTCCACCGCCTTGAGTTTCAGGCGCTCGAGGATTTGCAGGCTGGCGTAGAACGCCGGTGCTTCGATGGCCACCAGGTCGCCCGGCTCGGTCACGGCTTGCAGGCACAGGTTCAGTGCTTCAAGGGCGCCGTTGGTGATCAACAGTTCTTCCATGGGCAACATCAGCCCGCCCACCATGTAGCGCAAGGCAATTTGCCGGCGCAGTTGCGGGTTGCCCGGCGACATGTCGGTGACCACCATGCGCGGGTCCATTTCCCGGCTGGCGCTGGCCAGGGAACGGGCCAGGCGTTGCAGCGGGAACAGCGTCGGGCTGGGGAAGGCCGAGCCGAAGGGCACGGTTTGCGGGTCCTTGATGGAATCGAGCACCGAGAACACCAACTCGCTGACGTCCACCTCGGTGGACTCGTGCACATGGGCACTCACCACCGGCTCGGAAAACGGGCTGGGCGCATGGGTGTTGACGAAGTACCCGGAGCGCGGCCGGGCGCGGATCAGCCCGCGTCGCTCCAGCAGGTAGTACGCCTGGAACACCGTGGACGGGCTGACACCGTAGGTCTGGCTGGCATAACGCACCGAAGGCACGCGCTGGCCGGGCCCGAGCACGCCGGAGCGGATCAGTTCTGCGATGTCGTCGGCGAATTTTTCGTAGCGTTTCATTGGGGCTCAGTGCTTTGAACAGATTTTGCTGATTGAACACAGATCAAACGGTGGGAGCGGGCTTGCTCGCGAAAGCAATCTTTCAGTTGATGTATCCATTGACTGGCACACCGTTTTCGCGAGCAAGCCCGCTCCCACATTTAATCTCCAGTGTTGCTGAAAGCTTGGGCTCAGCGATTCAATGGCGCCACAAACCGGCTGTCCGCCGCGCTGTAAATCCACGGCTCATCCACGTCCGAGACCTTGAAGCGGATCGTCTGCGAACTGCTGGCGGGCTTCTCTGCGGTCATCGCCACCGACACCGGCACATCGGTAATCTCACCTGGTGCCAGGCTGATCTCGGTCTTGCCTTGCAGCTGGAAGCCGTCGCCGTCCATCAGCTCCAGGCGGTAATCCTGGCGCTGCTGGGTCTTGTTGATGACCTTGAGGCTGTAGATGTTCTCGATCAAGCCGTCACTGTTCTCGCGGAACATCCCCCGGTCCTTGGTCACGTCCAGCGACACCATCGGGCGTTCCACCAGCGCCACCACCAGCGCGCCGATCATCACCAGCAGCACGGCACTGTAGCCGATCAGGCGTGGCCTGAGCAGATGGGTCTTGCCACCCTGCAACTGATGCTCCGAGGTGTAGCTGACCAGGCCGCGGGCATAGCCCATTTTATCCATGATCGAATCACAGGCATCGATACACGCGGCGCAGCCGATGCATTCCATTTGCAGGCCGTCACGGATGTCGATGCCGGTGGGGCATACCTGCACGCACAGCTGGCAGTCGATGCAATCACCCAGGCCGACGTCCGCCGGTTGCACGTCTCGTTTGCGCGGGCCACGGTTCTCGCCGCGGGCTACGTCGTAGGAAATGGTCAGGGTGTCCTTGTCGAACATCACACTCTGGAACCGTGCATACGGGCACATGTGCATGCACACTGCTTCCCGCAGCCAGCCGGCGTTGATGTAGGTGGCGCCGGTAAAGAACAGCACCCAGAACAGGCTTACGCCGCCCATTTGCCAGGTCAGCAGCTCCTCGGCCAGCGGCCGGATCGGCGTGAAGTAGCCGACAAATGTCAGCCCGGTCAGCACGCTGATCCCCAGCCACAGCGTGTGCTTGGCCGAGCGCCGCGCCAGCTTGTCCAGGCTCCAGGGCGCAGCTTGCAGCTTGATGCGTTGGTTTCGCTCGCCTTCAGTGACCTTTTCGCACCACATGAACAACCAGGTAAACGAGCTTTGCGGGCAGGTATAGCCACACCACACACGCCCTGCGAATACGGTGATGGCGAACAGGCCGAACGCGCAGATGATCAACAGCGCCGACAGCAGGATGAAATCCTGGGGCCAGAACGTGGCACCGAAGATGTGGAATTTGCTTTCAGCCAGGTCCCATAACACCGCCTGCCGTCCGCCCCAGTTCAGCCACACGGTGCCGAAAAATGCCAGGAACAGAAAGCCTGCGCCTGCCACGCGCAAGGTACGGAACAGGCCGGTAAAACTGCGGGTGTGAATCAGGTTGTCGCTGGATTTGGCCTTCATCTTCTTTGGATGTGCAGGCTCAAACACTTCTACGGTTCGGACGGGGATTCTATCGCTCATGGTCTTTCGCTCATCAGCCTCCATCAGGCAGATGAACTATGACCGGCGCTCTGTTTGCATAACAGACTCAGGTATGGCGATAAAAAGCGGATCAGATGGGCCGCCCGTGCATGCCTGCGACAATGTGCTGCACCCGGTGGTGCGCGGGGTGCAGCGCTTTTGAGGCGGGGCTGATCCAGGTCAATCAAATCACCGAATCACCGTCGGTAGCTTTCAAGTGCTTACGGCCGTCTTTGGCACCCGCTACGGTCAATGCGTCGGCTTCGGCTTCGGTGATATAGGTGCGGTCACCGTTCAGCTTCACGAACGACATGGATTTCTCGCTGTCGGTTTCGACCGTGACATGGGTGGCTTCCAGTTGTTTCTCGTGGCCGTCCACATCGACGGTGAAGAAACATTGCTGACCTTCGATACGTACGGGCATATCGATCTCCTTTTTGTGGGCTATTACTGATTAGGGTGGGATGCGAAGGCAATGGTTCTGCGCAACTGACTGACGGTCGATGCTGTCCATGTTCTATCGACCCCCAACAAGGAAACGTCCATGGACGCCTGGTGGCATGAAGTCTGGTTAACCCTGCAAGCGGAATTTGCCGATATCGGCGATGCCCGGCAACTCACGCAAATCACCGTTCGGCTCCTGATTGCCGCGATATTGGGCGGGATCCTGGGTTACGAGCGCGAACAGAAAGGCAAGGCCGCCGGGGTACGCACCCACATGCTCGTGGCCCTGGGCGCCGCGCTGTTTGTGTTGGTGCCGAACATGTCCGGCTCCCAGGCAGACGCCATGAGCCGCGTGCTGCAGGGCGTGATCGCGGGTATCGGCTTTCTTGGCGCCGGCACCATCCTCAAGGGCAAGGAAGACGAGGAGGGTCAGCACGTCAAAGGCCTGACCACCGCCGCCGGTTTGTGGATGACCGCCGCCATTGGGGTGGCGGCGGGGATGGGTCGGGAATCCACGGCGGTACTCAGCACGTTGTTGGCCTTGGCGGTGTTCAGTGTGATGCCAAGGGTTGTGCGGTTGCTGGAGAAGGACTAGACGATGACCGGCGGCATCGTCGTCGGTGGTTCCTCCACCGGTGGTGGCTGTGTGCCTGGCGGTTCCTGCTCGGGAACCGGGTCGGGCTCGGTCGGCGGTAACGTGGGCTTATCTATATTGGGATCAGGCGTTTCAGCCGGAATAGGGATATTCATCGGTATGGCCTCCTTTGTGCTTTGCTCTATCGGTGGACAATCGCGTGGTGGATTTGATTCCCCGCCCGATGGCGGGATATCCGCCTGAACTTTTCACTCGTCGGCATGCTCGGAACCTAGACGGCCCTGCTCAGGGAGAGTGGCGTCGTTTCAGAATTTGAATCAAGCACAAGAGCGTCCACTGGGCGTTAAGGGGAGATGCTCGATGACTGCTGAAACACTGACTCAAGACGATTCAACCTCCACATTACCGCTGTCCCAGGCACTGTTGCTGCCAAGGATCGCGATTGAAAGCACGACCCCGGTGATCGATGGCGGCGAGTTCGCGGTCAAGGCTGTGGTTGGCCAGCGCGTGCAGGTTGCCAGCAAGGTGTTCGCTGATGGCCACGACAAGCTTGCGGTGATGATCCGCTGGCGCCCGCGCAGTGAAGAAAGCTGGCACAGCGTGGTGATGACCGATGTCGGCAACAACGGCTGGGAGGGCGCATTCACCGTGACCGCCCAGGGCCCGCATGAGTATTGCATCGAAGCCTGGATCGACACGTTTGCCAGCTTTCGCTACGAACTGAGCAAGAAACACGAGGCCGGGGTGCCGGTCAGCCTGGAGTTGCAGGAAGGCCGCAGCCAGGTCCTGCAAGCCGCCGAGCGCAGTGACAATGAGCTGCGTGACCGCTTGATGTTGCTGCACCACGAACTCTCCGGTTTGCTGGAAACCGAGCAGGTTGCGTTGTTCCTGCACGAAGACAGTGCACACCTGATGACCCAGGCCGATCACCGCGCCTATTTGAGCATCAGCCCGGTGTATCCGATTGATGTAGAGCGCGAGGCTGCGCAATTTGCCAGCTGGTACGAGTTGTTTCCCCGCTCGATCACCGACGATCCCGCGCGCCATGGCACATTCAACGATGTGCACTCACGGCTGTCGATGATCCACGACATGGGCTTTGACGTGCTGTACTTCCCGCCGATCCATCCGATCGGTCGCAGCCACCGCAAGGGCAAGAACAATTCCCTGACCGCCGGGCCGGACGACCCGGGCAGCCCGTATGCCATCGGCAGCGAAGAGGGCGGCCACGAGGCGATCCATTCGCAGTTGGGCACCCGTGAGGATTTCCGCAACCTGGTCAAGGCCGCCGCCGACCATGGCCTGGAAATCGCCCTGGATTTTGCCATCCAGTGCTCCCAGGACCACCCGTGGCTCAAACAGCATCCCGGCTGGTTCAACTGGCGGCCCGACGGCACGATCAAATACGCCGAGAACCCGCCGAAGAAATACCAGGACATCGTCAACGTCGACTTCTATGCGGCCGACGCGATTCCCAGCCTGTGGGTCGAGTTGCGCGACATCGTGGTCGGTTGGGTGGAAGAGGGCGTGAAGACCTTTCGCGTCGACAACCCCCACACCAAGCCGCTGCCGTTCTGGCAATGGCTGATCAGCGATGTGCGTTCTAAATACCCCGAAGTGATCTTCCTCGCCGAAGCCTTCACCACCCCGGCGATGATGGCGCGCCTGGGCAAGGTTGGTTACTCCCAGAGCTACACCTACTTCACCTGGCGCAACACCAAGGCCGAGTTGAGCGAGTACCTGAGCGAACTGAACGAGTCGCCGTGGCGCGAGTGCTTCCGGCCGAACTTCTTCGTCAACACCCCGGACATCAACCCCGGCTTCCTGCATGAATCCGGCCGCGCCGGCTTCTTGATCCGCGCCGCGTTGGCCACCATGGGCTCAGGCCTGTGGGGCATGTACTCGGGTTTTGAACTGTGCGAAGCGGCACCGGTGCCGGGCAAGGAAGAGTACCTGGACTCGGAGAAGTACGAGATCCGCCCGCGAGACTTCACGGCGCCGGGCAACATCATTGCCGAGATCGCCCAGCTCAACCGCATCCGCCGGCAGAACCCGGCCTTGCAGACGCACCTGGGGCTCAAACTCTACAACGCGTGGAACGACAACATCCTGTACTTCGGCAAACGCAGCGAGGATGGCAGCAACTTTATCCTGGTGGCCGTGAGTCTCGATCCGTTCAACGCCCAGGAGGCCAATTTCGAGTTGCCGCTGTGGGAGATGGGCCTGCCGGACGATGCCCAGACCCAGGGCGAAGACCTGATGACCGGCCACCGCTGGACCTGGTACGGCAAGACCCAGTGGATGCGCATCGAACCGTGGCATCAGCCATTCGGCATCTGGCGCATTACCGTTTCCTGAAGCTGATCTCCAATCCAAAGGAGATCAAATGTGGGAGCTGGCTTGCCTGCGATAGCGGTGTGTCAGTGCAGATAATACTGGCTGATCCACCGCTATCGCAGGCAAGCCAGCTCCCACATTGACCGAGTTCCTTCAGGCAGAATTTTTCGAATTCCCAGGAGTTTCCAATGGCGAAGAAACCCAAGGCTGCCACCTTTATCAAAGATCCGCTCTGGTACAAGGACGCGGTGATTTATCAGGTTCACGTCAAATCCTATTTCGACTCCAACAACGACGGCATCGGTGATTTTCCCGGGCTGATCGCCAAGCTCGACTACATCGCCGACCTTGGTGTGAACACCATTTGGCTATTACCGTTCTACCCCTCGCCACGCCGTGACGATGGCTACGACATCGCCGAATACCGCGGCGTGCACAGCGACTACGGGACCATGGCCGACGCCAAGCGCTTTATCGCCGAAGCCCATAAACGCGGGCTGCGAGTGATCACCGAGCTGGTGATCAACCACACCTCCGACCAGCACCCCTGGTTCCAGCGCGCCCGCAAGGCCAAGCCCGGCTCGGCGGCGCGGGATTTCTACGTATGGTCCGATGACGACCAGAAATACGACGGCACCCGGATCATTTTCCTCGACACCGAAAAGTCCAACTGGACCTGGGACCCGGTCGCCGGCCAATACTTCTGGCACCGCTTTTACTCCCACCAGCCGGACCTCAACTTCGATAACCCGCAGGTCATGAAAGCCGTCCTGTCGGTGATGCGCTACTGGCTCGACATGGGCATCGACGGCCTGCGCCTGGACGCCATTCCGTACCTGATCGAGCGCGACGGCACCAACAACGAAAACCTCCCCGAAACCCACGACGTGCTCAAGCAGATCCGCGCCGAGATCGACGCCAACTACCCCGACCGCATGCTCCTGGCCGAAGCCAACCAATGGCCGGAAGACACCCAGTTGTACTTCGGGGACAAAAAGGGCGACGACGGCGACGAGTGCCACATGGCGTTCCACTTCCCGCTGATGCCGCGCATGTACATGGCGCTGGCCCAGGAAGACCGTTTCCCGATCACCGATATCCTGCGCCAGACCCCGGAGATCCCGGCCAATTGCCAATGGGCAATCTTCCTGCGCAACCACGATGAACTGACCCTGGAAATGGTCACCGACAAAGAGCGCGACTACCTCTGGAACTATTACGCTGCCGACCGCCGTGCACGTATCAACCTGGGGATTCGCCGCCGCCTGGCGCCGCTGATGGAACGCGACCGCCGACGCATCGAGCTGCTCAACAGCCTGCTGCTGTCGATGCCGGGCACGCCGACCCTGTACTACGGCGATGAGATCGGCATGGGTGACAACATCTACCTCGGTGACCGCGACGGCGTGCGTACGCCGATGCAATGGTCCATCGACCGCAACGGCGGCTTCTCCCGCGCCGACCCGGCCAGCCTGGTATTGCCGCCGATCATGGACCCGCAATACGGCTACCAGTCGGTCAACGTCGAAACCCAGACCCAGGACCCGCACTCGTTGCTGAACTGGACGCGGCGCATGCTCGCGGTGCGTAAACAGTCCAAGGCGTTCGGTCGCGGCAGCCTGAAAATGCTCTCGCCCAGCAACCGCCGCATCCTGGCGTATACCCGCGAATACGCAGGCGCCGATGGCAAGAATGAAATCATCCTGTGCGTGGCCAACGTGTCCCGCAGTGCCCAGGCCGCAGAGCTGGACCTCTCGGCGTTTGCCGGCATGGTTCCGGTGGAGATGCTCGGTGGCAATGCCTTCCCGCCCATTGGCCAGCTGAATTTCCTGCTGACCCTGGCGCCGTATGGCTTCTATTGGTTCGTGCTGGCGGCGGAAAACCAGATGCCAAGCTGGCACGTGGAACCGGCGCAAAGCATCCCGGACTTCACCACCCTGGTACTGAAGAAACGCATGGAAGAATTGCTCGAAGCACCGTGTCGCACCACCCTGGAGCAGAATGCGTTGCCGGCGTGGCTGCCCAAGCGCCGCTGGTTTGCCAGCAAGGATACGGCAATCGACAGCGTGCACATCGCTTATGGCGTGCGCTTCGGCGACCCGCAGCACCCGGTGCTGCTCAGTGAAATCGAAGTCACCAGCGCCGGCCAGGTCAGCCGCTATCAGCTGCCGTTCGGCTTCCTTGGCGAAGACCAGTTCACCAGCGCCTTGCCGCAACAACTGGCGCTTGCCCGTGTACGGCGAGTGCGTCAGGTAGGTTTGGTGACCGATGCCTTCAGCCTCGACACTTATATCCGCGGCGTGATCCAAGGCCTGCAGGCCAAAACCGTCCTCGACTCCACCGATGGCGAGATTCGCTTCGAGCCCACGGCGCAGTTGGCCAAACTGGAATTGAACGACGAGTCGGAAGTGCGCTACCTCGCGGCGGAGCAGTCCAACAGTTCCGTGGTGGTGGGCGGCAGCCTGGTGCTCAAGCTGATCCGAAAAGTCAGCGCCGGGGTTCACCCCGAGCTGGAAATGGGCGCCTACCTGACCGAGGCCGGCTACGAACATATCTCGCCGCTGCTGGGCTCGGTGATCCGCCACGACGCCGATGGCCAGGACAACCTGCTGATGATCGCCCAGGGTTACCTGAGCAACCAGGGCGACGCGTGGGGCTGGACCCAGAATAACCTGGAGCGAGCGATTCGCGACGAACTGGCCGAAGCCATGTCCGAGCAGGAACAGCACTACAACGCCCTTGGCGAGCTGGCGGATTTCGCCGGCTTGCTCGGCCAGCGCCTGGGCGAGATGCACCTGGTGCTGGCGGCGCCCACCACTAACAAGGCGTTCAAGCCCGAGGTTACAACCCTCAAGGACAGCCAGGGCTGGGCCAGGCACGTGGGCGCACAAATCGACCACGCCTTGCAGTTGCTCAAACAGCATCAAACCAAGTTGAACCCTGCCGATCAGGCGTTGGTCAGTGCTTTACTGGAGCAGAAAAAGGCCATCGCCAGTCACGTTCAGGACCTGGCGAAAGCCACGGTGGGCGGGTTGCGCATTCGCGTGCACGGCGACCTGCACCTGGGCCAGGTACTGGTGGTCAAGGGCGATGCCTACCTCATCGACTTCGAGGGCGAACCGGCGCGGCCGCTGCCTGAACGTCGCGGCAAACACAGCCCGTACAAGGATGTGAGCGGGGTGCTGCGCTCGTTTGATTACGCGGCGGCCATGGCGGTGAATGTGCAGGGCGTCGACCAGTCGCCCGAGGCCAATGCGTCCCGGCAACGTGTGGCGGATCGCTACTTGCATGAGGCCAGGCAGGCATTTATCCAGGCCTATCACGCTGCCACGACTACACTGGCCCATGACTGGCAGGATGCCAAAGGCCAGGACGCAGCGCTGGCGTTGTTCAGCCTGGAGAAGGCCGCGTACGAAGTGGCCTACGAAGCAGAGAATCGCCCGAGCTGGTTGCCGGTGCCGTTGCAAGGTTTGCACGGGCTGCTCAGCGGGTTGAAACCAATATCGAAAACTGCACGCGGTGGGGAGACGTCATGAGTTTTACAAGCAAAGAACCGCTGCAGGAAAAGTTGAGTGTGATGCCCAAGCCTGCTGATATCGAAGCCCTGGTGCGGGCCGAGCACCATGATCCATTCTCGATCCTGGGTCCCCATGACGACGAGCAGGGCGGCCAGTTCATTCGCGCCTTCCTGCCGGAAGCACTGAGTGTCCAGGTCCTGGCCCGCGACAGCGGCGAGCACATCGGCAGCCTCGATGCGACCCAGGTGCCGGGCTTGTTTGTCGGGCATTTCGGCAGCCGTCAGGCGTACTTGCTGAAGATCCAGTGGGCCGGTGGCGAACAGATCACCGAAGACCCTTACAGCTTCCAGCAACTGCTGCTGGGGGAGATGGACCTGTACCTGTTTGCCGAAGGCAATCACCGCGACCTGAGCAGTTGCCTCGGGGCACAAGTGACCAGCGTCGACGGGGTCCAGGGCGTGCGTTTTGCGGTATGGGCACCGAATGCCCGCCGGGTCTCGGTGGTGGGCGACTTCAATATCTGGGACGGGCGCCGTCATCCGATGCGCCTGCGCCATCCGTCCGGTGTGTGGGAGATTTTCATCCCGCGCCTGCAACCCGGCGCGGCCTACAAGTATGAAATCCTCGGTGCCCACGGGATTCTGCCGCTCAAGGCCGACCCCATGGCCCTGGCCACGCAACTGCCGCCGGATACTGCGTCCAAGGTCGCTTCGCCGCTGCAGGTCGACTGGCAGGACCACGACTGGATGCAATCGCGCAGCGAGCGGCAGAAACCCAGCGCACCCTTGTCGATCTACGAGTTGCATGCCGGTTCCTGGCAGTGCGAGCTGGATGAAGTCGGCGAGGTGTCCCGCCAGTACAGTTGGCGCGAGCTGACCGAGCGGTTGATCCCTTATGTACAGCAGTTGGGCTTCACCCATATCGAACTGATGCCGATCATGGAGCACCCGTTCGGCGGCTCATGGGGTTATCAGGCGCTGTCGCAATTTGCCCCGACGGCACGTTTCGGCTCGCCGGAGGATTTCGCGTTTTTCGTCAACGCCTGCCATCAGGCCGACATCGGCGTGATCCTGGATTGGGTGCCGGCGCATTTCCCCACCGACACCCACGGCCTGGCGCAATTCGACGGCACCGCGCTGTACGAATACGCCAACCCGCTGGAAGGCTTCCACCAGGATTGGGACACCCTGATCTACAACCTCGGCCGCACCGAAGTCCACGGCTTCATGCTGGCGTCGGCGTTGCACTGGCTCAAGCATTTCCATATCGATGGGCTGCGGGTGGATGCGGTGGCCTCGATGCTGTACCGCGACTATTCGCGCAAGGCCGGTGAATGGGTGCCGAACCGCCACGGCGGTCGGGAAAACCTCGAGGCCATCGACTTCCTGCGCCACCTCAACGATGTCGTTGCCCTTGAGGCCCCCGGCGCGCTGGTGATCGCCGAGGAGTCCACCGCATGGCCGGGCGTAAGCCAGCCGACCCAACAGGGCGGCCTGGGGTTCAACTACAAGTGGAACATGGGCTGGATGCACGATTCGCTGCACTACATCCAGCAGGACCCGGTGTACCGTGCCCATCACCACAACGAGCTGAGTTTCGGCCTGGTGTATGCCTGGTCCGAGCGGTTTATCCTGCCGATTTCCCACGATGAAGTGGTGCACGGCAAACACTCGTTGATCGACAAGATGCCCGGCGATCGCTGGCAGAAATTTGCCAACCTGCGGGCATACCTGAGCTTCATGTGGATGCACCCGGGCAAGAAGCTGCTGTTCATGGGCTGCGAGTTCGGCCAATGGCGCGAGTGGAACCACGATCAGCAACTGGACTGGTACCTGCTGCAATACCCCGAACACCGGGGCGTGCAGAAACTGGTGGGCGACCTCAACCGTCTGTACCGCGAAGAGCCGGCGCTGCATGACCAGGACGACGCGCCACAGGGCTTCCAGTGGTTGATTGGGGATGACGCGATCAACAGCGTCTACGCCTGGTTGCGCTGGAGCAAGGACGGCAGGCCGGTGCTGGTAGTGGCCAACTTCACGCCGGTGCCGCGTGAGGCCTACAAGGTCGGTGTGCCGTTTGCCGGGCGCTGGAGCGAGGTGATCAACAGCGATGCCGACACCTATGCCGGTTCCAACTTCGGCAACGGTGGCGGGGCGTTTACGGAGGAGGAGCCCAGGCATGGGCAGCCGTTGTCGCTGTCGTTGAACCTGCCGCCATTGGGCGTGCTGATCCTGCGACCGGACGCCTGACTTCCAGCCGATGAGGATCAAATGTGGGAGCTGGCTTGCCTGCGATAGCCTCACTTCGGTCTAGCTGAAAGACCGAGGTGCCTGCATCGCGGGCAAGCCCGCTCCCACAGTGGGGATGTGTTGTGGCTTAGAAGTCGACCCTTATGCCAATCGTGCCTTTGCGCCCATTCAGCTGATTACTGTCCAGATTGCTGTTGTACCCCACCTCGCCATACACACTGACCGTGCTCGATACCTGCAGCGTTGCCCCGGTGCTGACGTCCAGCGTGGTGGACTTCTGTTCGGTGTTGATGTCCGTGCTGTCATTGAACGTGACGGTGTTATTCCCGGCGCTGGCGTGCCACACGTTGGTACGCACGTAAGGCAGCAGGGGCATGCCGCTCACGCTGTAGCTGCCCTTGAGGCGGACACCGAGACGGGTGACGACGTTAGTGTCGGCGTGGAATGAGACATCCGAGATTCCGTCGTTCTGGCTGTCCACATAGCTTCGATCGACAATCACCTGGGCCTGCGGCTCGACCTCCCACTGTTCCGACACCGCAAACGGCATTCCCACCTCCACAGACCCCAGCACGTTGTGGCCCTTGGTTGGGAGTTTGACGCCTCGGTCGGATTCACTGTGGCCATCGAACCGTGTACCCATCAGCACGACATCGATATAGGCGCGGTTGGCGCCGATTAGCGTCCAATACGCGCCCAGGCTGTCACCGCGCAGGGTGGTGTTGCCGGCGTCCTTGCCCTGAAAACCGCCATTGAAACCCGCCACATTGCCGGTCAGGCGGCTGTGGCCGACAAAGAAGCCGAAGCGTTGGGTCAGGCCAGCGTCGTTGGTCCAGGCATACAGGTCAGTGCCAACCTGGAAGCCGTACAGGGAACTGTCCAACGACGGGCTGACGGTGCCGGCGAATGATTGCCGCGTGCTGTTGCCATACACCCGGCCCCAACCGGCCGCTAGTGCACCAGGTTGGCGTTGCAGGCTTTGGTCGCCCATGCGTTCGTGGTAGGTGCCCAGCATGCCCTGGACCATCTGCTGCACGGCGGGAAACAGTACGGCATACACCGGGACTTCCGGGCGATAGATCGGAATGGGTTCTTCGCCCGGGAAGATCCCCGGAAGCTCTGGCGTGCCATCGGCTGGAACGGGGGGAAAGATGCCCACCGGGTTTTCAGGATTACCGGGATTCCCAGGATTCTCAGGTTCGCCAGGGTTGGGCAGCGGCGGCGCCACCACCGAGGACCGCAGGAACCAGTTTTGCCCGGTGCCCGGCGTTACGCCTCCTTTGAACAGGTAGTACTCATAGGCGCCTGCGGAAACGGATCCACCGCGCAGGGTAAAAGCGAGGTCGCTGCTTGTTGCACCGTTAAGTGCTTCAACCACCTGGATGCCGTTCTGCAGCGTCATGGCGCCGGGGCCGGCAAGGTTGGTGACGATGATGGTGGTGCCGCCTTGCAGCGTGCCCTGGCTGACTACCAGCTTGTCACTGGCCGAGCCGTCGGCGCCGAGTACCGATTGCAGCGCGAGTTCGCCGCCATCGCCGGTGTAGTTGCCGTTGACGGTCAGGCTGTCGGTGGCGCTGGAGCTGCCGGTGGTCATGTCGATCAGGCCACCGTTGTTCAGGTTGGCTGGTTGCCCGGCCGTGAAGGGGCTGATGCTGCCTTGGGTCACCTGCAGGGCGGCACTGCCAAAAATATTCAGGGTGCCGGTGGCCGTAGCGCTGTCACCGAGCTTGAAGTCGCCACCCAGGGTCAGGCGCGAATTGTTGTCCAGGTTGACGGTTTCCCAGTTGACATAGCGGGTTGGCGTGGCGGATCGGGTGTTGTCGAAGGTCAGGGTGTCGTTACCCAAACCACCATCCAGAAGCGGAGTGGAAGCCAGGGTGGTTTCGGTCAGGTTGAGCAGGAAACCCCTGTCAGCGCCATCACCCATGAGGATTTCCTTATGGATCAGACCGCCGCCTTCCCAAGTGAACTCATCGTTGCCAAAGCTGGCGAGGATCTGCCCACTTATTTCCCCTCCGCTGACTTTGATGATGTCGTCGCCGCCGCTGACGCTGATGTTGCCACCAACCGTTCCTCCGGAAACCAGGATGGTATCGTTTCCGAATCCGGTGACCAGATTGCCAAAGATTTCTCCACCCCGCAGGTCAAACAGGTTGTTGTCGAGCTTCATGTCGACCCGTCCGATGCTGCCACCGGTCATCAGCGCTACATCTCCATCTTCAAAAGCGCCGACAATCCTGCCGCTGCTCATGGTGAACTCGTCACGGCCGTCGCCCTGAGCCAGTGAGGCGACGGTGCCACCGCTCTGGAAGTACTGGTCAACGCCGTCACCCTGGGAGATTGCACCGGAGCTGCCCCCGCTGATTTGCGCAATATCACCGCCCGCGCCTTGCGTCACCGTGCCGGAGATATTGCCATTGAACAGTTGGAAAATATTTCTTCCGTCACCTTGGTTGATCGCGCCATTGATCGCGCCGGAATCCATCGTGACCCGATCATCTCCCGCTCCATAAGTCACGTTGCCGACGATGATGCCGGTGCCGCCGACGGGGAACTCAAGGATGTTGCTTCCTTGTAAATCCGTCAGCGCGCCAGCACTGCCATCGCTGCACAGGGTGGTGTCGTTGCCTGCGGTTATGACCAACGTACAGGCGGCCTGCGCGGGGAGAGGCCAATTGAGCAACAGCGTCGTCACGCTGCAGACGCTCAGATACGTCACTGATGAAAACCGCGTGCTCATGATTCGCCCTCCCTGCAAGCCGGTGTTCCAAGCTAGCCACACAGAGAGAGCGTTCGCTACTGTCAGAAGTTACAGGTATAGACGAGTGGGTGCGCCTACAAAAATACAATCTCATAGGGCTCGCGCATGCGCTCCAGCAGCACCTGCGCCAGGATCGGCGCCAGGCCGATTTCCGGGTCGCCTGCCAGTTGGCTGGCATAGGCGTGGGCGGCGTGCAGCTTGCGGGCGACGCTCCAGGTGTCGAGCCGCACCTTGCGCGCGCGCTGCCAGGGGATGGCGGCGGTTTCCCGAAGCGGCCAGTGCCACGCCCAGATCGGCAGTTCTTGCAAGCGCACGCCCTTGACTGCGCAGGCTTTGGCAGCGGCACGGCCGACGGCGTCGTGGTCGTCATTGCCGTCGTTGCGCCAGGTGGTGAACACCACGTCGCCGGGCTGCAGGTAGCGCGCAATGAACTGGCTCATTTGCTGTTCCCGCGCGGCCAGGGCGTTGTCGGCGAAACCGCCGCGGATCCATTTCAGGCTGTGCAGGGGCACGCCCAGGCGGCGCAGGGCTTCGACACTTTCCTGGGGCCGCACCACGCTCAAGCGTTTGGCCGGCCACACGGCAGACCCCGGATGGCTGGCGCTGCCGTCGGTGATGGAGATCAGTTGCAGGGAGTATTCAAGGGTGCTGAGCAATTGCAGCAGACCGCCGCAGGCGATCACTTCATCGCCGGGATGCGGGGCGATGATCACCACGCGGGCGCCCTTGGGCACCAGGGTTGCGGGGTTGATGGCAGGGATTTGCGCGAGTTGCGGGGCGCTGTTCCAGATTTGCGCGGGGCCCCGGCGGTTGTCACTTAACAGTGCAGGCTTCATGGGTGTCACGTCCTTGTTTATCGGTGGTGCAGGCCGTACCCCGTTGACGGGACGGCTCTTGTGGTACGCGAGCGTCAGGTACTGCACGCTCGCGGCGCGACGGCGTTCCAACCCTGGATTGCCGTGCAAGGAATAGTGATGATAGTTATGAATCGCCGCTTTAACACCGCCGGGTGTCGCAATTTTTTCAGGAGGCCTGCATCAGGCTCTTCAGGTAATCACCGAAGCCGCCCTGGGCGCGACAATCCAGGCGGGCACTGGTAATCACCTGGGGCGAGTGGCTCCAGGCAATGGAAGCCCCGCAGCGCTCCAACTGGCGCACCAGCTCCACGTCTTCATGGCAGGGCAGGGGCTCGAAACCGCCGGCCCGCACGTAGGCGCCGGCACTGACGCCCAGGTTGGCGCCGTGGATATGCCGATGCCCGTCCCGGGCGGTGTAGGCCTGGTGATAGCGGATCTGCGCCGCCGGGTCGAAGCCCTCGCTCCAGGCGTCCACCGTCACCGTGCCGCACACCGCATCCACGCCCAGGGCCAGTTGCGCCACCAGCCAATCGGGAGCGACGCGGCTGTCGGCGTCGGTGCAGGAAATCCACCGCGCGCCGTTGTTAAGCAGGTGCCGCGCACCCACGCCGCGCACGTGGCCCACGTTTCGCGCCTGCACTTCCAGGCTGTGCACCTGGTATTCGCGGGCGATCATGGCGCTGCGGTCGCTGCAGCTGTCGAGCACTGTCAGAATCTGCACCTCTTCACCCAGCAGGCCCGGATGACTGGCGGCGACCATCGCAGCTTTCAGGCATTCGGGCAGCAGTTTTTCTTCGTTATGCACGGGTATCAGGATGCCGATCATCGCAGTCCCTCCAGGGTCGCAACCGTGGTGCCGTCGCGGCTCCACAAATCCAGTAGAAAATCGCTTTCGTGATGCTGCGCCAGATGCGGCATGCCCAGGCGCTGGCCGAGGCGCGCATGCACCTGTTCGGCGGTCTGCGGGCAGCCTTCGATGTTCGGGCGCCAGTGGCAGGCGAGGATTTGTCCATCAGGCGTCAGGGAGGCGAGGGCGCGATCGATCAGCCCATCGAAATCCTTCGGGTCCAGGTAGTAGCAAAGCTCGCTGAGCACGATCAGCTCGAAGGTATCGCTGGGCCATTGCTGCGGCAGGCGGCTCTGCTGCACGGTGGCGTGGGTGAAGCCGCGCAGCCGCGCCTGTGCCAGGCTGACCGCCGCTTGTGCCGTGTCACAGCAGAGCAGGCGGTCACAGCGCGGGGCCAGCTCGAAGCTCAGTTCGCCATTGGCGCAGCCGGGTTCAAAGATCGAGGCATAGCGCGGCCGGGTCAGCAGCGCCAGGGTCAGGGCCCGCTTGCGCTGTTCATACCAGCGTTGCCGAAAGGCCCAAGGGTCGTCGTTGCCGGCAAACAGCTCGTCGAAATAGGGCGTGGCGACACTCATACGAACACCACTTCAAAAGGTTGCAGCAGGCGCTCCAGCACATAGGGCGCGAGCACCGGCGGCAGGCCGATCTGCGGGTCGCCTTCCAACTGGCTGGCGAAGGCATGGATGGCGTGCCGTTTACGGGCCACGGCTTCAGGTGTCAGGGGGATTTTACGAGCGCGATCCCAGGGCACCTGGCTGTCTTCCGGGGTTGCCCAATGCCAGGTCCACACGGGCAGCTCGAGCAAGGTTGCGCCCACCGTCCGGGTCGCCTTGGCACTGGCACGGCCCACGGCCTCGTGGTCGCAATGGCCGTCTTCGCGCCAGGTGGTGAAGACCACGTCGCCGGGCTTGAGGTAACGCTCGATGAAGCGGCTCAGGTCTTCTTCACCTGCGGCGACCTGGCTGTCGCTGAACCCGGCCCGCAACCATTTCAGGCTGTGCAACGGCAATCCCAGCCGGTGCAGGGCCTGCGCCGACTCTTGCGGCCGCACCACGCTCAGGCGTTCCACCGGCCAGCGGCGGGAGCCGGGGTGACTGGCGCTGCCGTCGGTGACGGAGATCAGCAGGATAGGGCGATCCAGCGCGGCAAGGCCTTGCAACAGGCCGCCGCAGCCCAGGACTTCGTCATCCGGATGTGGCGCGATGATCACGGCGCGGCTGCCTTCAGGCACCAGTTCGGCAATGTCTACGCAAGGCAGCTCGGCCAGTCGCGACGAGCCTTGCCACACATGCAAGGGCGTGCCCTGGCCGACGATTGGATTGATCTTCATAGTTCCCATCTCCCTGGGCGCTCATCGGCGACTTGTTGACCAAGGGCGGCCAGGTCGCGCTCGGCGTGACTTTGCCGCAGGTACACCGGCAAGTCGGCCATCAACTGGGCAAAATGCGGGTCCTTGCAATACGGCCCGGCGCCCAGTGCGCGGCCGACATGGTGAATCACCTGGTCGACGGTTTCTTCGATACAGGCCCGTGCCTGTTGTGCCAACAGCTGGGCATCTGCCTTGGGCTGCCGGTCGATATGGGTGGCGCTGTCGCGCAGCACACAGGCCGCGCTGTGCAAGGCACTGTCGACGCTGCCAAGGTGCGCCATGGCGTGGGGCTCCGGGCGTTTTGCACACTGCTCGCGCAAGGCCTCCGCCAGGCGTTGTGCCGCGCCGTACCAGCAGGCGGCGATGCCGATGCCGCCTTGCCAGAAGCCCGGGCGCGCCAAATAGTCCCCAGGCTTGCCGATGGCCAGGCCAACGGCGTCGTGGAAAAGCACTTCAACACTGCCGGTAGCGGCCATGCCCACGGCGGCCCAGCCCTCATCGGTGACGGTTACGCCGGGCTGGTGCATTTGCACTGCAACCAGTTGCTGGCGATCCTCTTCATCCCACGCCGTGAGCAACCCGTGGCTGACCACCGCCGCGCCCGAGCACCAGGCCTTGCGGCCCTCCAGCCGCACACGTTGGCCGTCACGCCGGATCCGCACCTTGGCGGTGGGCGGCTCGGCCGCCCACATGCCCCACGTGCTGCCAACCGGCGGCAAGGGGCTGTCGAGTTCAGCGATGATCGCCAGGGCGTCCGTGTGGCCTTCAAACAACTTGCACAACCGCAGGTCATGGCCGGCGACTTGCGCCAGCCGGCTGAAGCGTTCCAACGTTTGTCCGCTGCCCGGCAAGGGCAACTGGTCCAGGCCTTCCTCCACCAAAGCCCTCAGCGCAGCGCCAAGGGCCTGGGTGTCCGGGTAGTCCCGGTAGCCGCGAAGAAACTCATGCAAGGCCATGTCACACCTCGTCCTCATGCTGCAATTCAAACAGCAGCAGCGAACGCCCGGTGACCGCGTATTCGTGATCGAAATCGAAGCGTTCCTGGCCACGCACTGCCGGCTGGTTGGTGTCGAGCATGCAGGTCCAGAAGCCGCCATCCGGCACCGGTGGCAGGCGGAAATTGACCATGTCGTGGTGGGCATTGACCACCAGCAACAACGTGGCATCGGCCCCCGGGCGGCGAATCCCGGTTTCCTGGGCGCGGCCATCCATCAGCATGCCCAGGCAACGGCCATGGCTGTCCTGCCATTGCTCGATGGTCATTTCATCGCCGCTCGGCGCGAGCCAGGTGACATCCTTGACCCCGATATCTTCGTTGTAGTCGCCCACCAGGAAGCGCCCGCGACGCAGGATCGGGTACGCCAGGCGCAACTTGATCAGGCGCTTGACGAACTTGAGCAGGGCCTTGCCGTCTTCATCCAGTTCCCAATTGATCCAGCCGATCTCGCTGTCCTGGCAGTAGGCGTTGTTGTTGCCGTGCTGGGTCCGGGCGAACTCGTCACCGGCTACCAGCATTGGCGTGCCCTGGGCCAGCAGCAGGGTGGCGAAGAAATTGCGCATCTGGCGCAGGCGCAGCGCGTTGATTTCCGGGTCGTCGGTAGGGCCTTCGACACCGTGGTTCCACGACAGGTTGTTGTTGCTGCCGTCCTGGTTGTTCTCGTCGTTGGCTTCGTTGTGTTTGTCGTTGTAGGACACCAGGTCGTGCAGGGTGAAACCGTCGTGGGCGGTGATGAAGTTCACCGAACTGTACGGCCGGCGGCCGCGCTGGTTGAACATCTCGCCCGAGGCGGTCATGCGTCCGGCGAAGTCGGCCAGTTGGCCGTCGTCACCTTTCCAGAACGAGCGCACGGTGTCGCGGAAACGGTCGTTCCATTCCACCCAGCCCGGCGGGAAACCGCCGACCTGATAGCCGCCGGGTCCACAGTCCCACGGCTCGGCAATCATTTTCACCTGGCGCAGCACCGGGTCCTGGCGGCAGGCCACGAGGAAGCTGTGGCGCTCGTCGAAACCGTCGCGGTAGCGGCCAAGGATGGTCGCCAGGTCGAAGCGGAAACCGTCGACATGCATCTCGGTCGCCCAGTAGCGCAACGAGTCGGTGACCATTTGCAGCACGCACGGGTGGCTCAGGTCGAGGGTGTTGCCGGTGCCGGAATCGTTGATATAGAAGCGCTTGTCATCGGGCATCAGGCGGTAGTACGAGGCGTTGTCGATGCCGCGCATGGACAGCGTCGGGCCTTGCTCGTTGCCTTCGGCAGTGTGGTTGTAGACCACGTCCAGGATCACTTCCAGCTTGGCTTCGTGCAGGTGCGCGACCATTTCCTTGAACTCGGCGATCTTGCCGCTGGCCAGGTAGCGCGGGTCCGGGGCGAAGAAGGCGATGCTGTTGTAGCCCCAGTAGTTGGTCATGCCTTTTTGCAGCAGGTGCTGGTCGTTGACGAAGGCGTGCACCGGCAGCAATTCGACCGATGACACACCCAACTGGCGAATGTGCTTGAGCACATCGTCGACCATCAGCCCGGCGCAGGTGCCGCGCACTTCCTCAGGCACCGAAGGGTGGCGCATGGTGATGCCGCGCAGGTGGGTTTCATAAATGATCGTGCGATCCCACGGCGTGCGCACTGGCTGGTCGTTGCCCCAGGTGTGGGCCGGGTCGATGACTTTACACTTGGGCACGAAGGGCGCGCTGTCGCGTTCGTCGAAACTGAGGTCGGCGTCCGGATGGCCGATGGTGTAGCCAAACAGGGCCTCGGACCATTTGAGCTCGCCCACCAGCTGTTTGGCGTAGGGGTCGATGAGCAATTTGTTGTGGTTGAAGCGATGACCGTTGGCCGGGTCATAGGGACCGTACACGCGGTAGCCGTAGATCAGCCCGGGGTGGGCGTCGGGCAGGTAGCCGTGGAAGGTCTCGTCGGTGTATTCCGGCAGTTCGATGCGCTCCAGCTCGACTTCGCCGCTGTCGTCGAAAATGCACAGTTCGACTTTGGTGGCGTTGGCCGAGAACAGCGCAAAGTTGACCCCCAGACCGTCCCAGGTCGCGCCGAGAGGGAAGGGCAAACCTTCACGAATCCGCGACGGCTCGTTTTCCGGCGTCGAGTTGGGCTTGTTGGGTTTGCTCATTGAGATGCTCCTGCAAAAGGGTTTTTCCGGGCCGAACGGGGCCATTCCGGCGTGATGCCGGGTAGATATCGGTAGTTGGATAGCCTCCTGCGGTGCGGGCGCACCTGCAGGAGGATCTTTGGGTCAGGGGGCCTTGGGCTTCTTCGCAGCAGGCTTCTTCGCCGCCGGCACTGCGCTTGGCTTGGCTGCCGGTTTCGGCGCCGCCGCTGCGGGCTTGGCTTTTGGCTTGGCCTTGGCGGCGGCCTTCGGTGCCTTGGATGGCGTCAGCGCTTCGGCTTCCGCCAGTTTGCGCGCCATTTCCCAGTGTCGTGCGTCCTCGCCATGGGGTTTACCTTCAGATTCCCAGATCTGATGTGCCAGTTCGCGGATGCGTTTGTCTTCAGTACTCATCGCAATGCTCCTCACAGAAAATTTCAGCTTTCTTGATCATCAGGATTGATAAAGACATTGACCGGGAAATCCCCCAGGGCAGCGCTGATCATGAGCTCCTTGTTTGGTGTGACTGCGCCTGTTCGGAAAAGTCCCTTCCAATTTTGGGTTGGAGCGGCGAACGGTAATCGGACCCGGGTATCGCCCCAAATCTGCGCGTTGATCAGGGGATACACACCGTTTTCAAGCAGCCGGTGAGGCCAGCGTGGCACCACCACCAGCAGCTGTTTGCCCTGGTATTCGCGGTAGAAAGCGACCACCCGCTCGGCGTGTTCGCCCACCACTTCCAGAGGCTCGTACGTGCCCTGGCGAAACAGTTGCGGATGCGCCTTGCGCAACCCCAGGACCTGGCTGATCAACGCCTGTTTTATACGCCCGTCATGCCAGTTGAACATCAGCTCGCCGATGTCCGGCGGCGTGTGCAGCCCCTGTTGCCGTGCGGGGTAGTCCACCGGGCGGCGGTTGTCAGGGTCTACCAATGTGAAGTCCCAGAACTCATCACCCTGGTACAGGTCCGGCACGCCCGGCACGGTGAGGCGAAGCAAGGATTGCGCCAGCCCGTTGAGCGCGCCGGCCGGGGCGATGGCCTGGGCGGCCTCGCCGATGGCATCGCGCAGGGTCTTGCCGGCGTCCTCCAGCAACAGCCGTGACAGGAACGCTTCGACACCTTGCTCGTACAACTCGTTGGGTGCGCTCCAGCTGCTGTTGAGCTTGGCTTCACGCAGGGCTTTCTGCTGCCACTGCCACAGGCGCTGGTGATAGTCCGCCAGGCCCTCGGTATCGTCGCGGTGCAGGTCCAGCGGCCAACTGCCCAGCAGCACCTGATAGAGGATCAGTTCGTCACCCGCGGACGGCGTGTTGGCATCGCTGCGCAGGCGGGCGGCGAGGGGGCGCCATTGCTCCACCTGCTCGGCATACCAGTCGGCGGCCTCGCTGAGCACGGCCAGGCGCGCACGGGTATCTTCGCCGCGCTTGTGGTCGTGGGTGGCGGTGGCCAGCAGGTTGTCGGGGAAGGTGCGCAGTCGTTGCTGGTTGACCGCGTGGAAGTCTTCCAGCGGGGCGCTGAATTGTTCGGTGCTGAAACCCACGTCATTGCGCGACAACAACACACCCGAGCGGTAGAACGCAGTGTCTTCCACGGCCTTGGCCGCCGCCGGCGAGGTCAGTTGCTGGAAGCGTACGCAGGCGTGCTTGAGCATCTTGCGTTTGCGGCCCAGGGGGCGGTCGCGCCAGGGTTGGCCGCCGAGCCATTTTTCCAGGTAGTCGAGCACCGGCCAGTCGCCTTCGCTCAAGGTGCTGCGGGCACCGGCCAGGGCTTGCAGGAAAAACACGTCATCCAGTTCGCTGCGGCCCCGGGCGCTGATGTAGGTGCGGTACACCGGGAAATGCACGATCAATTCCTGCAACGCGCGGCGAATTGCACCCAGGGTCAGGTCGCGGCTCATCACATCGTCCCGAGCCACTTGCAGCAGGGCCTGGGCCACACTTTCAAAATCCCCGGCCAGGGAACCCTTGAGGATCTGCTGCCGGGCCAGCCAGGCTTCTTCGATAAATGAAGACGGGCGCTCGGTGTGGCGGGTCCATAACTCGGCCAGGGGTTCGAAGCCCTTCGGGTCATGTTGCAGCAATGACAGCTGGTTCATGAATTCGTAGCCGGTGGTGCCGTCCACGCGCCAGTCTTCACGCAAGGTTTCGCCTTCGCCGAGGATCTTCTCGACGAAGATCGGCAGGTGCCGTCCACTCGCCAGCGAGTCCACCCGGCGGCGCAGCTTGCGGCAGTAACCGCGCGGGTCGGCGAGGCCGTCGATGTGGTCGATGCGCAGGCCGTCGATCAGGCCTTCGCTGATCAGCTGGAAGATCTTGCCGTGGGTCGCTTCGAACACCGCGCTGCGTTCGACCCGCAGGCCACCCAGCTCGTTGACGTCGAAGAACCGCCGCCAGTTGATATCGTCCGCCGCCGTGCGCCAGCTGGCCAGGCGATAGCTTTGTTGTTCCAGCAAGTGGTGCAGGCGGGCGAAACCTTCGGGCTGGCGGGCGTCGTAGAGGTCGAGGTTCGCTTCGATGGCCTTCAGGGTTTCAGGGTCGCGGGCGGCCTCGATCAGTTCCTGTTTCAGCGCGGCGGCCTGGGGATAGGCGTCCGGCTGGTAGGCCAGGCTGCTGAAGCGATCGGCCAGTGACTTGACGGGCACCAGCTCGCCATATTCCCGCGGGCAGATCGGGAAGCGATGTTCGTAATGCTCGACGTAGAAGCTGCCGTGCTGCGGGTCGAAGCGCAGCGGCAGGGCGCCCGACTGCAGGGCTTCGCCGTAGTCGCTGCCAAGGAACGGCATCAGCAGTTGGCCCTTGAGCAGCGGGTCTGGCGAGTGCCATTGAATGTCGAAGAATTCGCTGTAGGGACTCAGGCGACCCCATTCCAGCAAGTCCAGCCACCACAGATTATCGGCACCGCCGACCGCCATGTGGTTGGACACGATATCGAGGATCAGCCCCATGTCATGTTCGCGCAACGCCGCAACCAATCGCCGCAGCGCCGGTTCGCCGCCCAGCTCGGGATTGACGGTGGTGGGATCGACCACGTCATAGCCGTGCATCGAACCGGCGCGGGCGCTCAGCAATGGCGAGGCGTAGAGGTGGCTGATGCCCAGTTCGGCGAAGTACGGCACCAGCGGCACGGCGTCGTCGAGGGTGAAGCCCTTATGAAATTGCAGGCGCTGGGTAGCCCGAAGCGTCAATGCTTTCATCGGTCACGCTCTTGGGCCTGGATGCGCGCCACGGCCAGCAGCTCAAGGCGGCGGGCGGCATTGTCATCATCGAGCAGGGTGGCGGCATCGCCCGGCAGGCGGCGGCGCCAGTTCGGGTGGGTGTCGGTGGTGCCGGGCAGGTTGGATTGTTCCTCGACCCCCAGGGCGTCCTCCAGCGGCAGCAATACCAAGGGTGCGCGGGTGTGGCCCAGGTAGCGCACGCTGGCGTCGATGACGTGGTCGGTTTCGTTGCGCACTTCGTCGATGAAGTTCTGCGGGTCCTGGCTCAAGGCCTGGCGCAGCGCCTGGCGTTCCCGCAGGCGGTGTTCGCTCCATTGCTCGACGGTGGGTGCATCGATCAGGCCCAGCTGGACATTCCAGTCGATATCGCGGCTGTGCCACCAACCGTTGAGGGTCGGCAGGTCGTGGGTGCTGGTGGTGGCCAGCGCGTTGTCCGGCCAATCGAGGATCGGCTTGAACTGGCCGCCGTGGTCTTGTTCGAACAGCAGCACGCGCATCCCAAGGATTGAGCGCGCGATGAGTTTTTCCCGCAGGCCGTCGGGTACGGTGCCGAGGTCTTCACCGAGGACGATCGCCTGGTGGCGGCTCGACTCCAGGGCCAACAGCCGCAGCAGGTCATCCACCGGGTAATACAGGTAGGCGCCGTCCCGTGGGGAGGCGTCCATCGGGATCACCCACAGGCGTTGCAGGCCCATCACATGGTCGATGCGCAAGCCGCCGGCGTGGGCGAAGTTGGCCCGCAGCATTTCGATAAACGCGCGAAAGCCGTTGCGCTTGAGGCCTTCGGGGGAAAACGCGGAAATACCCCAGCCCTGGCCGGCACGGTTGAGGATGTCAGGTGGAGCACCCACGGTCAGTTCCGCCAACAGTTCATCCTGGCGGCTCCAGGCCTGGCTGCCGCCGCCGTCGGCGCCCACTGCGAGGTCGGCGATCAGGCCGACACCCATGCCGCTGCCGCGCGCCGCTTGTTGCGCGCGTTCCAGGCACCGGGCAATCAGCCATTGGCTGAAGGCGTAAAAGCCGATTTCGTCCCGATTGGCTTCGGCAAACTGCACCAGGGCCGGGCTTTGCGGGCTGTGCCAGTCCTCTGGCCAGTGGCGCCAGTCGAGGCTCTCGCCGTTGGCAGCGCGTTCGGCTTGTACGGCTTCGAAGCGGCAGTGGTTTTCCAGGGCTTCACCGCCAGCCTGGCGGAAGCTCAGGAAGTCGGCATGTTGCGGGTGGTCGCCCTGGCGGAAGTCGTCATACAGGGTGCGCAACAGGCGCTGCTTGGCTTTGGCCGCGGCCGGCCAGTCGATCAGGCTTTGTTGCTCAAGGTCATACAATTCGTCGGCCAGCCCGCTGGCTTCGATGGCAGTTTGCACCGCACGTTCGCCGAGGATGCAGCCGGGGGACGCGTACAAACTGTTGAGGAACAGGCGGCTGGACGGGGAATAGGGGCTGAAGCGCTCGGTGTCGGCGCTGAACATCGCGTGCATGGGGCTGATGGCCAGGGCGTCGGCGCCGCGTTCGGCAGCGGCGCGGGCCAGTTGCTCCAGGGCCTGGGTATCGCCGAAGCCGCCGTCGCCGCTGCGGCGCAGGGAATACAGCTGGGCGCTCAGGCCCCAGGCGCGGGCGGTCTGGGTGTCGACCGCTTCTGCGACGGTGTAGCAATGCGTCGGTGCCACGGCCAGGGTGAAATGCTGGTCGGCAATATGCACTTGTTGGTAGCCGACCGGAATCGAGCCGGGCAATACCGCGTTCTCGTCCAGGCTCAGGTCCAGCACGCTGGAGTCTTCGAGGTGAATCTGGCACGGCGTACCGGGGGCGAAGTAGCGCGCCAGGTCCAGGCCGGCGCCGCTGTCGACGGTCATCAGGGGCGGCAGGTGCTTGTCTTGTTGCACGCGTTCGAGGTCCAGCAGGCTGGCTTCGATCTCGGCGTCGCTGTCGGCCGGGTGGCCCAGGCCTTTGAGCACGGCGCGCAGGGCGTCGGGCTTTACATGTTGCGGGCGGCCATTCGCGTCGATCCAATCGACGGCCAGGCCCGCTCGGCTGGCGAGTATTTCCAATTGCGCGTCGCTCAAGGGTGCTCTCCAACAGGGGAATGGGTGAGGCTGACGCGGGCGCTGAGGGGAGCCAATTGTTCGGCCCCGCTGGCCTGCGTCACAAATAGGAGGTGCTCGGCAGCCGGGTAGTTCAGAGAATCGGCGCTCAGGTTGAGGTCGATCTGCAACAGGCTGCCATTGCCCAGGCGCCAGCGCGCCGTGACCGCGCCCTGCGCCAGCACGTGCGCACCCAGGGCCATGCTGCCGGGCAGGTGCGGCACGATATGTTGGTGGCGCAGGCTCAACAGGTGCCGGTAGAGCTGCGAGTCGCCGCAGTCGGCGAGGGCGGGTGCCGAGCGGCGGAAGGTTTGCAGGGAGTTGGGGTCGGGAATGCGTTCGCGGCGTTCGGGGTCGCTGAACGCGGCGAAGTCGGCAAACTCGTTGCGCCGGCCTTCACGTACCGCCTCGGCCAGTTCGCCGTGATGGTCGGTGAAGAACAGGAACGGCTCCTCGGCGTTGACTTCATCGCCCATGAACATCAGCGGGATCATCGGCGACATCAGCAGCAAGGTCGTCGCGGCGCTCAGGGCCTGGGGCGAACACAGTTGATGCAGGCGTTCGCCCAGGGCACGGTTGCCGATCTGGTCGTGGTTCTGCAGGAACAGCACAAAGGCGCTGGGCGGCAGGTGCCCGCTGGGCTCGCCGCGCGTGTGGCCGTGGCGCGTGGTGTGGCCCTGGTAGATAAATCCTTCGCTCAGGCAGCGCGCCAGTTTTCCCGTGGGGTCCTGGGCGAAATCGCTGTAGTAGGCGTCGGTTTCGCCGGTGAGCAGCACGTGCAGGGCGTTGTGGCCGTCATCGTTCCACTGGGCGTCGAAACCGCTTTCCAGCAGGCTGGCCTGGTTGAATTCGTTTTCCAGCACCATCCACACATGCCGCCCCGTGTCGACTTGCTGGCGTACTTTTTGCGCCAGCTCCTGCAGAAATTCGGGATCGTTGATGGCGTGCACGGCGTCCAGGCGCAGGCCGTCGAAACGGTATTCCAGCAGCCACATCAGGGCGTTGTCGATGAAGAAATCCCGGACCTCCCGGCGATCAAAGTCGATGCCCGCGCCCCAGGGCGTGTGCACGTCTTCGCGAAAGAAACCCTTGGCGTAGGTGCCGAGGTAGTTGCCGTCGGGGCCGAAGTGGTTGTAGACCACATCGAGGATTACCGCGAGGCCATAGTGGTGCGCACTGTCGATCAGCTGTTTGAGCTGCTCGGGCGAACCGTAGGAGGATTGGGGAGCGTAGGGCAGGACACCGTCGTAACCCCAGTTACGTTCGCCGGGGAACTGCGCGATGGGCATCAGCTCAATGGCGGTGACCCCCAGTTCGGCGAGGCGCGGCAGTTGTTTCTCGACCTCGGCGTAGCCCCCCAGTACGCCCACGTGTATCTCGTAGATCACCGCTTCGTGCCACGGCCGGCCTTGCCAGTGGCTTTGGCGCCACTGATAGGCCAGGGGGTCGACCACCACGCTGAAGCCGTGAACGTCCGTGGCCTGTGCCCGGGAAGCCGGGTCGGGAACGTCCTGTTCGCCGTCGATGTTGTAGCGGTAGCGGGTGCCCGGCGGGCATTGCAGCTGCACCACAAACCAGCCATCGGCCTGGGGCAGCATCGCTACCGATTTTCCTTCCTCAAATTCAACGCTGACATAAAACGCGTCTGGCGCCCATAACGCGAAGCGGGTGTGTTCCGCATCCAGCATGATCGCGCCGTGGGGCCAGGTTTCCAGAGTCCGTGACGGCATCTATGAAGACCTCTTTTTACTGTTTCCCCGATCTTCCCAGCGCTTTCGCTACCAGTTGCTCATAAAGTTCGGCATAGGGTTCCACTGCCTGGCACCAGTTGAACGGTGCGGCCATAGCCCGGCAACGCATGGCGTTGAGCAAGCCTGGGAAGGCGAAGACCTTGAACGCGCGGCTCAGGGCCGCTTCGTAGCTTTCGACAGTGGATTCGTTGAACAGGAAGCCGGTGACGCCATCCTCGATGGTGTCGGCCAGGCCGCCGGTGTTGCGAGCGACCGGCAACGAGCCGAAGCGCTGGGCATACATCTGGCTCAGGCCGCAGGGTTCGTAACGGGATGGCATCAACAGGAAGTCGCTGCCGGCGAACATGCGGCGCGCGTCGGTCTCGTTGAAGCCGATGCGCACGCCGATCTGGCCGGGAAAGCGCAGGGCCAGGGCACGCATGGCTTGTTCTTCTTCCGGCTCGCCGCGACCGATGATCGCGATCTGGCCGCCATTTTCGACGATGAAACTGGCGACCGCCTCGGTCAGGTCCAGGCCTTTCTGGTAGACCAGGCGCGATACCACGGCGAACAGCGGGCCGGTGGAGTCGTGCAAGCCAAACAGGTTGCGCACATGGGCGGCGTTAAGGGCCTTGCCTTCCCAGTCACCAATGTTGAAAGGGTGGGTCAGGTGCGGGTCGGTGGACGACTCCCAGCTTTCATCAATGCCGTTGGGAATGCCGCTGAGCAAGCCTTGCTGGGTCTTGCTGGCGAGAAAGCCATCCAGACCGCAGCCAAATTCGGGGGTGGTGATTTCCTGGGCGTAGGTGGCGCTGACCGTGGTGATATGGCTGGAATACGCCATGCCGGCCTTCAGGAATGACAGCTTGCCGTAGAACTCCATGCCTTCTTGCTGCAAGGCGTGTTCGGGAATGCCCAGCTCCGGGCACGAGGCCAGGCTGACCACGCCCTGGTAGGCGAGGTTATGAATGGTGAACAGCGTTGGAGTGCGTGACCCACGCCAGTGCATATAGGCTGGCGCCAGGCCTGCTGGCCAGTCATGGGCGTGCACCAGGTCCGGGCACCAGTGGATCTGCGCCAGGTTGGCGGCAATATCGGCGGCGGCCAGGCCCAGGCGGGCGAAGCGGATATGGTTGTCGGGCCAGTCGCGGCCGTTGTTGGCGCCGTAGGGCGTACCTTCGCGCTCGTAAAGCTCGGGGCAGATCAGCACGTAGATAACCAGGCCGTCCTTGAGGTCCATGCGCCCGATCTTGCACGGCGGCAGCGCAGCGTGGCCGCCCAGCTCGCCGATGATATGAATCGGGTTGTCGCTGTCCAGCACCTGCGGGTAGCCGGGGATCAGCACGCGCACATCGTGCAGGTGCGCCATGGCGCGGGGCAGTGCGGCGGACACGTCGCCCAGGCCGCCGGTTTTCACCAGGTCGGCCAGTTCGGAAGTGACAAACAGCACTTTTTTGCGATTGGGATTCACACGTGGGACCGGCCGCACCGTGTTGGGAAGGTCGGCCAATGAGGTCGGCCCGCCAACCGGCTGACTAAAACGCTCTCCCTGAGTATCTACAGCGGCACTGATCATAGTTCTCTCCCGAGTTCTGGTCGGCTGATGGCATATGGCAATCAGCGAAGGTTGACCGCGTCCTGCGGCCAGGCGCACAAGCGCTACACAGACTGGCAAGCCTTATGCCAGTTGTGCTGGAGTCTTAAATAGAGTGGATGGACGGGCGTTCGGTGGGAACCGTCAGCACTCGCCTTACCTTAAACCTGACCTGTGGCAGAGTTGGAAAGTTTCGATTTTTTGCGGGGTTTTTGTTTTGGATCGGACCCATCGGTCATGAGTCTAGGACAGATCCCAGAGCCTGTGGGGTCTGTGGGGTATTTTTGTAGGACAAATTTTTTTCATGAGCCCCGTAGCAGCTGTCGAGCGCGCTCCGGTTCAGGATCGGCAGTGCGCCCGACGCAGCCTCGCTGGGGCTCGACAGCTGCTACGGGGGGAGTGGGAGGTGAAATGTGTGCACTAGCTTAGTGCGCGAAGGGGCACTCCTTTGGCCCAGGCCTGGATGTCTTCGATCATCTGCTGGTAGAACTGGCGGTAGTTCTGCTCGCTGACGTACCCCACATGAGGGGTGGCCAATACGTTGGGCAACTGGCGGAATGGATGCCCGGCTGGCAGCGGCTCCTGGGCGTACACGTCCAGTGCCGCGCCCGCCAGCCGGCCATTGGCCAGGGCGTCAATCAAGGCGGCCTCATCGACAATCGGCCCGCGTGCCGTGTTCACCAGATGCGCCGAAGGTTTCATCCAGCCCAACGCTTCGGCGTCCACCAGCCCGCGGCTGCGGTCGCTGAGCACCAGGTGAATCGACAACACGTCCGCCTGTTCAAACAACTCGCGCTTGCTGACCCAGGTCACGCCGCTTTCGGCAGCGCGCTCTGGGGTAAGGTTTTCGCTCCAGGCAATCACGCGCATGCCGAAGGCCTGGCCAAATTTGGCGACCTTCTGGCCAATGCTGCCCAGTCCGAGAATCCCCAGGGTCTTGCCGTACAAATCGCCGCCCAGGCCCACTTGCCAACCCCCGGCGCGCAGGGAATTGGCTTCGGCCAGCAGGTTGCGGGTGGACGCCATGATCAGTGCCCAGGTCAGTTCCGGGGCCGCGTGCTTGTAACTGTCAGTGCCGCCTACCTGGATACCCAGGGCCTTGGCCGCAGGAATGTCGATGGCGGCGTTGCGCATGCCGCCGGTCACCAGCAACTTGAGCCTGGGCAAGCCTTGCAACAGAGCCCGGTCGAAGGTGGTGCGTTCGCGCATCACGCAGATCACCTCGAACCCCTGCAAACGCTCGATCAACGTGGCGGTGTCCGCCGGGTAATCGTGGAGGAAGTGCACCTGGCCGACCGACGCCAGGACTGACCAGTCCACCACGCCACTGGCCACATTCTGCCAATCATCAATCACTGCGATCTGTACCGACATTCACGCATGCCTCGAAAAAGGTTGGATTAAAGGGCGTTCAGCCCTTGCAACAGTGCCTTGTGAAACTGTGCCGGCTCTTCCATTTGCGGTGCATGGCCCAGGCCCGGGAATTCCACCAGGGTGGCGTGGGGAATCAGCTTGGCCACTTGCTTGCCCAGCACCGCGTAGTTGCCGAGCTTCGCCTTGACCGCCGGTGGCGCCAGGTCCTTGCCAATGGCGGTGTTGTCGGAGGTGCCGATCAGCAGCAGGGTGGGCATCTGCAGGTCCTTGAACTCGTAGTACACCGGCTGGGTGAAGATCATGTCGTAAATCAGCGCCGAGTTCCACGCCACCTGGGTGTGGCCGGGGCCTTTGTTCATGCCGGCGAGCATATCGACCCAGCGGTCGTATTCAGGCTTCCAGCGGCCGACGTAGTAGGTGTCGAGCTCGTATTGGCGGATGCCTTCGGCGGTCAGTTTCAACTCGCGCTCGTACCACTGGTCCACGCTGCGATAGGGCACGCCAATGGCCTTCCAGTCTTCCAGGCCAATAGGGTTCACCAGTGCCAGCTGTTCGGTTTGCTGCGGATAGAGCAGGGCGTAGCGCGTCGCAAGCATGCCGCCGGTGGAATGGCCGAGCAGGGTAGCCTTCTGAATACCAAGTTTTTCCAGGAGTTGATGGGTGTTGATCGCCAGTTGCTGGAAGCTGTACTGGTAATTGTCCGGCTTGCTGGAGGTGCAGAAACCGATCTGGTCGGGAGCGATCACCCGGTAGCCGGCGTCGCTCAGGGCCTTGATCGATTCATCCCAGGTGGCGCCGCAGAAGTTCTTGCCGTGCATCAGCACGATGCTGCGCCCGTTGGCCTTGCCTTTGGCCGGCACGTCCATGTAGCCCATCTGCAGGGATTTGCCCTGGGACTGGAAGGTGAAGTGCTCTACCGGGTACGGGTATTGGAAGCCTTGCAGCTCGGGGCCGTAGGTCGGACCTTCTTCGGCGGCGAAGGCGGGCAGGGCGCTGCCGAGCAACAGGCTGGCGACGCACAGAGAGCGGATCTTGGACATGGTTAGAGCTCCGGGAACAGTGCCCGGATGCTGTGGCGAGGGGATTAACGGGAGATTAAATCCAGTGCAGGGTGAGCATGGCCAGTACCCCGTAGCGCGCCCCTTTGGCCAGGGTCACCAGCACCAGGAACCGCCAGAACGGTTCGCGCATGACCCCGGCCACCAGGGTCAGCGGGTCACCAATGATCGGCACCCAACTGAGCAGCAACGACCAATGGCCCCAGCGCTGATAGTGGGTACGGGCCTTTTCCAGGTGCCTGGGGCTGACCGGAAACCAGCGTCGATCCTTGAAGCGCTCGACCGAGCGGCCCAGCAGCCAGTTCACCACCGAGCCCAAAACGTTGCCGATCGTTGCAACCCCGAGCAGCAGCCACACGCTGTAATGCCCGCTGATCATCAGCCCTACCAGCACCGCCTCCGATTGCATCGGCAACAGCGTGGCGGCGCCGAAGGCGGCGAAAAACAGTCCCAGGTAACCGGCAAGCATCAATCAGCGTGCCGGATAGTCAGCCACTACTACGTCTTTGCCATCGCGAGTCAGGCCGATGACCTGATAGGCATCGCTGCTGCCGTCCATCTCCATGCCTGGCGAGCCCATGGGCATGCCCGGTGCTGCAATGCCCAGCAAGTCGTCGCGCTTGCGCAGGGCCAAGACCTGGTCAGCTGGCACATGGCCTTCGACGAACTTGCCGTCGATCACGCCGGTATGGCAAGACGCCAGGCGCGGCGCCACGCCCAGGCGTTGCTTGACCTCGCTCATGTTGCTTTCCACATGGTCGTTGACCTTGAACCCGTTGCTTTCCAGGTGGGCAATCCACTTTTTGCAGCAACCGCAGTTGGCATCACGGTGCACGTCAATCGGGATCAGCTCGGCAGCCTGGGCCAGGGTGCTCATGAGCAGGGCCGACAGTGCGGCCAGTCGCAGGGTGGTTTTCATCGTCATCTCATCGGATAAAGGGCAACAGCGGGGCATTCTCCCTGCTTTTTGGAAAAGGGTTTCCCGGGAGTGTTACGAAGTTTTACGAAAAACCGACAGCACCAGAATAACCGCCTGGTGCTGTCGGAAAACTGAGAGGGATATGACGGTTTTGTCAGGCTGGCGGGGATTCCAGACGCTGCTTGAGCTGGTCAAGGGCCTGGTTGGACAGTGCGATCATGCGCTCATGCAGGGTGGTCAGTTGCAGTTCGGTTTCATAGGTCAGGATGCGCTTGAACAGCGTGCCGTTGCCCTGTACTTGCAGCAGATAATGAATACAGCCATCGACCGCCAATGAGGTGAACGCGGTCTTGAACTCCCGCGGTCGCTGCGCAATCTGCACGCGATAGCTCATGGGAACCCGCACACCCAGCAGGTCGATGGTTTCAGTGAAACGATGACCGGCAGGCAATGAACCGGCGATACCGGTGTCGGCGCCCAGGGATGTCGGATGCCATTCATGCCAGCGATCCGGTTGGGTAACGTAGTCGTAAACGTCGTCGATAGAGGCTTGTATATAGCGTTCCTGACTGATCCGCTCCAGACGGATCGGGTGCTCAACTGCGTGCATGACACACCTCCTGTGTGGCGAGACTAAGCACAGCGAATTGTCAGAATAGTCTGGCTCCCGTGCATTGCACGGGAGCTTGCAGGCTATTTTTTCAACGCACCTTGAAGCGACCCATCAATGCAATAACCCGGCCATTGGCATCCAGCAGGCTCTGGGTGTTGTGCTCGGTGGCGTGGCCGCTTTGCACCAGCTCTTCGACCATGTGGCGGATGTGCACCATGCTGCGGTTGATTTCCTCGGTCACTGCGCTTTGCTGTTCGGCGGCGGTGGCGATCTGGGTGCTGAGGTTGTTGATATGGCTGACGGAGCCGGCCATCTCGTCCAATCCCGTGTTCACCCGGGCCGTGGCGTCAGCCGCAGACTGGCAGCTGGCCTGGGTGGCTTCCATGGCCGTCACCGAGGAACTCACGCCCGTGGTCAGGCGCGCCAGCATCTCATTGATCTGCGAGGTGCTGGCCTGGGTGCGGGCGGCGAGGGCGCGGACTTCGTCGGCCACCACCGCAAAACCCCGGCCTTGTTCGCCGGCCCGGGCGGCTTCGATGGCCGCGTTGAGTGCCAGCAGGTTGGTCTGGCCCGCGATGGCGCCGATCACGCCGAGGGTTTCGGTGATGCGGGCGGCATCCTGGCGCATGTTTTCCACGGTGTGGGTGGCGCTGGAGACCTCGCCGATCAACGCGCTGACGCTGCGGGAAGCTTCCCCGACCACCACCCGCGAACGGTCGGCGTGCTCATTGGCGCGCTGGGTGAACGCAGCCGTTTCGGCGGCGTTCTCGGCCACGGTGTCGGCGGTGGAACTCATCTCGGTGATGGCCGTGACGGTCTGGTCGGTTTCCGAGGCATGGCGCACCAGGATCTGGTTGGTCTGGGCCGACGTCTGCTGCAATTGCGCCAGGCTCGACGACATGGCGCCGGTGGCCAGGGTCACTTCTCCGATCATGTTTTGCAGGTAGACGATAAAGCGGTTCACCGAATGGCCAATCGCCCCCAGTTCATCCTCGGCGCGAATGGTGATGCGCCGGGTCAGGTCGGCATCGCCGTTGGACAGTGCGTCGATATTGGTTTTCAGGGCGGTCATCCGGTGCACCAGCTGGCGGATGGCGTACACCGCCAACAGCACCAACAGCAGGATCATCGGGATTTGCAGCATCGCCAATGTGCCCAGTACGTCATCACGTTGGGCGGTGATCAGCGAGGTCGGCAGCGCAGTGGCGAGAAACCACGGGGTGCCTTCGATCGGGCGCATGAAGAACGTGCTGGCCACGCCCTGGTTATCGAACTCGCTGCGTTGCAGGGTTTGATCACGATGGGCCAGGCCGGCGCTGATCTGGGCGGCAAAGGCCGAGGTGCCGGCCAATTCGCTGATGTTCTTCAACACCACGGGGCCGCTGATGCGCGTGCTGTTGCTGATGATCTTGCCGTCGCCTTCGACGATCAGCATTTGCCCGCCGAGGTCTTTTTCCTTGCTGGCCACCAGGTCGTTGAAGAAGCCCAGGGTCACGTCGATGGTGGCGACGCCATAGGCTGCGCCGTCACGCTGGATCGCCATCGCGCAGTTGGTACGCGGTTCCTGGCTGGCGTCATCCTTGTAGGCCGCCGCCCAGGCGCACTGGCCGCGGGGCGAAGCGAGGCCGCCCTTGTACCAGCTCTGGTCGTAGTAGTTGGGGGCCGCGTCGCTGTTCCAGAAGGTGTTCACCGCCAGCTTGCCCGAGGCATCGCGGTGCCAGAAGGTGCTGTGCTTGTTGCGCCCCGGCGTGCGCTGGTTGGGCAAGGGCCAGATGCCACCGCCGAACACTTTCAATTCGCCGTACTGGTCCACCAGGCCTGGCAGCACCTTGTCGATGGCGTCGCTGTCCAGCAGCGGGATGGTTTGGGTGATGCTGCGTTGCTGGGCCTGAACCTTGTTCAGTTCGCCCTGGATCTGCTCGGCCACTTCGGCAATACGATTGAGGGCCACCTGTTCTTCGGTGTGGCGCAGCTTGGGGGCCACCAACTGTCCGATGCCCACCACCGTCAAGACGAATAACAACAGGACGAACAGCACCAGGAACAGGGTGTAGCGGGCTTGGATAGAGCGCAATGAGGGCATGGGGTCGTCCTTACGAAGCGTTTATTGTGCGACGCGGCTTTGTTAGAGCTTCGAAGGGCTATCGGCTTGGGACGGGCGAGCTTGAGGCACTATCGTGCAAGAAAACCCAGGGCAGGGATTCAAGGAGCGGAGCTGGCGAGCCAGCCCCGATCCGGCGTGGCAGGATTATTTGTCCAGCATCTGCATGACCGCTTCCGGGTAGCGCAGCCCGGCTGTGGCGTTGGCCGGGAATATGGCCTCCAGCGCCGCCAACTCGGTCGGGCTGAGCTTGACCTCCAGTGCCGCGACGTTCTCTTCCAGGTATTTGCGTTGCTTGGTCCCCGGGATCGGGATCAGGTAATCCCCTTGCGCCAGCACCCAGGCCAACGCCAGTTGCCCGGCGGTCACGCCCTTGTCGGCAGCCAGGGCTTGTACCTGTTTCACCAGCAGCAGGTTCTTCGCAAAGTTTTCACCCTGGAAACGCGGGCTGAACCGGCGATAGTCATCCGCCGCAAAGTCATCCGGGCTTTTCAGCGCGCCGGTCAGGAAGCCGCGGCCCAGTGGGCTGTAGGACACAAATGCGATTCCCAGGCGTTGGCAGGCCGCGAGGCAACCGTTGTCTTCCTGGTCGCGGCTCCATAACGAATATTCGCTTTGCAGGGCGCTGATGGGATGCACTTTATGGGCGCGCTCAAGGGTGGCCGCCGATGCTTCACTCAACCCCAGGTAACGCACCTTGCCTTGCTTGACCAGTTCGGCCATGGCGCCAACGGTTTCTTCAATCGCCACTTCGGGGTCGATGCGGTGCTGGTAATACAGGTCCAGGGTTTCCACGCCCAGGCGCTTCAAGGTGCCGTCGATGGCCTCGCGAATGTATTCCGGGCGGCCGTTGACGCCACGCAGTGCCGGGTTCGCCGGGTCGCGCACGATGCCGAACTTGCTGGCGAGGAACACCTGGTCGCGCTTGCCGGCGATGGCCTTGCCGATCAGCGCTTCGTTGGTGTGGGGGCCGTACATGTCGGCGGTGTCGAGCAGGTTGATCCCCAGTTCCAGGGCGCGGTGCAGGGTGTATATGGCTTCAGTGGTGTCGGTGCCTGTGGTGTAGAAATCGGTCATGCCCATGCAGCCGAGGCCGATGGCGGAAACCTGAGGGCCGTTTTTGCCGAGTTGACGTGTGTGCATGGGTCCAGCTCCTGTGTGGGAAGGGCTCCATTGTTGCCCTCGACAAAAGCGGGATAAACCGGCTAAAACCACTATCACTATTATGAAATTCTAAATAATCCCTGAAGGAAACCAGCCAGTGGACCGTTTCAACGCCATGCGCGTGTTTGTGCGGATTGTCGAGTTGGGCGGCTTTGCCAGGGCGGCCGACAGCCTGCAACTGCCGCGTGCCTCGGTGACCATCCTGATCAAGCAACTGGAGGCGCACCTGGGGGTGCAACTGTTGCAGCGCACCACGCGCCAGGTCAGCCCGACCCTGGACGGCGCCGCTTACTACCAGCGTTGCGTGAGCCTGTTGGCGGACCTTGAGGAAACCGAGGCGGTGTTCTCCACCAGCCGGCGCAACCCGCGCGGCACGTTGCGCATTGATATGCCGTCGGGGATCGGGCGCTTCCTGGTAATTCCGGCAATGCCCGAGTTCACCACGCGTTACCCGCAGATCGATCTGGAAATCGGCCTCAATGACCGCCCGGTGGACCTGATCCGCGAAGGCGTGGATTGCGTGTTGCGCGGCGGCCTGGCGCTGGACGAGTCGCTGGTGGCCCGGCCGCTGGCGATGATGGATCAGGTGACCTGCGCCAGCCCCGGCTACTTGCAGCAGTTCGGCGTGCCATCGACGCTGGATGAGTTGGCCGGCCATCAAGTGGTGGAGTATTTCTCCAGCACCAGCGGCAAACGCTATGGCCTGGAGTTTCAGATCGGCAGCGACATCCGCTTGGTCGACCTGCCCAAGCAAGTGGCGGTCAACAGTGCCGATGGTTACCTGGCGGCCTGTGAGGCGGGTTACGGCCTGGTGCAGACGCCGTACTACCACGCCGCTCGCCAGTTGGAAGCGGGCACGCTGGTGGAGGTGCTGGCGCATCAGCCGCCGCCCAGGTTACCGCTGACCGCGCTGTACCCGCCGCATCGCCAGCTGTCACAACGGGTGCGGGTGTTTGTCGATTGGCTGGTGGAGTTGTGTGCCCGGCCGGGCAATGGGTTGCTGCGTCAACCTTGAGCCTTGCGGTAGGCGCCGGGCTGGAAGCCGGTGACCTTATGGAAGGCCCGGGTAAACGCCGCCACCGATTGATAGCCCACGGCGAGGGACACGTCCGCCACGGTCTGGTCCTGCTTGAACAGTTGGCAGGCGTGGCGCACACGCATCATCAGCAGCACTTGCCCCGGTGACTGGCCGCACAGTTCATTGAAGCGCTTGAAGAACGCCGAGCGCGACAGGCCGGTGCAGGCCGCCATGCTTTCCAGGGTCCAGGGCTCGGCCGGGCGTGCGATCAACTGCTCCAGCAGGTTGGCAAATGCCGGTTGCCGGGCCAGCGCCGCGAGGCCGCCGAGGTCGGTGTTGTCCAGCACTTGCTGGCGCAGCACATACAGGAACAGCAGGTGGCACAGGCGCTCCAGCAGGGCGGGCGAGGGCGCCGGCCTGCGCTCGCATTCCTGCAGGATCAGTTCGAACAGGTTGCGCGCGGCGGTCAGCGATGGGTCACCGGCCCGCAGGATGATCCAGGCGGGCAGGGTGTCGACAATCATCGCCGACAGCCCGGACTGGAAGTGAAAGAACCCGCACACCAGGCCCACGCCGTCACTGGCCTGGCTGTCCAGTGGCAGCATCGGTTTGCGCGGGCATTCCTGGGCGCCGGTGGCGGTGCCATCGCTGGACAAGCGGTACGCCAGGTCTCGCAGCAGGAAGACTGCATCACCGTTGTTCAATGGGTAAGGGATCGAGTCGCCGTCGATGTGCATCCAGCATTGCCCTTGCACCACCAGATGAAAACTCGCGCTTGCCAGGCCGTGGGTGCTGGCGTGCCAGTCGCCGCAGTAACGCCCGACGTGAAACAGGCTGGTGTTGAGTTCAAGGCTATCTAATAACCAATCGACGAGTGAACTGGACGAATTCATCTAACGGAAAGACTCTAGAGCAAGTAATCGCTACTTTAGACTATTGAGCGGATTTTTTATAACCAACAGACTTGGTACACGAATCCATGAGGAGACCACTCCATGTCCCGCGTACCGATGCTAACCCTGGAAACCGCTCCTGAGGCGGCCAAGCCCTTTCTGGAAAATGCCCTGAAGGGTTCCGGGTTCATCCCCAATCTGTTGGCGGTGCTGGCCAACGCCCCGGCAGCCCTGGAAACCTACATCACCGTGTCGGGCCTGAACGCCAAGTCTGACCTGAGCCTGGCCGACCGCGAAGTGGTGCAACTGATTGCCGCCACCAATCACGGTTGCGATTTCTGCGTCGCCGGGCACACTGCCGTAGCGCGCAACAAGGCCAAGCTGCCGGAAGACGTGATCGACGCCCTGCGCCAGCGCGGTGAACTGCCCAACGAGCGTTATGAGACACTGGCAGCGTTCACCCGTGAAGTGATCGCCACCCGCGGTGATGTCAGCGACGCCGGTTACGCTGCGTTCCGTGAGGCAGGCTACACCGACGGTCATGCCCTTGAGGTTATTCTGGGTGTGAGCCTGGCCACCCTGTGCAACTTCGCCAACGTGTTTGCCCGTACCCCGTTGAACCCGGAGCTGGCGCAATACCGTTGGGAAAAACCGGCTAGCTGAAGGCGCGCAAGCGTTCGCGATGGTAAACATGCTGCAACAAGGAGAAACATGAATGCTTGACCCAATCTTGAGCCGTTGGCTCGATGTTCAAGCGCAGGCCCTGGATGTGGGCAGTTGCGATCCGCAGGAAGTGCTGCCACGGCTGGCAGAGGCCAATGTATTACGTATCGGTGTGCCCAAGGACCTCGGTGGCCTGGGCGGCGATGTCAGCGGCGCGGTGGAAGCTATCGCCGATGTGGCGAGCCATTCCCTGGCGTCGGCATTTGTATGCTGGGGCCAACGCTCGTTTATCGAATACCTGCTGCAAAGCCCGAACCAGCGCCTGCGCGAGCAACTGCTGCCGGACCTGCTGAGCGGCAAGCTGGCCGGGGCGACCGGGCTGTCCAACGCGATGAAGTTTTTGTCTGGCATCGAGTCGCTGCAAATCAGCGCCGAGCCGACCGATGACGGCTGGAATCTCAATGGCCGCCTGCACTGGGTGACCAACCTGCGCAAGAACGGGTTTGTGGTGGCTGCCGCCATCGAGCATGCCCAGGGCGGCGCGCCGTTTATCCTGGCGATCCCGGACTCGGTGTCCGGGCTGCAACGTTCCCGCGACCTGGAACTGCTGGGCCTGCAATCGAGCAATACCGCGGCCCTCGGCTTTGAAGCCGTGGAGCTGAGCCGCGACTGGTTGCTGCATGAAGATGCGCGCAAGTTCCTGCCGGCCGTGCGCCCGGCGTTCCTGGGCTTGCAATGCGGCATGTCCATCGGCCTGGCGCGGCGCTCGCTGGCGGAGGTGGCCAATCACCTGGGCTCCAGCCGCACCGTATTGCGTGAAGAGCTGGAAGTGTTGCGTACCTCCCTGGAACAGGCAGTCAACGACCTGAAGAAAGGCCTGCTGGCCGGCCGCTTCGGCACCGAGCCGGTACCGTTGTTCCGCCTGCGCATCGCCCTCGCGGAAATCGCTGCCAGCGCTGTGCAACTGGAGCTGCAAGCCAGCGGCGGCAAGGCCTACCTGACGGCTCACGGCAGCGGTTTTGCCCGGCGCTGGCGCGAGTCGGCGTTTGTGCCGATCGTGACCCCGAGCCTGGTGCAGTTGCGCACCGAGTTGAACCGTCAGGCCAATCTATGAGCCAGGCGGTATTGCACGCCCAGGGAATTTGCCTGGGCTATGCGGGCAATTCGGTGCTGGAAGGTTTCGACCTGCAATTGCAGCCCGGCGAAGTGGTGTCGATCCTCGGCCCCAGCGGCGTTGGCAAGTCCAGCCTGCTGCGGGTGCTCGCCGGTTTGCAAGCGCCCCAGGGTGGCAGCATCCGCCTGCTGGGCGAGCCGTTGAATGGCCCGCACCCGCGGGTGGCGGTGGCGTTCCAGGACCCCAGCCTGCTGCCGTGGCTAAGCCTTGAAAAGAACGTCGCCTTCGGCCTGGACTTTGCCCGCCAGCCGCACCTCAGCCCTGAAGAACGTCGCAGCCGGGTCGACCATGCGATCCACGCCGTAGGCCTGGAACACGCCCGCCAGCAGTTCCCGGCGGCGCTGTCCGGCGGCATGGCCCAGCGCACGGCGCTGGCGCGTTGCCTGGCACGCCAGCCGCAGGTATTGCTGCTGGACGAGCCCTTCGGTGCCCTGGATGAAGTGACCCGTGCCGACATGCAGCACCTGCTGCTCAAGGTCAATCGCGAGCAAGGTTCGGCCGCGGTGCTGATCACCCACGATATCGACGAAGCGCTGCTGTTGTCCGACCGGATTCTGCTACTGGGTAACCGCCCGGCGCGGACCCTCGGCGAATGGCGCATCGACTTGCCGCAACCGCGGGAAGAACAGGTGGAAGCCATCGGCACCCTGCGCATCGAGATTCTCAAAACCCTACGGCGGGCGAGCCGCACTGACCCCCAACCCCCTGAACTGCTGGAGCCTTGCCATGTGTCTGGATGACCTCACTCACTCGCGCCGTGACTTTCTCAAACTCTCGGCCGTGCTCAGTGCCGCCGGAGCCTTGCCACTGCTGAGCAGCTTGCAGGCCCGGGCGGCCAGTGAGCCGGACGCACCGGTACGCATCGGCTATTTGCCGATCACCGACGCCACGCCGTTGCTGGTGGCCCACAACAATGGCCTGTTCGAGGCCGAAGGCATCAAGGCCGAGCGCCCGGTGCTGCTGCGCAGTTGGGCCCAGGTGATCGAGGCGTTCATTTCCGGGCAGGTCAACGTGATTCACCTGCTGTCGCCGATGACCGTATGGGCGCGGTATGGCAGCAAGGTCCCGGCCAAGGTCGTGGCCTGGAACCATGTGGGTGGCTCGGGCTTGACCGTGTCGCCGGGCATTACCGACGTGAAGCAACTGGGCGGCAAGTCGGTGGCGATTCCGTTCTGGTACTCGATTCACAACGTGGTGGTGCAGCAGTTGTTCCGCGACAACGGCCTGACCCCGGTGGCCCGTGCCGCCGGCAGTGCGATTGCCGCAAACGAGGTCAACCTGATCGTGTTGCCGCCCTCGGACATGCCGCCGGCCCTGGCCAGCAAGCGCATCGACGGCTACATCGTCGCCGAGCCGTTCAACGCCCTGGCGGAAAACCTCAACGTGGGCCGCGTACAGCGCTTTACCGGCGATGTGTGGCGCAACCATGCGTGCTGCGTGGTGTTCATGCACGAGCATGACCTGACCAACCGCCCGGAATGGTCGCAGAAGGTGGTGAATGCGATCGTCAAGGCCCAGGTCTGGACCCGTGACAACCGTGAAGAGGCGGTGAAGCTGCTGTCCAAGGACGGCGAGAACCGCTACACCCCGCATGCCGAACCAGTGCTGCGCAAAGTCCTGGCGCCGGCTGCCAGCGACCGTGCGGCTTACCTGGCTGACGGCGCGATCCAGCACGCCAACTGGGACGAGCACCGCATCGACTTCCAGCCGTATCCATTCCCCAGCTACACCGAGGAACTGGTACGCCGCCTGAAAGACACGCTGATCGAGGGCGACAAGAAATTCCTCGCCGACCTGGACCCGGCGTTTGTCGCCAAGGACTTGGTGGACGACCGCTTCGTGCGCAATGCGATCGCGGCGGTGGGCGGCATGAAGACCTTCGGCTTGCCTGAGGGCTTTGAGCGAAACGAGGAGATTGGCGTTTGAACAACGGCAAAACCTTGGGGTTGCCGGGCTGGTTGCTTGGCTTGAGCGGGCTGGCGGGATTGCTGTTGCTCTGGTGGCTGGGGGTGAAGGTCTTTGGCAGCGCGGACGGTTTGTCTGCGCGGTTTTCGCTGTCGGCGACCCTCGCCAGCCTGTGGGAGTTGCTGGGCCGCAGCGAGCTGTACCTGAACATAGCCGTGAGCCTCAAGCGGATCTTCGTCGGGCTGTTCCTGGCATTGCTGATTGGTGTACCGCTGGGCTTGCTGGTGGGCAGTTCGCGCAAGCTGGAGGCGGCAACCACGCCGGCCTTCCAGTTTTTGCGGATGATCTCGCCGCTGTCGTGGATGCCCATCGTGGTGATGTTGATGGGCGTGGGCGACCAGCCGATCTACTTCCTGCTGGCGTTCGCAGCGGTGTGGCCGATTCTGCTGAATACGGCGGCGGGTGTGCGTCAGCTCGATCCGCGCTGGTTGCAACTGAGCAAGAGCCTGAGCGCCACGCGCTGGGAAACCTTGCGCCGGGTGATTATTCCCGGAGTGATGGGGCACGTGCTGACCGGCGTGCGCCTGGCCATCGGGATCCTGTGGATCGTGCTGGTGCCGTGCGAGATGCTCGGGGTCAGTGCCGGGCTGGGTTACTACATCCTCGACACCCGTGACCGGCTAGCCTATTCCGAGCTGATGGCGATGGTGCTGTTGATCGGTCTGTTGGGGTTCGCCCTGGATGCGTTTGCGCGCTGGTTGCATCAGCGCTGGGTGCATGGAGGGTGAACACCTCATGCAAAGGCTCGGAGGCTTTCCGGGCCTTTGCGATGTGCTCAGGGTTTCACGTAGATGCGCAGGTCGCCTGGAATATCGTTGGGCTGTAATGGCCGGTTCGGGTCTGGCGCAGGGTTTTTTGCTTTAAGCCCGATGCTGCTGTGGGTCATGTTCCTGTTGTCAAAAACCCCGATGCCGATGCTTTCCGTCAGTTCCGCCAAGCCCGGAACACCTTCGGAGGTGTTCATGTGCGCGCTTCCCACTAACGCGACCCACTTTTCGGTGCCGGAGTTTGCCTGGATGGTTTCCGCAGCGTGGTAGTTGAACTCCTTGAGCCGCTTTTCAGAGTTGACGCCAGTGCGGGTGCGATCACGGGATTTGTCGTGTCTATGTCGCGTCAGGTAATAGTGATCGAGGGGTAAAAGCTCTATTCCATTGTCTTCAAATTTTTTCTTGAGTTGCTCCAGTGTTGGATTCGTGCGGCGAGTGTTGCTGTTTCCGAGCATTCCGATTCCATCATCAACGGGGCCACCGATGTAGTCGATATACCCTTCGAAATAGACTTTTTTGACACCCTGGCTTTTTAGCGTATCGACGTTGTCGAACAGCATTTTAAAGCTGGCCATCTGCGAGTGAGACTCTCCAAACACCACGCCGTTTGATACTTTCAATGCCTCTGTGATCAGATCGGCTGCGGGGATCGGTACGGGAACATCGGGGATTACCGGGCGTTGCGGAAGGCCTCCCTCTCTGATCGCATCAAAGTAATCCTCCATTTCCACCCGAAACTTATCCAGCGTTGCCTGGCGGGTGTCGGTCTTGAAATGGTCTACTTCGAGCTTCCCTTTCAAACTTTCAACGTATTGGCCCTCAGGTAACGGCTTCCTGATCCGAGGTGGGCGGTTGATGGTGTTTATCGGGTTAAACCGGTGAGTGCTCTTGCTCGATGAGGCGTAGGCGTTGGGGGAGGGCTCCAGCGTATCAGCGCCACTGAACGCCTGCAGAGGGCTGCCATACGGCTGGCGTTTTTGTGCGTCGAAAGCGTACCACTTGCCCTTGATCTGCACGGCGCTGCCTTCGACTGTCTGCTCGCCCAGCTGGAACGAGCCGGTAGCGGCCGCCTCATATCGATTGCCGGCGGCGGCGAGCTCCCGACTGTTTGCAGTGCCCTTGAGTGTTTTCAAACCCTGGGTGGCTGCGCTTGCGCCGTTGATGGCAAGTTTCCCGGCGCCGACTGCCAAGTCGCCAAGGCCGCTCAGCGGATTGAGTTCCGAGAGTGCGGCCACCCCGAAAATCTTGCTCAGCTTGAGGGCTTTGCTGGCCGCGCTGCTGACAGTGCTCAGGGTTTTTCCGACCTTCGCGGCGACGCCCGCACCTGCCGTGAGAAAGCCGAACGCATCAAATGCCAGGTCAGAGAACCCATCTTTATAGTTGCCATTACTGAAGTTGACGATGGCCGACCTGAGCGGAACAAGGTCGAGAAAAAAGTTGCCGATGGTGCTGGCGACGGTCCTTCTATGCTCATCCGGCGTACTTCCGGCCGCTTGTTGCCTGACGGTTTCCAGATCGAGCCCCTCGACGATTGAATCCGCAAGGTACTCCGCCCGGAAATTCCTGAACAGGTTGGGATTGGATCCCTCGAGCGGGTTCTCCTTCTTCACATAGTCGCGCTTGGAACCGAAAGTGGAGAACTCTTCTATTCGGGTGACTTCGTTAGCGATCTTCTGGTCTTGACGCGTGATGATGGAGTTGCTGATTTTTCTGATCCCGCCTTTTTCGGTATCGAACTCATAGGTGGACGACTTGTTCTGGTGTTGTGTGGTTACCAGTATTTTTTTACTTGTGTGGAAAAGTGTTTCGCCTGCGAATGGAATCCAACTGACTCTGTAGGATTTTTCTTTATAGAAATTCAGCTTTCCTAACCGCAAATTTTCTTTGTCTTCCGGTGGGAGATTGGCGAGGGCACTCAGGATGGAATATTTCTTGACGGTTTTATAGTCGCTTATGGTCTGGCTTATGGCTGTGTTAAAGGCGTCTGGAATGTTGACGCCCGGGTCCTGGGTAAAGGCGGCGAAGGCATCAAGGTCGACGCCATGCGTTCCAGGTTTGAGCTCCCAGTCTGATGCCGTTATTTTCTCGCCTTGCATAGTCAGGTCCAGCATGGAATAAGGGCCGCGAGTGGGGATCGTCTTGTTGGCGGTTTTGTTGGGCTTGAGCAACACCTTCTCTTCAAAAGGGACGCCTTCGCCAAATTTTTCCTTGAGCAGGTCCAGCGCCATCTGCTTGCGGCTGGGCATCGGGGTTTCAAGCAGGCCGGAGGCGTGTTTCAGCTTGTCCAATTGATAGTTGAACGCGTCCATGGCGGTATCAATGTCTGATTTTTCGTAAAGCGTGTCGTCTTTCGCTTCAAGCACCCCATTGACCACGGCCCAGTCCAACAATGCCGCAGTCTGGGCAGCTTCGGGCGCGGGCCCACTTGAGTCGGCGGCGATCATCACTTCGGCAAAACTCATGTTCGCTACGCTTCCAGGGGACCTGGCTTCGATGGCGGCCGCCGCGATGCACAGGTTGGCCCAGGCCAGGCTGCCGTAGACCACGCTGTCGGGAATATCCTTGATCAGCAACTGCGGCGCCGCCCGCATCAACAGCAGATGCGTACCCAGCGAAGCGTTGGCAGGTGAGGTTTTGCCGGTATCAGTCAAATGCTTGCGCAGGCCGGCGACAATCGCCGAGGTGGGTTTGCCCCAATATTGTTTATGTGCCAGGTCGAATCCGGCCACTTTGTTGCGATGCGGTTGGGTGATGGATTCCTGATCCAGATCGAGGTTGATGGCCGCCAGTACGTGATCATTCACACTGCTATCAGTCGGAATGCTCTCCAGTTTGGTCTGCAAGGCCTCTCCCAACGCTTGGCCGCGGGGGGAATTGATGAGGGCTTCCAGCGTTTTGGCCGGATCGCTCGAGGCGTCGCTGGAGAGCGGCAGGTTACTGTTCAGAAACTCCAGGAGCCCCCGCTGCTGGCTGGCTGGCTGAAAGTCCGGAGCGCCATCGACATGTTCTCTGGCGGCGGTCAGCAGCTCGTTCTGCTGAGGTGTGTCCAAGGGCAGGGGCCAGGACAACGCGCCACCCAGATTTCCCCATGGATGGGGATGTGAACGTGTCAGCGATGTGCCCGCCAGGGTCAGCAGCTCGTCATGGGTGGTTGGCTCGGGCAGGCCATTAGCCTTGAGAAAGTTCGCAAGACTGACAGCGTTAGCACTGTTCGGTGTGTACGAAGAGTTGGGAGCGAGGTCCATCAACCTGCTAGCCAGGGCAGACTGCACCACCAGAAAAGGCGCATTCGGTCCTACCAACGTGGCGACATGGGTGAGCTGCTGCGCCAGTGTCTGCCAGTTTTTTCGGTCAGCCAGCGCGGTCTCCAAGGCTTTCGGGCCATTGGGGGACGGTGTGTCAGCCGCGGGGTCCGGAATGTCCGTTGCGCTTTGCAATATTTCATCGGGGTATGACGGTATATCGGGGAGTGGTATCGGAGGAGGGGGCGGTGGTGGGTATGCAGTGGAGGAAGGAACCGAGTTGCTGACTATCATCGTGAACACCTTTAGGCACGCTCATTCAGGAATGCGCCTTTCAGGAAAACCTCCCTGCTTCCTGGACGCTCTTGCTGAGTGTCGGAAGCAGGGGGAATGGCTCCGCCTGTAAAGTGTTCAAGATGTCAGAAAATGTACGGATGACCGATCAGCGATGGTAATACCCCGGTCCGCCTTCGCTGTAGCGATGGTCATGCCAACCGCCGCCGCCGTGGGGGAAAATAATGCAGCCGCTCATGCTCAGCATGATCAGCAAGGGAATCAGCAGTGTGATTCGACGAAGCATTTCAAAATCCTCTAGGGTGCTCTCAGGTTCAATCAGGCGTTGGGCAAGCCAAAGTTTTTCATCGCCTGTAACATGAGACCCCGCCGACCCCAATCCATCCCCGCTAACAGGTATGTGCTTGGTGTGGTAGTCGATACAAAGTGGACACAATTTTTCAGCTTCAGGAACCCGTCATGACCCAAAAGCAACGTTTGAAATACTCGATTCTGATCTCCCTGCTGGTGCTGGGGACGATGTTTGGCCTGTCCTACTTGCAGAACAACGGGGTCATCAGCGAAAAGACGTTCCAGTACATCGCGATTGCGGTGGCGGTAACCGTGGTGGTGATCAACGGTGTGATGCGTCGCAAGGTCAAGCCTAACCTTTGAGTCAGGCCCGGCCTTCCAGGACTTTGGCAGCCTGCTCGTGCAGGCTGTAGCTCTTGTCGGCGTTCAGGGTGATCACGCCTTCGGTGCACAGGCGCTTGAGCACCTCACGCACGCTGAGAAACGACAACGGGATGCCCAGCTCCAGCAAATGGCTGTGCACGCCGCGCACGCCGAGGGTGCGCTGGTTGTCGGCGGCGGTCAGCAGGGCGTCGATGACCTTCAGCCGGATCAGGCTGGTGCGCAGGCCAAAGCATTTGAGCAAATGACGAATACGCTGGTTGCCATGTTCCGGCGCCTTGCCGAACGCCTGGTTGCCGGTGGCAAAACCTCCGTCATGCATGGGTGAGTGTCCTTCCGTGGGCAGTTGCGAGTTGTACATGCAGAAACTCCTTATCAGAGCCTGATCAGGAAAATGATGGCGCTCTTAGTTAATAAGACGTACGAGCTGCACAAATCATGAAGCGGGGGATGTAGAAATTTTGTCGGTAACATCCTGGAGACATACCGACCTGTCCGAATAAACGCCTGCGGCTGTTAAATTATTTCCGGTATTTACGTCTTAACTGAGGTGTTGGCGAAGCTGTCCCTCGTCGCGGTGTTTAATTTGGCTGTGGAGTCTGCGTGATTATTTCCAACGGGTTGTTCAGGGTGTGTGTGGCAGGGGCGTTGCTGGGGCTGAGTCTTTCGGCCACGGCGCGGGTGCAGGAGCAACAGGCCACCGCCGAGATCCGTCGCACCAGCTTTGGTGTCCCGCATATCCGGGCCAACGATGAGCGTGGGCTGGGGTTCGGCATCGGTTATGCCTATGCCCAGGACAACCTGTGCCTGCTGGCCAATGAGGTGGTAACGGTCAATGGCGAGCGTGCCAGGTACTTTGGTCCCGAACAGGCGACCCTGGAAGGGCGTAATAACCTTGCCAACGACGTGTTCTTCACCTGGCTGAACACCCCCGAGGCCGTTGCGGCGTTCTGGAAGGCCCAGCCTGCGGCGATGCAGCAGCGCATCGAAGGGTATGTTGCCGGCTACAACCGCTATCTCAAGGAGCGCACTGCCCAGGGCTTGCCGGCGCAGTGCCAGGCGGCCTGGGTACGGCCGATCACGGCCGAAGATCTGGTCAAGCTGACCCGCCGGCTGCTGGTGGAAGGTGGCGTCGGGCAATTTGCCGAGGCCCTGGTGGGGGCCACGCCGCCCAACACCGTAGCCCAGGTGGACAGCAAGGCGTTTGAGGTCGCGGCGGCCAACCAGCAACGTTTCGCCCTGGACCGTGGCAGCAACGCGGTGGCGGTGGGGCGTGACCGTTCGTTCAACGGCCGCGGCATGCTGCTGGCCAACCCGCATTTTCCGTGGGTGGGCGGCATGCGTTTCTACGAGATGCACCTGACCATCCCCGGCCAGCTGGATGTGATGGGCGCGGCCTTGCCGGGCCTGCCGGTGATCAATATCGGCTTCAACCAGCACGTTGCGTGGACGCACACCGTTGATACGTCCAAGCACTTCACCCTGTATCGCCTGACTCTGGACCCCAAGGACCCGACTCGCTATTTGCTGGACGGCAAATCCGTGCCCATGGATAAAACCACGATCAAGGTAGCGGTAAAAACTGCCGACGGCGGTACCCGGGAACAGTCCCGCACGGTCTACAGCTCGCAGTTCGGCCCCATCGTGCAATGGCCGGGCAAACTTGACTGGGACGCCAAATATGCCTTCAGCCTGCGGGATGCCAACCTGGGCAACGACCGTGTGCTGCAACAGTGGTACGCGATGAACCGCGCGGCGAACCTCAAGGAACTGCAAACCTCGGTACACACCCTGCAAGGTATCCCGTGGGTCAACACGGTGGCAGCGGATGACCAGGGTCAAAGCCTGTACATGAACCTGTCGGTGGTGCCGAACGTCAGCGCGAAAAAACTCGCACAGTGCAGTGACCCACGGGTCGGGCTGCAATTCATCATGCTCGACGGCTCTCGCAGCGCCTGCGCCTGGGACGTGGACCCGCGTGCCGCCCAGGCCGGGATCTTCCCCGCGGAGCAACTGCCGCAACTGGAGCGCACCGACTACGTGCAGCACTCCAATGACTCGGCCTGGCTGGTCAACCCCAAGGCACCCTTGACCGGGTTCTCGCCCGTTATCAGCCAGGACAAGATCGGCTTGGGCCCGCGTGCGCGCTTTGCCTTGCAACGCTTGCAGGAGCTCGACAAGCAACCGATCAAGGTCGCCGACCTACAGAACATGGTCATGGACAACCAGGTGTATCTCGCCAGCCAGGTGATGCCGGACTTGCTGAAGTTCTGCGCGGGTGCCGATGCCAGCGTGAAATCGGTGTGCGACAGCCTGAAAAACTGGGACCAGCGCGCCAACCTCGACAGCGGCCTGGGCCTGGTGCACTTCATCAACCTGGCGGAGCAACTGGCGCAAGCGCCGGACGCGTGGAAGGTGGGTTTCGATCCGGCACAACCCCTGACCACACCACGTGGGCTCGCGGTCGATCGGGCAAACGTGGCCAAGGCACTGCATGCAGCGATGCTTGCTTCAGCTGCCGACGTGGCCAAGCGCGGGCTGACGGCCGACAGCCGCTGGGGGGATATTCAGGTCTCGGGCCAGACACCGATCCACGGCGGCCCGCAAGAGCTGGGCGTTTATAACGCCATGCAAAGCGTGCCTCGGGCCGATGGCAAGCGCGAGGTAGTCAGCGGCAGCAGTTACCTGCAGATCGTGACGTTCGACGAGAAGGGGCCCAATGCCGAAGGTGTGCTGGCATTCTCCTTGTCCAGCGACCCGGCGTCGAAATACTTCAAGGACCAGACCCAGGCGTTTTCCGAGAAAAAGCTCAGCCCGCTGCCGTTTACCGAACAGCAGATCAAGGCGGACCCGCAGTATCAATTGCAGGTTATTCGTGACAAGGAAGAAGCCGGGCGGTAGGGTAGCCCACCAGGAATACCTGCCCCTTGAGAGAATATTTTTTGAAATCAAGGGGTTGCAAGCCCTGGCAAATGAGTACATAATTGCGCCCATCGAACGCACTGAAGCATTAAAAACTTCAATGTTTTCAATGAGATAGAGTAGAGGCAAGCTTCACATAGCCCACTCAAGTTTGTATGCGGTGAATGTCGGTTGTAAGGCATTGATCGTTTGAGGCCGAGTAGCAAAATGGTTATGCAGCGGATTGCAAATCCGCCTACGCCGGTTCGATTCCGACCTCGGCCTCCACTCTTAGAAACCCCGTAGATTAACGTCTACGGGGTTTTTTTATTGAGCTCGAAAAAAGAGCCGCCCCCGGATCTTTTCTATTTTGCCGTTTAGCGATAGCTCCAACGCAGGCATCAATCTTCTTTTCGGTCTTCGGCCGGAGTTCATGAATTGACCCCGGCGATTCCTTCCACGATTACGGTACTAGCGCCCTGGCTCCCCAGCCAATCTCGGTCAGACGCTGTTCCTGAACCTTCTTTCTGAGGCATGTGAATACCCTTGTGCCCATAAAAAAGGAGTGTGCGGATGGGTTCTTACAGGAGTGAGGTTGCTGACAGGCCTTCGCGCTTCATCCGCTTCAGCTCCCGACGAATCTACTGGGTAGTACATGGCTCGATGTGGAGTCGGAGCCACTCGGTGCAGAATCAGTCGCCCTCATTCAATCTCGCGGCCTGAGCCGCGGCCGAAATCTTCTCAACGGCGAATCTTCAGTGTTCCGCGCCTTCCCATTTTCAAACGACAAATGTAGCCAAATGTACTCGACAGTAAATGTTTCGAAATGTGAAAAAAATGTCCGACATAACTTGGTAATTGAGTTAGATTCCTATTAGCATTCTCGAAATGTTAACGCGCTTGACCCACTCGTCGTAGGAATCCTCGTTTTGAAACATCACTTTTCTGCCAGTCTGTTGCTTGCTGGCGCTTGCAGCGCTGCGTCCCTCGTTCACGCCACCGAAGACTTGACGTTGCCGACTACCCAGATCGAAGCGAGTAGTGAACCTATTGACGGTCCAACCGTGGGCTACAAAAGCAACCCGTCGTCCAGCACTACCCGTCTGGGCTTGACGGACAAGGAAACCCCGCAGGCCGTGACCACCATCACTCGGCAAGCCCTGGATGACTTCAAGATTACGGGCATCAAGGATGCGCTGCGTGCTGCGCCCTCGGTGACCGTGGAGCAAACCGAAACCGATCGTACGGAATTCACCTCGCGCGGCTTCGATATCAACAATTTTCAATACGATGGCGTGGGCATGCCCTTCGTGGGAACCGTATTGGTCGGTGATCAGGACTTGGCCGAGTTCGAGCAGATCGACATCCTGCATGGCGCCAATGGTTTGATGAGCGGGGCTGGCAACCCGTCGGCCACGGTCAATTTCGTACGCAAACGTCCGACCGAGACCTTCCAGGCGCAAATTGATACCAGCGTCAGCTCATGGGATGGCCGTCGTGTGGACGTGGACGTTTCCGGGCCGTTGACGGATACCGGCAACGTACGCGGCCGCTTCATTTACTCCCACGACAAGGGCAACTCGTGGATGGATCGATACAGCCATGAGCGCAACGTCGCTGCCGGGTTGTTGGCGTTCGATGTGTCCGATGCCGACACCGTAACCGTGGGTTTCTCCCAGCACGACAGCAATTCAAACGGCAGCACCTGGGGTAACTTGCCGTTGGTGGATAACGATGGCAACGCCATTCACTATGGCAGCCGCAGCTCCAGCATCGGCCAGCCATGGACCTATTGGAACCTGCGTACCCAGCGCACATTCGCTGAGCTCAAGCATGATTTTGGCAACGGCTGGAACGCTACGGTCACCGCCACGGGCATCACCGAAAAGCAAGACACCAACATGATGTATGTCGCCGGGGTCAGCGGTGATGACGCCTCAGTGTTTGCCGCCAATACCACCAGCGAGGCTCATCAGTTGCTGGGCGAGGCCAAGGTCTCCGGCCCGTTCAGCCTGTTTGGCCGAGAGCATGAGTTGACCCTCGGTGCCGCCTATGGCCGCACCCATCAGAAGGCCCGGGAATACGATGCGGCTGCAGATGGCTACTACGACGTTTCATTCTCGGATGTGCTGGCGGGCAATCTGGCGCATCCGTCGTTCCTGTTTACCAGCGACGCCAATACGCAGAATTTCACGGACACTCAGAAAAGCGTGTACGCCGGTGCCCGATTCAGTCTGGCCGATGATCTTCACTGGATCGCCGGCGCGCGGATGATCAGCCTGGACGCTTCCGGCGACAGCTATGGTTCCGACTACTACACCCGCGCACATGGCAAGGTGACGCCTTACACCGGCCTGGTCTACGACCTGGACAAGCAGTGGAGCGTGTATGGCAGCTGGACGAAAATCTACAGCGCTCAGTACAACCTGGGCAGGGACGGCAAACTGCTTGCTCCGCTTGAAGGCAAAAGCATGGAAGCCGGTGTGAAGGGCAGCTTGCTGGATGACCGCCTCAACGTCACCGCCGCGGCGTTCAAGACCGAACAGCAGAATGTCGCGGAGTATGTCGGCCTGGTGGGTGGCCGGTCCGTTTACGACCCCATGGATTACAAGAGTCACGGAGTAGAGCTGCAAGCCTCTGGCGAAGCGCTACCCGGCCTGGACGTGCTCGCCGGGTATACCTACGTGCGCATCGACAACGACGATGGCGACAAGGCCCGTAAGTATGTGCCAACTCATAGCGTGCGCGGCATGCTCACCTATCGCTTGCCAAGTTTGCCCCAAGCCAAGATCGGTACACGGGTAAGCTGGCAGAGTGCAGTGGAAAACGACACGAACAGTGCCATCCACCAGAACGCCTACGCGTTGCTCGATTTCATGGCCAGCTATGACATCGACAGCAACTGGAGCACGTCGCTGAACCTGAACAACGTCACCGATCGCAAATACCTGCTATCGCTGTACAACAGTGCCACGACCGCCAGCTACGGCGCCCCGCGTAATCTGGTAGCGTCTGTTACCTGGAAATACTGATACCGCCTGGGGGCTCGCTGTGCCCCGTGACGCGCGGCGAGCCTGGCGCTTTAAGGAAAACCACCGAGCATGACTGCACGCACCTTGCGTATCTGGTTTCTGGTCCACAAATGGACCAGCCTGATCGCTACCGTTTTCCTGTTGTTGCTGTGCCTGACGGGGCTGCCACTGATCTTTCATGAAGAGATTGAGCACTACTTCGAGCCGCCGCCGCCCCTGCGCCCGCTGACCGCCGATACACCACCAATCGACTACGACACCGTCATTGCCAGTGCATTGGTGGCGCAGCCGGGGGAGGTCGTGCGTTTTGTCGGTTTCGATCCGGAAAGTCCGCTCGGTACGGTGTACACGGCAACGAGCATTATGCCGCCACCGATCGAGGGGCATTCGCAGTCGTTCGATACACGCACTGGCGAGTTATTTCCTGCGGTACCGCCAGACGATGGGTTCATGAACCTTATGTTGCGCCTGCATACCGATTTATTCATGGGGTTGCCCGGTTATCTGTTTCTCGGTTTCATGGGGCTGCTGTTGGTCGCGGCGCTGGTGTCCGGCGTGGTGGTGTACACACCGTTCATGCGCAAGCTGGACTTCGCCACCGTGCGCAACGGGCGCAGTTCACGCTTGAAGTGGCTGGACCTGCATAACGTGCTCGGCATCGTCACCCTCGCCTGGGTGTTGGTGGTGGGGCTGACGGGCGTGATCAATACGCTGGCATTGCCCATTTTCGACTTTTGGCAGAGTGACCAGTTGGCGCAGATGACCGCGCCCTACAAGGATGCGCCGCCGCTGGAGCGCCTCGGGTCGTTGCAAAAAGCGCTGGATACCGCGCGTAAGGCGGCGCCAGGCATGGAGCCCAGCTTCATCGCCTTTCCCGGTACTCAGTTCAGCAGCCAGCACCATTACGCAGTGTTCATGCGCGGCACCACGCCGCTCACTGCGCGATTGCTCAAGCCGGCCCTGGTGGATGCGAGTACCGGCGAGCTGACCGACATGCGTGAGATGCCGTTGTACGTGAAAACCTTGCTGGTTTCGCAGCCGCTGCATTTTGGTGATTACGGTGGTGTGCCGCTGAAGATCATCTGGACGCTGCTCGATCTCATCAGCATCGTCATCCTCGGCAGTGGGCTCTACCTGTGGCTGAGCCGTCGCAAGGTACCGTTGCAAAAACGCTTGGATGAATTGCATGCCAGCGGACCGGAAATGGGGGGCCGATCATGAGGCGCGGACTGTGGATGATCTTTCGCTGGCCGCTGTTGCTCTTTGTTTTAAGCCTGTTCGGATTGCTCTCGGCGCTGATTGGTGACGGCGTCTATGACCTGCTTTCATGGCTAAGCCTGGGGGTGCCGTTGGGGCTGGTAGGGGTGGTTTGGCTGCGTTTGCGTTCAGCCAAACGATGATTGGCGCGATCCTCAGCGCCGTCATCAACAGCGTCAGCTTCCACTCGGTTGCAGGTCGATTTTCTCCCAGCGGCAACTCACCCACGGAGTTCGCCAGGGCATTGGGCATGCTCAGCGCCGCGACGAAGTCGTGAATGCCGCTGTACTGGGAAAGTCTTCCGCACATGGCCAAGCCCTCAACCTGAAACCTGAGCTTAGACGATGGTTTTCGGGTGAGACATCAGTTCGTTCAGCACACTGCGCAGCCTCTCGGCCTCGCGCGTGCTGAGTCGATCTGAAGTGGTGAGGTTGGCGATCTGCTTCCTCATCGCTGCAGCTTCGGCACCGCGCAGCCTGAGGTATCCGGCAAACTCTTCGTTCTTTGCCTGTGCTTCTGTCAGCATCGCGACCAGGCCGAAGATATCCGCCCGGGCCTTGCGCAGTTGCAGGTTCAGTTCCTGGATCTCGTTCTCGAGCAGCCGGGCATGTTGTTTGTGCATTTCGAGAGGCGTGGGGATGCCAAGCCACCCGCAGGTGTCTTCGTCGATATTCATAGGAGGTATTTCGAGTGCTGTATGTGTATACAGTATTCGAGATTGGGTGAAGTGGAATGCTTGAGGCGACGAACTGCAGGGTTACCCGACGATCAGTCGGGCGCGGGCCTCCCACTCTTTACTATTTACCGGCGGTGATACGCGCCATGAACTGACGCGTCAGGCTGGCAATCTGTTCGGTCTTTTCATCCAGTGCGAAATGCCCCGCGTCCAGAATATGAACCTCGGCCCCCGGCACATCATCCTTGTAGCGCATGGCTCCCGGCACAATGAACGACGGGTCGTATTTTCCCCACATGACCAACATCGGCGGTTGATTGTCTTTCAACCATTGCTGCCATTTTGGGTAAGAGGCCACGTTGTTCTGGTAGTCCAGCAACAACGCCGACTGTATCGCCCGCTGGCCCGGACGGGATAAGGCGGCAAACTCGTCCTCCCAGGCATCAGGGTTGTAACGCTCGGGATGAGGGCTGGTGCCCAAGTGGCGCTGCTTCGTGCCTTCGTACCCCGTGAACCCATCGACTTGTTCGGGATGTTCGGCGGGAGCCTTCCAGTACTTGGCGATGTTCGCCCACTTGGCACCCAGGCCTTCGTCATAGGCATTGGCGTTCTGGATGATGATGCCGTGCAGTTTTTGCGGCGCGTTGAGGATCATCCGAAAGCCTACCGGGCCGCCGTAGTCCTGCATAAACAGGGTGTATTCATGGATTTGCAATTGCGTGAGCAGCTTGCTCATGGTGTCGGCCAGATGGTCAAACGTGTAGGTGTAGGTCGCGGCCGAGGGCGCGTCGCTTCTGCCGAACCCAGGGTAGTCGGGTGCGATCACGTGATACCGGTCAGCAAGCAGCGGGATCAGCGAATCCCACATGCGCGAAGACGAAGGGTAGCCATGGAGCAGCACCAGGGTCGGCGCGTCCCTGGGGCCGGCCTCGCGATAAAAAACCCTCACGCCGTCCACACTGGACCAATGATAGCCAGTGGACTCGCTGGTATAGGGGACGGACGGCACCGGTTCGGTGGCGTGTGCCGGTGCGGTCATCGAAAGAGTGGTCATAAGTGCTCCCAGCGTGCAAAAGGTGGCGATGTTCATTGAGGCCCTGAGCTCTGATTTGCGCATTTCCCGGTGAAATGCAGCTGCGATCAGAGTGAACGCATCCGGGAACTCACACCATTGGCCCAATGACCATTTTTCATTAGAATCGGGCCAATCTCGATCAGGCCCGCCCTATGAAAAAAAGTGTGAAAGTTGCAGTCATCGCCTTTAACGGCATCAGCCCCTTTCACCTTTCTGTGCCGTGCCTCGTATTTGGTAAAGATCGCCGAGTGGGGGATTCGCCCTGGTTTGAATTGGTGGTCTGCGCGGGCGAAGAGGGGGCGCTGGTTACCAACGCCGGTTTCGCGATCCACTGTGACCATGGTTTGGATCAGGTTGCAGGAGCTGACATCGTCATCATTCCCAGCTGGCGGGACGTCACCGAAAGGCCGCCGAGCGCACTCCTCGAAACGCTTCAGGCAGCCCATGAACGAGGCGCGCTGGTGGTCGGCCTGTGCCTGGGGGCGTTCGTGCTTGCCCATGCGGGCCTGCTGTGCGACAAGCGGGCAACCACGCACTGGGCGTGGGCGGCGCATCTGGCGCGAGATTTCCCACGCATTGAAGTGGACCCTAAAGTGCTCTATGTCGAGGCGCAGCAAATCCTGACCTCTGCAGGCGTGGCTGCGGGGCTCGATTGCTGTATTCATATCGTCAGGCGGATCTATGGGCGGGGGGTTGCCAACGCATTGGCGCGTCAACTGTTGGTTTCCCCCCATCGCGACGGAGGCCAGGCCCAGTTCATCAGCCAGCCTGTTCCTCAAGGCGCAAGCGACCAGCGTCTCGGCCAGTTGCTGGACTGGCTTCGGGCAAACCTGGAGCAACCTTTGTCAATCGATCAAGTGGCGACGAGGCTGGCGATGAGTCGACGCAGTTTCACCCGGCACTTCAAGCAACTGACCGGCTCGACGTTTGGAAAGTGGCTCACGAATGAGCGAATCAAGGCCGTCCAATTGCAACTTGAAACAACCGACCACAGCGTCGAGACGATCGCTGATGCCTGCGGGTTTGGTACAAGCCTGTCTTTGCGTCAGCACTTTTTGTCGATCGTGGGGGTAAGCCCTACGACCTACCGGAAGGCTTATCATCGATAGAGGAGGTAACTGTAATTTCCGGTTGATGTGCAGCGACCAGGCAAAGACTGGCCAGTGATTCCTGCGGTACAAGGCCGAAAAGTTCTCCAGGCAACCTTCCGCAAGTGACAGCGATTTGGCCTCGGGCTGGCAGTTTCCTCCTGACTGACTAACCTTCTACGCAGCGGCCATCCTTGTACAAGTGTCAAGGGTCCACCTCAGGGACCTGAACCGGCGCGCTGGGTTGGCAAGTCATAAGGAGAGCTTCATGAATGGACTTATCTCAAGAGTCTTACTGGCGTTGACGACACTGGCCTGGGTGTCCGGCTCCCAGGCCGCGACTACCGTCACCGGTCAAATCAGTGCGTCGCTGATATTGATCAACAGTTGCCTGGTCAACGGCGTGGGAGGCACGACAGGCTTGAATTTCGGTGCGTTGAACTTTGGTACCGCCAACACCCTGTATACAGAGGCTGATGGGCAAGTGCTGGGCGGCGGCGGGGCGCCTTTGTCTATTCAATGCTCGGCGGGTACTTCGCCGGTATTGACCATCACGTCCGGCGCCAATGATGGAAAATCCACCGGTGGAACGCGTGCCCTGGCAGATGGTGCCGGCCACTTTGCGCCCTATGACATCTACACCGACGCCGCCCACACGCAAATTCTTGCCAACAACGGCACTATCAATCTCGCGGCCAGCACCGGGGTTGCGCAAACCGTGAGCATTTACGGTAAATCACCGGGCAAGGTGGGTTTGCCTGCCGGTACTTACACTGACACGATTGCGGTCACGCTGACGTTTTAAGTATCGGGCGTATCGCCAAGGGGTAAAGGGGCTGATTGCCTGGAAGTGCGATGGCAGAAAAAGGCCCGCAAGCGCGGGCCTTCTGCCGGGCAGCTCGAGTTACTTGAACAGGCCACCAATTGCGTTGATTGCGTCCGCAGCCTTGTTCACGTTTTGCTGGCGCTGAGGGTTAGTGTCCACTTGTGCCTGGGTGTTGTAGGTACTGTTGCTGCAGCTCTTGTTGGTTTGTGTCAGTGCTGCCTGGAACGCGGTCGCGCGCAAGGTATCGCCCTTGGCATTGGCCGCATTGATATTGGTCTGCAGGTCGCGAATCTGTTGCTGGCAGGAGGCACTATTGGCGTTGACGGTGTTGTTGCTGTTGCCGGCACCCCCCAAGGCAGATGACAGGGCACCGGTGAGGGCAGACAGGTCGGCGGCTTGGGCGGTCAGTGTGAACAAGCTGAACAGGGCGGCGGCTGGGGCGAGTTTGGAAAGACGCATGGCAAACCTCAATGTTTTATTGCCTGCGCATCTCCGGGGGCCCGAGCAGGCGCAGAACAATATCCGTATAGAGGTGAGCGCTCGGGTGGAGCGAAATATATTTGGTCAAATTTTGACCTTCAACCGTGAAACGCCATAAATGTGAGTTGTTTCACGTTGTTTGTCTGGCATTGACGACGTATCAAGGTGAGGGCACGAGCCCCAGTGATGCGCGATGCAAGCTGAAACGCCAGGGTGCTTCACTTGGCGCAACAAACACCCGATAGCTTCACCAGCAGCGTCAGCGCGACAATTGCCCAGCCGAAATTGAGTGCGACAAACATCCATTCAGGTGGATTTGTACCCAGGAAAATCGTCGAGAGGATCGTCAAGGAAAGCAACAAAAAACCAACCGGCACCCAGAACCAGAGGTGTTTCTCGCGCTGGCACACCTCTAGGTGCAACGGGTTATTTTCATGGAGCGTCATGTGTTTTCGGCCTCGGTAACCTGCTGCTTCCCTGCCGATGTTGAGCTCAAGAGCGCTATCCTGAGCAATGAGTCCAGGTGATGCAAGGCTCATTCGCCGTTAGTGTCCATCAATCAGGCGAAGTGCCAGTTCCGCACTGAAGGTGCCTGCCGCCGGGCCTTCATGACAATCGGTTTTCGTCGAAGACGCACCGTCCGAATTGCCCGGGAGTTTGATCCATAGGGCAACCAACCGTGGCGAAAGCACTTGCGGTGGCATGCCCAGCCTGCGCCCCACCGGGTTGCACCAGTCTCCAGGATTCGCACCATTGCCGTTGCGGCTGGTATCCACCGCCACGGCTTTTGTATAGGCGTATTCGCTTAACAACCTGGCATTGATGGCATCACCATAACTGCGCACCTGGGCGAGGGTGTAGAAGTTGGCGATATTCAGGGCAAACCCCCGGATCTGTTTCACCCCGGCTGCATTCAACGCATCGGCCATGGCGCCTGGGGATTTCCAGCCTGGATTGCCAGCGTCCAGATAAACATCGGCATGGCGTGCGCGCTGGTTGAACCCCGATACGGCGTAATTGATTAGCCCCAGCCGCTCGGCGCGCTTGTCCTTGTCCAGGCACTGCAGGTCTGCCAGTGCGTCCGGCTCCAAGATAACCAGCGCCGGCTGGTCTCCAATGCCTTTGATCAGTTGGTCTATCCAGCCCCGGTACTCCGCCGCTGCCGGTGCGCCACCCTTCGAGGCGCCACCGCTGCAGTCGCGGTGGGGCAGGTTATAGGCCACCAAAATCGGTGTTTTATCAGCGCTGGCGGCAGCGGTTACATAGCGATTGACGCGCTCGGCCAGCGTTCCTATGGCCTGGCTGGTGCCGGTCAGCCACAGGGCACTGGGCACCTCGGCAATGGTTGAGCGGATGCTTGCAGTGGCAGGCGTATCGGGGTGCTGCTGGACCCACTGTGCGGCGGTGGACTGTGGGTTGACGTAGAACCCATCACTCGCCTGGGCAGCAGGCAGCATCGACAAGCAGATAAAGCCGGCTGCAAGGGTGGCGATCTTTAGCACGCTCTACACCAGTAAGAGGGGCGGGTGGCCAAGGTAAGTCGGCTCGCCGCTGACGTCACGTGAAGCTGCATGAAGCTTGCCGGCTAGCCGCGCAGACCGTGCCCATGGCATGCTCCCACGCTCAGCATCCAGTCAAGGAAGAACGATGTCGACCTATGTAATCACCGTCCCTTGCTTTGCGCAGATGTTGCGCTCGCTCAAGGGGCTTTTGTCCAAAGGCGAGGCGCATGCCGGCGAGTTGGGCTATGACCCGCGAAACCTGCTGAGCGCGCGGCTGGCGCCCGACATGCACACCCTCGCAACGCAAATCCGGTTTGTGTGCACCCAGGCCCAGGAATCGGTCCAGCGTCTCACCCATCAACCGCTGCCGGTTCTGAGCACACCCGCAACCCTGAGCGAGGCACGTGGGTTGATCGAGCAAACCCTGCAAGCCCTTGCCTCGGCAGATCGCGAACTCATCGACAGCAGCGAGCGCGCTATCTCGATAGAACTTCCCGACGGTACTATTTTCGACATGACTGCCTACGAATACGCGGTCAATTGGGCCATTCCACAGTTCTATTTTCACCTGATGACCGCCTATAACATCCTTCGCCATAACGGTGTGCCGCTCGGCAAGGCCGATTACGTGCCGCATATGTTCGCCTTCGTGCGCACGCAATAGGTAGCCACCCGAATGAATAGACCCCGCTCCTGCGCATAAGCGTATGGTGGGTGTTAAACACGTTTATTGAGGTACCCGCCATGGACGATAAACTCGGCATCCGCCTGAAAGAGGAACGCAAGATCCTGGGGCTCTCCCAACAGGAGTTTGGTGCGATTGGCGGTGTGGGTGCGAATGCTCAGGTGCACTACGAAAGTGGCGCGCGGGCGCCCAAGTCCGATTACCTGATTGCCATCCGGCATAAAGGCGTGGACGTGCTTTACGTGTTGACGGGGGAAAGGGCGGTTATCAACCAGGCCACCCTGAGTGACAAGGAGACGTTGATCATCAACCACTACCGCACGCTGGACGGGCTGGATCAGGATGCGATTGCGCAGATCACTTCCTCGTTGTCTGACAGCTAGCAACGAGGAAGTCCCGGATTTGCTTCGCGCCAGGCTAGAAGCTGTCGGTCGTCCTGAAGCTGCCGCCGCCTGTACTGCCTGACGTCGAAAAGCTGGCCGTGTTGTTATTGCTGCTTTCGACGGTGGCGACGCCAAGGACGACAGGGCTGATCGATGCGCTGACATAGCCTCGCGTCGCCCCTGCCGCTACCTGACTGCGGCGCACGATTTTAAGGCCCCGGCCAAGCACATCCACAACCTGGCCAAGGGTTGCACCCTGGGTCATGTAGCTCTCTACCAGACGCTCGAAGTCAGTCGACAGGTCAAAATAAACATCGCGGCCGGTAAACGCATCGTTGCGAACTTTGCGCTCCAGGTCTTTGGCACGCTGGTAGCTGTTCTGGTGTACCACGGCCTCTTCCTGGGTATCCGCCAGTTGCTGTACCACCGCTTTCAAGCGCAGGTTCAGGGTTTGCAGTTGCTCGACGATCAGGTCGTCGGCGTCGTCCGGGGTGTGGCTGGCCAGGTCGATCAATTCGCCGATGCTGCGGGTTTTCAACTGGTCAGTGAGCAACTGGCGTGCGCGCTGGTACTGCGGGTCTTCGTTGCGTGAGTAGCTGCCGAGTTTTTCCTGGATGGCATTGGCCTGGCGCTTGGCGTTGTCGACTACGCGTTGCAGGGTGTCGAGCTCGGGTTGAATTGCGGCCTGTCCCAACTGGTCACGTGCCTGAGCCAGTTGCGCATCGACGCTGGCACTCAAGGTGCTGATCAGGGCGATGCGCTCGGCCTGCAAGGCCTCGTTTCGCTCACCAAGGGCGATCAGGCTCAGCTCGTTCTTGCGGTTGGCGAGGTAGTTCACCTTGGTCGCCAGCCAGTTGTCCATCCAGCGGTTCAGGCGGTTGCGCCGGTATTGGTCGGTGCCGAAGGCGTGTCCGCGCAAGTAGACGTAGACCAGGTTGGTATCAAAGGTCGGACGCTTCAGTGCGCACTCCTGGCGCAAGTCTTCATAACCGCTGACGTGTTCTCGGTGGGCGGCCTGGGCCAGGTCCAGTTGCTCGACCTGGCGGGCGTAGTCGGGGTTTTGTTCCAGGGATTGCCGGGCTTGCTGGTCGAGGGTGTCGGCTCGCGCTTGCAGTTTTTCCTTGCCCGCCAGCGCCTGGGCCACGGTCTGCTCAGCGTCGCGCAGTTGCTGGTGGAGCAGGTCCTGGGACTGTTGGCGCAGGTTCAGGGCGGCGGCGACTTGCTCGTTCTGCGTGTTGCCCTGGTCCAGGTGCAGGGCCGCGATTTTACCCAGGCGCTGGGTAATGTCCTGCTCCAGCGCCAGTTGCTCGCCGAGCAGTTCAGACAGGTGTTGCTCGGCCGTGCGAATCCTCAGCTCGGCGTTGCGGGAGTTACGTTCGGTGATGCCGATCAGGGTGTCAGGCGTCATGTCTTCACCACTCCAATATCGTTTCGAGCGGGTCGGTGGTCCGTTGGCTCAAGTAGGTGACTTCCATCCTGCCGGCTGGCTTGCGGCCGACTACACGGTTGGTCAGGTGGCCGTCGTCGAGTTTGTCGGCCTTGACCTTCAGGTATTCGGCCTGCGGTACCCGCACAGCGAACTGGCTGGCCCACGCGCCGGTGCCGGTCTCACTGCTGACGGTGGGCAGCAGAACCGGCCTGTCCGACAGGTCGACGGCTTCGACAACCAAATACCAGCTCTTGCCCTGGGTCGAACCAGGATTGGAATTACACAGCGCCTTGTCGTAGCAGCGCTCGACACCGGACGGCGTGCCGGGCCGGTCGACAACCCGAATGGTCACCTCCTTTGGAATCAGTTCGGTGTTGGCACGCAGGGCCCTGAGTTGACCGCCGGCTTTTTCGATTTCGAATTTCCCGATGAGGTCTTTGATCATGACCAATTCGGCCTGCATGCCCCGCGTCGCTTTACTGTCGGCGGCGGGCAGCTGAATGTCGGCGACTTTGCGGGTCAACTCGTTGAGCTGGTCGGTCATCGGCTGGACTGCCTTGACCTTGGCTAAAAACGCCTCCAGCACGCCGATCTGCTCACTGGCGTAATCGACCCCGGAGGTATCGACCATGGCCAGGGCATGTTCGGCCTTGGTATTCAGTCGGGGCAGGGCACTGAACAGGTCGCCGCCCTCAATATAGGCCGGGTCCTGTTGCACGGCGCTCAAGCGAGCCTTCAGGTGGGCGATGTCTGATTGTTTTTGTGCCGCGTTCGTCTCGACGGCGATGGCCGCTCTTTGAGCCTCTAGGATCTCGTGTCTGGCGACCATCACCCGGCTGCATTGCACCACCAGCAAGGTGACCGCGATGAGCTGGATGACGAGTATGCCGCGATGCCGCCTGAGCAGTACTTTGCTCCAGAAGCGGTCAAGCGCACTCAGTTCCGGGGCCTCGAACACCAGGCGTTTGGAAAAGAATTCGCGCACGCCCTGATCGATCTGCGCTTCGGTAAATTGAATGCCGTTGTTCTGGTAATACTCGCGGATGCGCGCCGCCACTTCTGCGCGGCGTTGGGGCAGGCTCAAGTCCTTTTCCACCGCCATCTGTTGGTGGCGCAGTTGATCCACCAGCGCCATCGCGCCGAGTTGCTCGGAGAGAAGAATGTCGCTCATCAAGCGGCCTTGGTCAGCAATGCGGCGAACTTGCGTTTGGCCTCTTCGACGGCTTCGGCGATGTCACGGGACGCGTTGCTGGATTCAGCTCGGTAGGTTTCCGTCAGGCCGCGCATGTCAGTCTGGAAGCTCAGGGTGGCGTCGGCCAGGGCGCGCACCGAGTCGACCTTGATGGTGGAGCCATAGCTGGCCTTGACCGCCGCTTCCAATTGGGTGTTGCCGGTGCTGCCCAGGGCTTCGAGGCCCTTGCTCATGCCGTCGGTGGTGGCATTCAGCGTGTTGGTGGCTTCGGCCAGTCCACTGTTGCTGGTGAACGACACCGCGAGGCCGGTCAACACCACTTCGTTGGTAGAGAAGAACGAGACCATGCGCTGGTACTGGCGCTCCTTGATCACATGCACCTGGTTGATCCGGGCGAAGACCATTTCGGCCGTGTTGTAGCCGACCTTGAGGTCATCGGCGATGTCCTTGACGATCTGGTAGCGCTTGTCTTCGTCCTGCAGCCCGCGTACGGCTTCGTCACGGCGCAATTCCAAGGCCGCGCGTTCGGCCGGCGCCAGGGTTTCGGCAGCCGTGACTTGGGCGTTGGCCTCGTTTAACGCCTGGGTACGCTGCTCCAGGACCTGGCCGGCCAGGGCGAGCACTTGTTGGGCATCGACCTCGGCCGCTTTCATGGCCATGCGGAAGTCCAGGTAGGCTTCCAGAATCACCGTTTCCCGGGAGATCTGGTCATTGGCCGCCT
>Ga0075034_1000050_pt1 | contig 70319 bp, 64 predicted proteins | sample SynthPrep_16_END_FD_71519 | JGI IMG/M metagenome (GOLD analysis project Ga0075034, IMG submission 71519) | Synthetic microbial communities from Ohio, USA - SynthPrep_16_END_DS12_MetaG | ecosystem: Engineered > Bioreactor > Aerobic > Activated sludge | place: USA: Ohio, Columbus | collected...
GCGCTCCCCCCCGCGGAACTCGACACTCAACACCGAGAACGGTGGCGAGAGCGGGGCGGGCTTGGTGCGAATGGTCTTTTTCAGCTTGGTCGCGGAAGACGTCGATGGTGGAGTTGATGACAGAGTTTTGAGCCCCAGGAGCTGCTGCTCGACGTGCTCAAGGCGTGCGCGTAGCGCTGTCAGGTCTGCCACGGTGGCGCGGGCTGCCAGACCGTCGCGCAGTTCCTGTATTTCTTGCGCCCACTGATCCAACATCGGATCGAGGGTATTGGCCTGTTGCTCGCCGGTATCGACCATCTGTTTCAGGTCTTTCAGCGCGTACTGCAGCTTCTCCTGGGCGTCCTTGAGGGCACTTGAATCACGTTGCAGGGTATCCAGGGTTTGTCGGTATTGGGTGTTCGTACTCTGCAGCTCGGTCATGCGCTGATACTGGTTATACAAACCACCGCACAGACCGGCGGCCGTCAAGCAAAGTAGCCCGACAATGAGGGTTTGAAACGTCGAAGCTTTCATGGATGTGCCTCCGATTGATGGGGCGAGACTGGTGTGATCAGCACTACGCCAGCATCCGTTTTCTGCTGTTTGAAGCAGACCGAACGGCCGACTTCATCGGTCGTAAGTTGCCAGGCGGGGCCAGCCAGCACTTGTAGCGCGCTGCGCAAAGGGATTGGCCCAAGCCGGTAATGGGCCGCGGGCAGGGGTCGAGTAAAGAGAATCCTCACCGACGCGGTAACGGGGCAGAGCGAATAGCCCGAGCGCTGCAGTACGTAGTGCATCGCCTCCTGCACGGAAGGGCTCAGGCTGGACGGAATGTTCACTTCAATGATTTGGGCAAGAAGATCGCGTTGTTCCGTGGTGGGCTCGGTGCTGACCAGCGTATAGCGGCCATAACGAAGTTCTGCCGGATGGCTTTCTTCGGCTTTGCCCCTCGAGTGCTGGGCCTGATTGGAGCCACTGCCGATTTCTGGTTGGGGCGGCAATGGGTTGGTGATTTGCGCGGTGCAGGCGCTCAACAAACCCAGCAGGCAGACAGGCGTGAAAAAACGCTCCATGGAAAAAACCTCATGTCAGATTCAGTGCAGAACCTGACATGAGGTGAAGGAGCGATTCAGTGAGAAAGTTGATTCAAAGCGGGTCGTGTTAAAGCAGAACGCGTTGTTACTCATCAAAAATGGCGAGTCCATCCAAGACGGTGGCGTCGGGGTCGAAGATCAACAATCGCACATCCGCCAACGCCGCCAGGTATAACACCGTGACCAGGGCTTCGGGTGTGCCGGCGTCGAGTTGCTCTTGTCTCAAGCTTGAATAACGTTTGCCCTCAATGTTCAGCAGATTCTCGTCCGTCCAGGGTGTGCCGATTAGTTTGCAACCGGTCCCGTGGCAATCCGGCAACGCGAGCAGCTCAAACAAAAGGCCGGTTTGCCTCGGAGCGGAGTTCCTGACCCACTCTTCCAGATAAAACATCGCTTCTTCGGGAAGATGTGCGGTACTGATCTCCCAGGCTCGACTGTAGTGTCCCGTTTCGAAGCTCAAGCAATGGACCATGGCTTGGGCTTCTTCCAGGGAGTACAGATCGCCGACGTGATGCCGCTCGTTGAACATTTCGCCCATCACGGCGTAGATCACTTGGCGCACCAGCCCGGTGGACTGGCAGCGTTCATCCAACTCATCCGGAATGGATTGGCCTTCGCTGATCAAGGCGAAATCGTCATTGAACAGGCAGGGGAACAGTAGCAGCTCATTGTCGGGCAGTTGGGCTTGTGAGTCGTGCACTGGTCGAAAGCAGGGAGGGCAGTCGTTTTCGTAGGTGATCAGTAGCAGCCGTTCGATATGAAGGTTGTCGTAGCCGCGAGCAAATGGATTTGAGGCCGGCAGCAGGGCTGCGGTTTGGGGGGCGGGGTTCATGAGAGTTCTCCAGGATGAAAATGAATAAGGCGCCCGAAGGCGCCTGTGAGGGTTAAAGCCAGCCATGTTCGGCAAGGGAAAGCGGACGACCTTCACCCACGATGAAGTGATCCAGTACGCGCACTTCGATCAAGGCCAAGGCCTCTTTCAACCGTGCGGTCAAGACGCGATCCGCCTGGCTGGGTTCTGTACAACCTGAAGGGTGGTTGTGAACAAAAATAGCGGCCGCAGCGTTATGCGCTAGGGAACGCTTGACGACTTGGCGGGGGTAAACGCTGGCGCCATCAATGCTGCCGTGAAAGAGGACTTCGAATGCCAGCACCCGGTGCCTGGCATCGAGAAAGATCACACCGAAGACTTCATGCTCTTGTCGCGCAAGGTGCAGTTTTAGGTATGAGGCCACAGTGTCAGGCGACGTCAGGATAGGGCCGCGGGCGAACAGCCGACGATCCAGAATATGCAGCGCTTCGTCGATCACCTGGTTTTCTTGGACAATGCGATCAGCCTCGAAGTCCGAGGTCTCAATCAGTGTGACTTGGGTGCTCATGGCGGTACCTCCGAAGGGAACAAGCAGGGGTACACGCCCGAGGGGAGTGGTATCCCCCAAGGTGGGTGTGGAGTCGTGGGCGTTAGCCGATGGCGCGCTGTTTAAAGCCGAGTGAATCGGTGGCGTTGACCGTACAAGGGCGAACCACAACCATCGCAAGGCAATGGAGAAAAGGCTCTTATTCCCCAGCCGGCTTCGGGATCGAAGTCGGCACTGATGGGCATCAAGCGAACCAGCCCACGGTGTATCGCGGCGATGCGTTGTTCGACCTCATCCTGCGAGTGATACAGCGATAACGTGCTGTAGTCCTCGTAAGCCGCAGCGAACAGGCAGTCGTCGCAAAGCCAGAAGGATTCCATGTTGGTTCTCCTGTGCTGATTGAAGGAAAGGCGCTCGATTGAGCGCCTTGATGTACGACATCGGGGATTGTTCAGGCGGACTGAACAGTACGCGTGGCGACACGGCGGGCCGTGCGGAGAGTGGGTGGAGATTCAGGTTCGACCTGAGCCTCTGTTGGGTTTCCGATATCCTCAGCTTCGGCATCAGCCGACGGTGCGGATGACTCACTGTTTGGCACTTGCTCAGCAGGTGCTCTTGCTTCCTGCTTGGCGGGCGCTTTGTATTCGAACGTGCCGTTGACCTTGATCCAGTCGATGAACAGCAAACGACCTTTCAGACTGGCGCCCGGTTGGCCTTGCTTATCGCCTTTCTCATAGAGAAACGGATCGATCCACAGGTCGCCGATACGGAACGACAGCAAGACCTTTTTCTCGGCGTTGACCGCGTCCATATAGAGACGAATCAAACGTTCAGCTTCGCCCCCAGCGACTTTGCAGTCGAAGCGGGTGTACTCCACGGCATCGGTGGCACCGTGCAGCGCGGCGATATCGCAGGCCATGAAGGGTTGGCCGCGGCGGACTTGTACTTCACGAACACGGTTGAGGTAGCCGATACCGACGGTGTGCAGATTGAAGTAAGTGGTCGCTTCTTGGGAGTGGTTGGCGTGGGCCATGGTGGTTCTCCTGTTTCAAGGGAAAACGGTGACGCACAGTCCCTGACGGGGAAGTGAGCCCCCGTCAGGGTGGGTAAGGTGAAGGCGAGCAATGAACGACTCGCCACCGGCAAGCCGATGACGATCAGAACGGTGCGTCTGGGGGAATAGCGATGCAGCAGATGAGAATCCGCAGTGTTGAGCTACGGACTTGGGTAGTTGGCATTCATCACCGCTGAAGCGGTAACCGCGCGAGCCTCCGAACGCTGATCGCACTTGGGTAAACCACCACGAACGTGGCGTAGCCTTGAAGGTTCAAGCTACCTGGGCTGGGCTGTCAACGACAGCGAACCACGCCCTTTGTATAAGCCTGTCACAGGAGAGCGTCAAGACGCTGCAACCCGTTTTTTTAAGGCCGGAATACGGTGGAAGTCACTGGAATTAAGAAAATGAAAAAAATGAAAAGTGGGCCTGGCGGGGTGCCAGGCGAGGAAGAGAAAAGCCACCTTTGGCGGTCTTACGCAGTCGACAAGCGCCTCGCAACACTTGGTTGAACTGCGCCATGATTCGCCAACCGACCCTTGTCGTGGCCTAGGTCGGAACCTGCTGGCACGCATCCGCGCACAAAGGGTGCCCCGTGTTTCCCCGGTGGGCTCCGGGACTGAATACGATCGCCGAAGCGGATGACCGCTGTTGCCGGGCAAAGGCAACAGTGGTCATCCGCCACCGTGATCAAGTCGAGCACAAGTGAGGAATGAAATTCCGCAGAAGAGAAGGCTCCGAACTCAAGGAGTCCGACCGAGCCACCCGGAGCTAATCGGTCTTGGGTCGCCGTTGGCGATGATCCTGAGGCACTACAGCAGAGAGGGTGGGACGAGGTCAAGACAGAGAACTCACCGTTCTCATGATGATCGTCCCATGGAACATCATGAGCGACGCATAGCTTTACTGATCGACACCGTGCCCTTGCAATCCGGATAGCGAGAGCATGACCAGAACGGCCCTGATTTTCCCTTTTGCCTGAGCATTGACGCGTTGCACATGGGGCAGCCCGGACTCGTTTCGACCGCTATTGCCAAAGTGAGCGAGCGGTAGTGTGCGACCAACTGCGCAATCCAGTTCGCCTGCTTGGCAACGAACGCATCCAGGGTCAGGCGTCCCGCTTCGATTTCGTCCAGAGCCTGTTCCCAGATTGCGGTCATACCCGGATCTGCGACTGCGGCGGGTACCGCCTCAATCAAGGTATGGGCCGCGGCGGAGGCCATCAAGGCGCGTTTTTTCTTCAGCAAATAACCGCGATCAATCAGCCCTTTGATAATGCCGGCTCGCGTGGCTTCGGTACCGATACCGGTGGTGTCCCGAAGTTTCTGTTTCAGGCGTGGGTCGTTGACCAGTTTGGCCACATTTTTCATGGCCTTGATCAGATCGCCCTCGGTGAGAGGTTTGGGAGCGGCAGTGCGCATGGATTTGAACTCGACATCGTCCACAGCGCACTGCGTGCCCTGTTGCAAGACGGGTAAGACTTGGGACTTTTGACTGGGCTCATCGTCCTCGGTGTTTTCGCAGAGTAAGCCTTTCCAGCCTTGGACCAGGATCTGTTTGCCGACAGCGGTCAATCGTTCTGCGCCACACTCCAGTTCGACCTGGGTCCGATCAAACTCATGCTGCGGAAGAAATTGCACGAGGTAGTGGCTACGAATCAGTTCGTAGACTTGGCGTTCTTGTTCGGACATCCGCACCAGGTTTGCCGGCTCGGTGGTGGGAATGATGCCGTGGTGCGCGGTGACCTTGGCATCGTTCCATACGCGGGAGCGCAATGATTGATCAAGGCTCCCGAATGCAGGTCTGAGTGCAGGATCCGTTTTAAGCAGGGCATCGAGTACCGTGGGTGCCTCATTGAACATACTCTCCGGCAAATAGCGGCAATCGCTGCGGGGGTAGGTGGTGGCTTTGTGGGTTTCATACAGGGTTTGGGCGATGTTCAGGGTTTCCTGAGCTCCGAGTCCCAGCTTGCGTGAGCAGACTTCTTGCAGTGTGCTCAAGTCGAAGGGCAGGGGCGGCGGTTCGTGGGAGTGCTCAGTCTGCAGCGAGAGCACTGTGGCGGTCTTACTGCTAGAGATCGCTTGGACGGCCTGACTGGCAAGCGTCTGCTGCAGGCAACGACCTGCCTCGTCCCGTCCTGAACATGGCGGTAACCACGACGCAATGAATCGCTGGCCATTCGACGATAGGTGCACTTCAACGTTCCAGTAAGGCACTGGGACGAAGCTGGCAATCGCACGATCCCGATCGACCACCAGACGTAAAGTGGGTGTCTGGACGCGTCCCACTGACAAAACGCCGTCGTAGCCTGCCCGCTGACCGAGAAGGGTAAATAAACGACTGAGGTTCATGCCGATCAGCCAGTCGGCGCGGCTGCGGGCGAGGGCTGAGTGATACAGCGGGAAGGTCTCGTGGCCAGACTTCAGCGAGGACAGAGCTTTGCGAATCGAGGCCTCGTTGAGGGCGGACAACCAGAGGCGCTGAACGTAGCCTCGATACTGGCAGAGCTCCAGTAACTCGCGGGCAATCATTTCACCCTCGCGGTCGGCATCGGTGGCGATGACCACAGTGGCGGCGTCACTGAGCAGGCGCTTGATGACTTTGAATTGTGTTGCGGTCTTGGGTTTGACCTCGACCTTCCACTGCTCGGGAATGATCGGTAGATGATCCAACGACCAGTTCTTGTACTGAATGCCATAGGCTTCAGGTGGGGCCGTCTGCAGCAGATGGCCAATACACCAAGTGACGGTTGAGTCGGTGCCGATCAGGCAACTATCACCGCGCCGGGTGGCTCCCAGCACCTTGGCAATGTCTCGACCTTGGGAAGGTTTCTCGCAGAGGAAGAGGCGCATGAAACTGCTCCGGATTGGGTTCGGAACAGCGTTGTTGGAAACAGCAGTTACGAGATATGAGAAACCTGAATTTCAGGTTCCTCATAATAGTCGGTGAGGGCAGGTTTAAATGGTCCGAGGCTGCTACCACGTTTAAGCATAGACGACAGTGTGGATCTTCACGAGCAGCGAGTAATAACAGGCCAGCAACTTCGCGCACAGGCGCAATTTTTATGCCTGAAGTCTGTCAGTCCGCAGGTGATTGCCCTCTGCGTTTCTTTGGTTTCGACGCAGGTAAACCGGTCTGCTCTGTATTTTGAGAGGCCGCCGGTTCACCGGATCGTTCCCGCATGACCACGCTGTGCACGCGGTGAGGCAGGATACCGACGCGACGGGCCTCGATCTTGAAGGTGACCCGCGCGTTGTCCTCGCTGTCCTCCCACTCATCGCGCACTGTACGGCCTTCGACCAACACACGCATGCCTTTCTGGTACAGCGTGCTCCAGTGTTCAGCCTCACGGTGCCAGAGCTCAACGGGCGCCCAATAACCGCCTCGATCTTCATAGCTGCCTTCGCGTGGGATGGGGTTGTCGAAGTACACATTCAGCCGTAGCAAGCGCCGTGGTTCATCATTGCCAGAGGCGAACTCTTGGAATTCTGGCGCACTGCCGATATTGCCTTCACCGACGAAAAAAGTACTCATCGTGATACCTCCACTGGGGGTGTGAACTGGCGCAGCAGCCGTTCGGCACTGGCCATGTTGATCGCGCAGGTCGAGGCCTGGCGGTAGAGCGAATGCACCACGCTCATCTGCAGGTTCAGTGCAATGCGATCGCATTCGAAACGGTGCAATTCCTCGCGTACGGCCTGCGGCAGGGCGTTGTTGCGGACCTGGCGTTCCCAGACCGCTACGCCCATACGGGCGAAGTCACGGGTGCGCCAACGCAAAAAGGTGCTGCCCGCGCTGGTGTTCTGCAGCACCAAACGAATGTTCAGCAGTGAGTAAGGAGGCTGTCCGGCCTGCTGCACCACAGCCTCCATCAGGCGACATAACTGCGCCTCGATTTCCCTCGCCACCTGCGCCAGGTGTTCCAACTCCCCCTTACCCTTAAAAGGCTTCAAAAGGCCTTTTAGGGAGGCTGCGTGTTCGAGCTGCCGATAGGCATCCGGTGTCAACGCGTCGAAGGGCATTGGGTGAGCCGGATCCATGGGATTCATGCGTCGTCCTCCGGCTCATCCACTGTCGCAGACGGCTCTTTCGCGTCCTCTGCCAACGCGTCGGCGTCATCCACTGCCACCGCACCACGGCGAATGATTGGCGGCGCGAACTGGGAGCGGCGATGCCCCTCCAGGATGTCCATCGGGGGAAAACCCATCTTCTCGATGGCCGCCAGGGCGCGGGCATTGTTCGCTGCCATGTCATCACGGGTGACGCCAGCATGCCGATAGCGCTGGGCCTGGCCGAATAGGCTGCGCAGCAGATGGGCGCCGTCGTCGATCCAGGCTTCCATGTCGATGCGGCCGATCAGGGCGGTGTGATGGGCCAATAGAGTCTGGCGTACCAGGGTGTCGTAGTCGGTCAGTAGGTAGACCGCTAGAAAACCTAGCTGGCTGCCGATGTACAATGGCAAGGTGACGGGGTGGATGTTGAGGTTGTCGCCCATGTCGATCTGTGTCGGCAGGTCCTGTCTGATTCGGTCCAGCTGTTGGGTTAGTTCCAGCATCCCAGCCTTGGCCTGCATCAGTTTTTCTTCGAGTTGCACGATGGCCCAGTCGGCATAGGGATCGTCCTGAGCCGCGGTTTGTTTGATCAGGTTGGTGACACTGATGTAGCCGGCCATGCCCATGATCGAGTGGACGCCTTCACGTGCGGCCCGACCTTGCCAGATACGGGCGGCGTGATGGGTGTGCAGGGTCAGGGTGATGCTGCTGCGCAATGAACCCAGATTGAGTTGATAGTGATCGGCCACGGTGTTGTCCTCGCATTCGCTTGGACAGGAACGTTGCGACAGATGAGGGTCAAGGACAGCCAAAAAGCTGAATGCGGTCTGTTCGGTTAGGTTTAAGAGGGTTAACTATGGAGACGTCAGTAGATTTGATGCCAGTGGCATCAAATCCACTGATGTCTACGTTCATGGGAGGAGATGTCCCGGCTTTTCCCTAAAAGTTTCATAGTTTGGTCCGATGTGTTCTTAGAGTGGAACTCCATGGATTTGATGCCACTGGCATCAAATCTACTGACGTCCACCGCGTTTGCCACGCAGTTGGCGCAGCTCATTCAGGCACGCTTGGGCAAGGGCAGACGCGGGTTCGCCCTGTTGTCGAGATGGCCGCGAGGGGGCAGGTGGGGGTGGTTCTGCAATGGGTGACGGTTCGGCCTGACCTGCCCAAGGACGAAAGTCACCTTTCAGCGCACGCTGGATCAGACCCATAAGATACGCCGCTGGCTTGCGGATACCGCCGGCCGTACAGCGTGCTCCCGCTTCGTTGAGCACCGCCTGACGATCCGTGGGTTTGAGCTTGTTCAGCGCCACGGCGACGGCCTGACGCTCGCTTGGGCTCAGGTGTAGCGCAGCGGGCCAGTGCAGGTTATCCACCGCTTGGGTCGCGCGCGGTACTGTACAAATACTTTCTTTTAATACAGTACAGGCGGCGTTCGGATTCCGAACGGTGCCGGAAACGCTGGCGTTCAGACTCGGTTCGGAATCCGAACGAGGGCCTGCACGATTCCGAACGAGGGCATCTTCCCTCAGTTCGGAATCGTGCAGAGTGGCATCGGTTGCCTGATCCAATCCTTGCTGCGCCCAAAGTCCGCCCCAACTGTCGAGCCGCGTCGGTAATCGATCCCGATCAATATTCGTGTCTTGGCGGACTTCCTCCACAACGTGCTGCGCGACAATGCGCACAGCCTTGGTGGCATGGCCGAGGGCATGTCCGACTAGCGCCAGGTAATCCTGATCCAGTTCCATGGCTTCGGCGGGGGTTAACGGCTCATCGTGCAGAACGTACAGCGAACCTTGAAGGCGTCCGCTGAGCTGCTCGCGTCCGCGACTCACCAAACTGAGCCAGCGCGTCAACCTGAGCATCGTCAACACCCGAGCAATGGTTTCACGGGAGGCTGACGCACCGTAGGGCACGCTTGACAGGTAAGGCTGCAAATCCTCATAGCGCGGTGTGACCACGCCCTGGCCTTGCAGCATGAGTCGAAACACTTGCCAGGCATTACGTTCCAATGGTGTCAGCCGGCTATCCAACAGCAGCCGACGTGGCACGACTTCGTGAGATTGGCCACTGAACAAAAAGCCCGCCTGCAGGGCCTGGTTGGAGGGATGTTCAGTGGTGGGGCGTGCGGGCCAGCGTTCACTCAGATGCTGGGTGCATTGCTGCAGGACACGTTGCCAGCGACTGGACGGGGCAGTGTTCATGTGTCGTTGCTATACTGGTCGATCTGCTGCCACACGATGGTCAAGCTGATCTGTTGCTCTTCCGCCAGCAGCATCATGGCGTCAAGCTGATCCTCGGTACCATCTTGCGCGCGCAGTTGGCACCATCGCTGCCAGAGCGCATGCTCCTGGGTTTCGCTCAAATGCTGAGGACGGCCCTTACGGGTTTCTATCTTGAGCAGACGCCGACGCAGGGCGGTTTCCGAATGCGCCAGGCCGAAGCACTGATACATGATGGTGCTGCTGGCGCCCAGCTTGAGCGCTCGGTTGATCAAGCGCTCGTTCTGCTCGTCGCGCTCGGCTTGTTCGATCAATCGATGCAGCACCGGCGAGTCAATCTTGACCTCTACCCAGGGTACGGTGGCATGGGCCAGGCGTGACAGCGTAGTGGGCGGTAAGGATTGCAACAGGTAGATGTCGTCCTCACCCAGTCCGAGTGCTTTGCAGCGCTGCAGGTTGCCCTGGCGCAGCTCATGCAGCACCTGGGTCAGCATGGCCTGGTTGAGCACATTGAAGGACAGGTTCATGGCAGCTCCTTCGGTGAGTCGTCTTCAGGAGTAAGCGTTAAGTCGATGAGGCGACGGGCCAGGCGGATCAGGCGATACAGTTTGATTAACAGACCGTCGGGCAGTCGCTCAAGTCCCACGTCCACGGCGGGACGATTTGTGAGCGGGAGTTGATAGATCCCCAGCAACAATTGGCCGAACAGCGCTGACGGCAGTTGCTTACGATCTTCCCAGTTGACCTCGTCTTGAGCGCGTAGCAGGGCCAGGAGCAGCAGGTGAACGCCGGCGGCGCGATGCGCGGCAAGATCAACCCGTTCGATGTCTAGAGCGAAGCCCAAGCCAAGCGGCTGATCGATGATGCTCTCGGGATGTCCGGCATAGGCCGCCATTTCCCGCGCCAGTGTGGCAATGGCGGATCGCAGTTGTTTGGGGCTATCCAGTGCTGGTGCGATGGTCCAGATGTCGTCGATCGCATAGGTGTCGACCGAAGATGCTGCGTCGGTGGCGGTCTCGCGATCGATCTGTTCGCGAATCTGTTGCACGCGAGACGGAGGGCTGACTGCTGATATGGCATTCGTTTGGGGCGGTATGAGCAGTTCCTCTTGCGCTGTTTCGGTCTGGGACTTGGTCTCAGTTGATTTGGGATGAGGATCGGAGGAAAGAGGTCCTGCCGAGGCTTCATCAATGCTCGGCAGATGGATATTTTCCGAGGGCGCGGTGAGGGCAACGCCAGGCGTCGAGATGACCTGTTGGGTGTCGCTCAACTCCAGGGCCAACATACGGTAGGACTGTCCGAGTAAGTCGCTCATGCGTTCGAGCAGTTCATCCTGGATTTGCTCAAGATCGAATGACTCGGGTTCTGCATCGAAGTAGCCCAGGGTCTCGAACCAAAAATCGGCGAACGCAACGGCGGCGGTTGGATAGCGGTTCCAGGTTCGTTCTGCATGGCTGCGTAGGCCGATCAGGCGTTCGATCTGGGGCTTACCCAATCCGGCATACAGGGTTTGTGGAATGGCGGGCAGTAAGTGTTCGAGGGTGTCGAGCATCCGGCTAATGTGCGACTGTGAAATCGGGTAGCCTCTAGCGGCAAGACGTCGCACCAGTTCACGTTGTGAGAGCGCAGCTCCCTCTGCTTCGAACATGGTTTTGAGTTTAAGTACGGCCAGAGCACGTTCAATGAAGGTGAGTTGACCGTGCAGATCACTTTCGACCAGATGGCCGAGTAGGGCGGTAATTTCACTGGCCCAAGGCCGGAACAGGCAATGAATTCGGAAGAAACGCTCATCGCGGGTTTCTTGCCACAGCTCCCCGAGAATCGCCAAGCGCGTATTGCCGCCGTTGCGGATGATGAAATAGGTTTCGCCCGGGCGGCGGGTAATCGGTGGAGGTTGATCCAGCCCGCGTTCACGGATCGAAGCCTTGATATCGTCGTACAGCGGATTACGAATGAAACGTGGGTTGTGTTCGTAGGGCCGCAGTTGCTCCAGAGTCATCACCATAGGCGTGTCAGTAACTGGATCGGACAGTCGCTCCAGTTCTTGGCCCCGGGGGAAATGGTCCTGGTGCAGCTTGTTGGTGATCTCCTCCTGACTGAGCTTTTTCATCTGAACTGCCTCAGTTAAGGTCGATTGCACAAATGGTCACCGACCTCGAACTTGACGATCTCGGCAGTCCTTGAACCTTCGAACTGTTGGGAAAGTTCTGCGAGGAACCGTCCCATGGCCGAACGCCCACCCTGGAGGCGAAAGACGACGGTGCAGTACTCCTCGCAAGGTGCATTATGTAATTGAATGGAGGGTGGGACGGTGATGGGAAACTGATCAAACATTAAATGACTCCTCGCCAAACGCTGTTGGCCTCAAGGTCGATAAAAATGGCTTGGCGAGAGATGCCGGCTTGGAGCTTCACCTCATCGAACCTCTGGGCACTTGCCCACCTTAGAGATGGTTTTGCGCCACTCCGGAAACAGTTCTATGGCAAGCTTTTGCATGGTTTCCAGCGCTGATGGCGAGCGTCGTTCCCGTGACCGGTGCGTCTCGATTCGGTGGACCGGTAGGCCAAGGGTGGCGGCGTTGAGGTACGCCACTCGGTCTGGAACTACGGTGTCTAGTACCGAGATATTGGTCACCCCAGCGAAAGTCTCGCGCAGGCTATGGATGATCATCCGGGTGTCCACTCGAATGGCATTCACCTGGTTCAGTAGCAGTCGTAAGGGTGGTGGTGGGATGCCCAGGCGGCGGAATGGTTCGAGTTCGCTGAGTAGCTTCAAGGTGCCACGCTGCAGTTCGCGGGCGGCGAGCATTTCCGGCTTGATGGGAGAGAGGGCAAGGTCGGAGGCAAGGATGGCCGTCTCCAGTAGCACGCTACGCGCACCTTGGGTGTCGATCAAAAGCAGATCGTAACGGGGGCGGAAGTTGTCGAGCAGATTGCGCAGCCGTAATCGCCCGTCAGGGGCGTGTAGCAGCAAGGTGCTCAGTCGACCTTGATCGTCGTTGGAGAGGATTAGATCGAGCCCCGTGATCACTGTCCTGGAAACAACTTGTGCAGGCGTTGTTAGGTTCAGTGCAAGGAGCTCGTACGCACCGGCATCAGCCTTCTGGCTCAAGGCGAAATAGTTGGAAAGGGTGGGCTGGCTATCCAGATCTAGTAGCAGGACGTGTAGGCCTGCGTCAGCCAGTAGACCGCCGAGATTGGCGGCTACTGTGGTTTTGCCAACCCCGCCTTTGGTGGAAACCACCGAGACCACACGCATGGCATCAGGCCTGTTGGCCTAAGCGTTCAACGACCCACTGCTCGATTTCCAGCGAGTCCCAGCCGACCGCCCGCAATCCAATGCGTTTAGCCTGAGGGAATTTACCTTCCTTCATCAGGTTGTAGATGTGCGCCCGCTTGAAGCCAGTTTTACGCTCCACCTCGTCACGCCGCATGATGTGACGTTCGACCTGCAGTTGAGGTGCTTCAACGATGGTTGAGGATTGGCTGGACATGCTGGTCACTCCTGGCGCCGATTGGCGTTTTATGGGAAGTGACCTGAATTGAATAGCAGAAATGCGGGAGAGTCATTGCACTGCAATCGAGGGGATTGCAATGCAATGCTGTTGTTCAGACGCTTTTTTTGAGAGCACGGTTGGCTGCGGCGAACTTCTCGTCTAGCGTGCGTTTGCTGAGACCGGAAATGTCTTTATGGCGCGCGGTGATGGCGTCGACGATCGCAGCTTGATTCTTGAATACAGAAAGCGGTTTACCAGCTGGTGAAAAGTCCAAGACGGTATTGACCAAAGCGCCAAGGATCTGCAGGTAGGTGTGTTCGCTACGCGTGCTGAGCTGTCCCTGTGTTTTCACCAGTGCTTTCAGGCTTTCCTGCTCAAGTCCTAAAGCTTGAAGGTCGGCTTCAACATCTCGGAGCTGTTGTTGCAGATTATTCCGTTCTCGCAGGAGGGCATCCCGCTCGGCCTGGAGTGAAATGTACACACCTACGCTGATTTTACCTTGAGTGTCATCGCCTGAGCCGAATAAAAATCCGGGGCGCTGATCGGGGTAGTGGATTTGCATCCAATGGCGTAGATCAGAGTGTCGTACCGTTAGCAGAGAGGGCTCTACAGGGGTGCCCAGAGGTACCGAAATACCGAAGGAACCATAAGGTAATTCGCCATTGCGGACGGCGTCATGGATTTTCTCGGTATTGGCGTACAGGCACGGCCATTGGGGAAATAGAGCCTTGAGCCTCTCCGGGCAGGTACAAGCAGCTTGCACTATCTGCGTTTCGAAACGAATGAGGTTGCACCAACGTAATGCGGCGTCAATGGGCCGATAGAAGATTTTAGTCTGCGGATTAAAGTTGTTGGTAGACATGTACGAACGGACCTCCATTTCTGATGGATAGGCCTCCCGTGAAGCATCTCTACATCGCCCACCCGCTAATGACTAATGGCAGTGGCTGATTTACTCGGATTTTTACTCGATGAGGTCATTCCATTTACCCAGCACCTAAAGTGGTTACCGTTGTTTTGTTGAGGGTTTCGCCCCAGGCAGGTGGGGTGGGATCTCATTGCGGTTATCTATGGCTGAGGTTGATTTCGAGCTCGTAACAAGATGAGATCCAATGTGGAGACAACCATTTTTGTAATGTGTTCACACCATTAGTCGCGATATAGAGGGGCTTGGTGGGCAGAAACGCGGATCGATCTCTAGGGACGGAGGTTTAACGAAACAAAGGGCGCTATCACAAAACGCTGAAAGAGTGAAAACGAAATTTGGTTCGGAAACCGTCGAGTCTTGGCTGAACAAGTAGTACCTTTTTGAGTACAAAACTAAGTGCCCTTCGAAGGTAATGCCTGTCAGCTAAGAATCGGCTTGTCCATCCAGCAGTAAATGATAGAAACGGGTTTTTAGCCATAAATGGTCGAGTTCTAGCCTGAAGTTCTTGTCGGTATCTGAATAAACCTAACCGATAGCTTAGCGGGGTTTGTCCCTACCTCATTTGTCTGGAAATGGTAGCGACAAAAGCCAGGCACTGAATGCATTCAAAGACGGTAAATTCTGATATCGAGTCGCGTAGATAAGGTAGTAACTACGACCGCTCTCCATCGGTTCAAACAATGCAACGAGTTCGCCGCTCTTCAGTTCATCTTGCACAAGAATTTCTGGAACCAGGCCAATCCCTATCCCTGCTGATACCGCCTGAATGAGGTGAGCCGTGAGCTCAAAGCTCGGGCCTGCACGCATGTTCCTGTGGTCGACGTTATGGTTGTCGAACCAGTCAGACCAGGCACTGGGCCTTGATACGACGTTTAACAATGCATGCTCAGCAACGTTCGCGGGTGTCATTGAGCGGTACTCGGGCAGCTCTGCAGGACTGGCAACTATTACCAGTTTTTCAGTGAGCAACTTATGTGAAATGTAGCCTGGCCAGTCCCCAGAACCGACGCAGATGATTGCGTTCATGTCGTGAGTTGAAGATTGCACGTCCTCCCGGATGATTCTCGAATGTATATGAACCAGGATTTCCGGGTGTTTTGCGTAGAACTCATGCATCCGTGGAAGAAGCCATTTCGAACCTAGTGTCGGCAGTACGGCCAGGTTCAGTGGGCCACCGTCATTCTTGTACGAAATGGTCTGCAATGTTGCGCTTCGAATGCGACCCAAAGCTGCCGTCAACTCGTGTTGATACAGCGCGCCGGCAGCCGTCAATTCAATCTTTCGGCCTTCACGCCTGAAGAGCTCGATTTCAAGTTGAGCCTCCAATGTTTGTACCTGCCGGCTGACGGCGCTCTGGGTCAGTGCCAGCTCTTCTGCTGCTTTGGTGAAGCTGCAATGGCGCGCGGCAGCTTCAAAGGCAACCAACAGCGACATTGAGGGGGTCAGTCTTCTAGGGTTCATTCATAAAGCTCATGCAAAACCAGCAGGAATTACGTTTGTTCCAAGCGTGCGTAGACGCAAGAATCATTGAAACTTTATGCAGCTGCTCGGTGCGCCCTGTACTGAGCATACGTAATGTGAATGCATAGATTAGCTTTTTAGCCTGCAGGAATTCCATCATGATTGCCCGGTTATCACCTCCGAATACCCAGAAAACGACCTATGACGCTTTTCTGAACGCGCTCCAAGTGGCGGGGTTTCAAGGGGAGATTGCCCGCAACTATGGCGACCGAACGGTATTAGCTACCGACAACTCTATTTACCAGCGTCTGCCCCAGGCTGCCGTGTTTCCATTGGACGCGCAGGATGTGGAGATTTTGTCGCGGCTGGTCAGTAGTGCTGAGCACAGTACGGTGGTGCTCACGCCTCGAGGTGGAGGTACTGGCACCAATGGGCAATCGCTTACCGATGGTGTGGTGGTCGACCTGTCCAGGCATCTCAACAACATCTTGGAAATCAATGTTGAGGAACGCTGGGTCAGAGTACAGAGCGGTGTGGTTAAGGATCAGCTGAACGCGGCACTCAAACCCTATGGATTGTTCTTTGCACCCGAACTTTCAACGTCGAATCGCGCGACCGTTGGAGGGATGATCAACACCGATGCGAGTGGTCAGGGGAGCTGTACCTATGGCAAGACTCGCGATCACGTTCTTGAGCTTACGACCGTGTTGCTTGGTGGTAATCACCTCACCAGTTCAGCTGTCGACGCAGAGCATTTGCCAGCTCTGACAAGGCGTAAAGACCGGGTCGGTGAGGTCTACAGGTGTGCTATGGACATCGCCGATACTCAGGCTGAATTGATCAAGAACACCTTCCCAAAACTCAATCGCTGCCTGACGGGCTATGACCTGGCACACCTGCGCGAATCGGACGGACGCTTCAACCTAAACAGTGTGCTTTGTGGCTCTGAAGGGTCGCTTGGATTCATCGTTGAGGCAAAACTGAACGTCTTGCCTATCCCGAAATACTCCATCTTGGTTAACGTGCGTTACGCCGGATTCATGGATGCCTTGCGAGACGCGAAGGCCCTGATGGCAATGAAGCCGCTGTCGATCGAGACCGTGGACTCCAAAGTGTTGATGCTGGCGATGAAAGATATTGTCTGGCACGGCGTCGCAGAGTATTTCCCTGAAGATCCTGTTACACCGACGCTGGGGATCAACCTCATTGAATTTAGCGGAGACGATGAAGAGGTTGTTCAGCAGAGTGTTCATGAATTCGTACTGCACCTGCAGCGCGATACCTCTGTTGTGCGCTTGGGGCACACGCTGGCGATCGGAGCTGATGCGCTAAAGCGTGTTTATGCGATGCGTAAGCGCGCAGTGGGTTTGTTGGGCAACGTCAAAGGAGAGGCCAGGCCACAGCCGTTTGTCGAAGACACCGCTGTTCCTCCCGAAAATCTTGCTGACTTCATCCAGGAGTTTCGAGCGCTCCTGGATAGCTATGACTTGCAGTACGGTATGTTCGGCCACGTCGACGCCGGTGTACTGCACGTGCGCCCGATCCTTGATATGAAAGATCCTGTTCAGGCGGCCTTGATCCGACCGATTTCCGATGCGGTCGCTGCCTTGACTCAAAAACATGGCGGGTTGTTATGGGGGGAGCATGGCAAGGGCTTGCGGTCGCAGTATGTGCCAGATTACTTCGGCGATTTGTACCCAGCTTTGCAGGAGCTGAAGGCAGCCTTCGACCCACACAATCAACTCAATCCAGGCAAGATTGCAACGCCGAAAACTGTCCAGGGTTCTCGACTGACACGCGTTGATGAAGTGGCGTTGCGCGGTGACTTAGACCGGACAATTGATGAGCGCGTTTGGCAAAGCTATGACACTGCCGTTCATTGCAATGGCAATGGCGCTTGCTACAACTTCGATCCTGATGACGCCATGTGCCCATCCTGGAAGGCTACGCGCAATCGAATTCACTCTCCGAAAGGCCGAGCATCGCTGATACGTGAATGGCTGAGATTGCAGGGGGAGCAGGGCGTTGATGTTCTGGCTGCAAGTGATCGGCTGCGTTTGTCCGCTGCGCCTCAGAACATTGCACATCGGGCCGTTAACAGCTTGGCGCAGAAGATGGGCCAGCAAGATTTTTCCCACGAAGTTTATGAAGCGATGACAGGTTGCCTGGCCTGCAAATCATGCGCAGGCCAATGCCCTGTCAAAGTAAATGTGCCTGAGTTTCGATCACGCTTTCTTGAGCTTTATCACAGTCGGTATTTGCGCCCCCTCAAGGACTACCTGATCGGCTCCTTGGAATACACGGTTCCTTACATTGCCAAGATGCCGCGTCTCTACAATTTCGTGATGAGCGCTCGACCGGTTCGCTGGTTACTCGAACGAGCAGCCGGGATGGTAGATAGCCCTCTACTCAGCCTGGTGGATTTTGCGGCCGTTTGCCGGCGCTGGAACGTGGAGGTGGCAACGCCTGAACGCCTGGAAACTCTTTCAGGTGAGCAGCGTGCGAAAAGCGTCATCCTTGTACAGGACGCTTTCACTCGTTTTTTTGAAACACCGTTGCTCGTTGACTGGGTGGAGCTGATCTTTCGGCTTGGCTACAAAGTCTACCTGGCACCGTACGCGCCTAATGGCAAACCCCTTCAGGTGCAGGGCTTTCTCAAGGCATTTGAGAAGGCTGCCAGCTTCAATGGACAGTCGTTGCTCAGACTTCAGCAGTATCAAGTTCCATTGGTGGGGCTCGACCCAGCGATGACCTTGGTGTATCGACAGGAGTACGCCAAGACATTGGATGCCGGCAAAGCTCCCCTGGTGATGCTTGCGCAGGAGTGGCTTATCAATGCGTTGCCGCAAAATGAAGTAACGAAGGTGGATGAGCCTTACCACTTCCTGCCGCACTGCACAGAAAAAACTAATGAGCCAAGCAGCATCGGCCAATGGCAGAAGATCTTTGAACGTATGGGACTAACGCTTCAGGTACAAGCAAGTGGCTGCTGCGGGATGTCGGGTACCTACGGACACGAAACGCGAAACGCAAAAACCTCGGACACGATTTACGGGCAATCCTGGAAACTGCTCATTCAAAAGTTTAACCAGTCAGGGCGAGTCATTGCCGATGGTTATTCCTGTCGCAGCCAGGTCAAGCGTCAGGAAGGTGCGACTGTACTCCATCCCCTGCAGGTTCTGTTGGCGCGTGTGAAAGAGGTATCAGTGGAGACCTGATAGATCCCCACTGGCGCCTGTTCACTAGCAGGCTGGTCTTTCCAGTTTCACGTTGGGTACGCGATGGCGCCTCGCCGCCCAAACGACTCCGCCAACAAGCAGAGAGATGGAGGCCAGCTCCAGAACGCTAGGTAGTCGCTGTGCGTACAAGAAGCCGTATACACAAGCGAAAAGAGTTTCGAAGACAATCATCTGTCCGCTGAGGGATGCAGCCATTCGCCGTGAGCATGCATTCCATAGCCCATTGGCGACCCACGAGCCGAACAGCGCGAGGAACAAACAAATCCAAAGAAAATCCACCCACCGGCCGTTTTCAATGTTGGCAGGTACCAGGTTCGGAAACAGTAACCAAGCACCGAGGCCAAACGCTACAGCGACTGTTCCGGTGGCTATGCCCAACAGTGTTGACCATTCACTGCTGTTAAACCGGCTTTGCTTGAGATAACGGGCATTGTGAGTGGCGTACCACGACCAACTGGCCACGCCGCAGAATCCACAGGCGAGGCCCAGCAGTTGGGAAGACAGTGCGACGTTCGATGAATGGACGCCAGTGTGCTCCAGGCTGATAGATACGATTCCAAGGAATACCATCAGCAGAGGCAGCTTAAGCTTACCTATTGCCAACGATCCAACGTCACCGCGCCCCAAAAACGTGATGGCTACCGGCATTATGCCGTTGATCAATGAAGCAGCGGTGACGCCGCTGAGCTGAACAGAAGCCCCGAGCAACGCATAGTTAAGGACGTTTCCGGTCAGAGAAAGACGCAACAACATCCATACATCGGTGCGGTTCAACTGAGAAAACAAGCGAGAGGCCATAGGCAGAGCAACGGCCAGGGAAATAAGCCCGTACATGGCAAACCTGATGCTGCTGATCAAAACGGCATTGAATTCTGGCAGCAGTGATGGGCTAAGAATCACGCCTCCCCAGATAGCTCCCGCCAGCAACGCAAACACAATCCCACTTTTCATCAGCTCAGCTCAGATAATTTCTTTGGTGGAATTCTATCGATGGTAATTACCCGCCACATGCGATAAAAAATCGGTTACCCATTCCGCCCCGGAATGTCTTTAAAGGCTCTTCGCCATAAGGAGCAGTATCATCAATCGCTATCTCCGTACGTTGCCGCCTTTAGAGACTCTGATCACATTCGAGGCAGTTGGCCGTCACTCCAGCTTTACGGGTGCTGCTGCGGAGTTGTGTCTGACCCAAAGCGCAGTGAGCAAGCAGATGCGGCAGCTCGAGGAATGCATCGGGGTGCCGCTGTTCGAGAGAAAATCGCGAGGTGTAATGCTCACGCCGGCTGCGACGGATTTACTGATCACGGTAAACGTACTCCTCACGACGATGTACCAGAGCGTCACCCGGATTCGAAATGTCCATCAGACCAACGCTGTCTCGATACTGGCGACCCACGCGCTCGCACAGTTCTGGCTTTTTCCAAAGCTGATCGAGTTCAACAAGGCTTATCCCGACATCGCCGTTCATGTCCATGCGATCAATGAATTTGACGAGGCGAGCCTTAATGATTTCGACTTGGGGGTTCTGTATGGCCAAGGAGAGTGGGGGGCATTGAACAGCGATTTCCTGTTGCCTGAAATCGTTTATCCGGTCGCTCATCCATCGCTGGACGTCAGTGGAATTGCAACCCTGGAGCAATTGGTTCGTGCCAACCTGGTACAGATTGATACCTCGGCATGGCATTGCCTGGATTGGCATCAGTGGTTTGATCATTTCGGAATCGACTACGCAGCTCCCGACAAGGCCCCGGTTTTCAATCAGCTTACGTTGGCATTTCGAGCGGTTCAACAAGGCATGGGGATTGGCCTGGCCTGGACTTTCATGGGAGACGAAGCCGTTGCCAAAGGAGAATTGCAGCGGGTCACCACCTTTGAATGCGTGACGGGGAATGGTGAGTTTCTGGTTTCAGTGAAACACCGCAAGCTATCGCCCTGTGCCGAGGTTTTTCGACAGTGGATTTTGACTTCAGCAAGAGCGTAATAAAAGTCGGGCCACAGCACCTCCGTTCGGTTGGTGGTTGCATTCGTAGCACTGCGAGTGTTGGGTTAAAGCTGATCAAAATAAAATTCGAACATTGCTAGAAGCAGATGCGATTGATCCTTTCGACGAGGAGATCAAGCGGGGCACGTCTGTAGTACTTGGCTGTGCGTTGTTCTCAGGTTTTTTGCTATTTACAAATTCGCTGAATTTTTAATCCAGCTACTAAGCTCAGTCACCATTTGATTGACTTCGCTACCCTCGGCTTCGGAGGGACGAATAATAGCGTTCCAAGCGATATCCAGGCCGTCATTCAGGGCCGCCCATGCAAGCTCTCCACGCTCCAGGCTCGGGGTCACCAAATCGCGTTGCAATATGCTGATTCCGTAGCCTGAACGAACCAATTCGACGATGGCTTCGATCAACTCCACCGTGATCATACGGCGCGGCAAAATGCTTGCGGGGGCGAAGAATCGATCATATTCCCAGCCACTTGCGCGATCGGTCGAATAGGTCACCAGGTTGTATGTCTTGAAGTCCTCGGCGTAGATATTTTTCCTTCCCGCAAGGGGATGGTCGGTGGCCATGATCGCGATTAAATCGTCGCGGAACAGCGGCAACTTGGCGACTCCGCTAGGCACCATACCGTCATCGATGATGGATACATCGAGCCTGCCTTGCATCAGGCTCGCGTACACGTCATTACGAGGCACAGTCACCAGGGTAATTTCGATATCCGGGCGAAGACTTGAGTAATGCTTGATGAATTTTGGAATCCAGCGAAAGGGGCCATAGGACGTAACGCCCATACGCACGAACGCTGTGACCCCTCCAGCCATGGATCGAGCCTCAGACTCCGCTTCGTTAAGAATCGCAATGATGTCTTTAGCGGCTCGTTCCAGGCGCACACCAGCGGGGCTGAGTCTCAGTTTTCCGCCAGATCGCTCTGTCAGACTAACGCCTATCCTCCGCTCTGCCTCCCGCATCCGATGACTCACGGCTGAAGGCGTCAGCCATAAACGTTCGGCGACCGCCGTTACCGAGTCGACTTCCGCCAATGTTTGCAGCATCACTAGGTGATCCAGGGTGAGTCTCATAAATTTCGACCTGAAAATAATTCACAAAATTGCGTAAAATTATGAGCGTGACTTGTTTTCTGGGCAGATGCAATCTGCATCCAGCAAGAGCCACCGGAGAACAACAATCATGACCCTGCTTCCTCTCACACCTGCGCCAACCCTGGACGATATCGTCGACCTCAAACGCTATCCAATTACTGATCGAACCCACCCCGACTACTTGGCATTGGTTGCCCGTAGCCAATCATTGCTGGAGCAGGAAGGCGTTGCGATCTTCCCGGGTTTTGTCCGTAATGAACCGGTTGACGCGATGGCGGAACAAACGCTTGCGCTGCATTCTCGGATGTTCCATTTCCGCGAAAACCATACGGTTTACTTCAAGCCTCAGGAAGAGAGCGTTGATGCAGGGCATCCCCTGCGGCGTCTGATGAAAACCGAAAAAGATACCGTCGCTTACGCCGACATTCCGGGTGAGCATATGATTCGACAGATCTACGAATCGGATGCAGTGCTTTCATTCATCAAAGACGTGTTGGGGCTTGATGCTCTCTACCGTCATGCCGATCCGTTAGCTGCGCTGAACCTGCAGGGATTCACTGTTGGACAACAATTGGGTTGGCACTTTGATCGCTCCGATTTCAGCGTCACGCTGTCGCTCCAGGCTGCTGATTCAGGTGGCGATTTCGAGTATGTACGCATGCTGCGCAACGAGGCGGACGACTGTTATGACGCGGTCAGGGCGTTTCTGGATAGTCCCGAAACGCAGCAGATAGAAGTGCTGCCTCAAGTGCCTGGAACTCTGACATTGTTTCGCGGCCGTTACTCACTGCATCGTGTAACGCCGGTAGTGGGGGACAGGCTGAGGCTCAACGCTGTATTTGCTTATGTGGATCAGCCAAATGTCGAATTCAGCGCCTACGCCCGTCAATTGTTTTATGGACGTACCTCCACTGACCCATTGGTTTAAGTTGTCCCAATAACAATAAAAGCAATTGATTCACTCCTTCGCTTCACGTGTTTGCACATGCACCTGTCCACGTTTGATCTGATGGTCTCGTTCGCCTCGTGTGTGCACGCAACAGCTCGCTGCCCCCAATAATAATTTCGGAGCGTCTGATCATGAAAAACAGAAAGAGTTTGCTGGCCTCGTTGCTCACCCTTGGCTTGCTTGTCGGTAGTGCTTCAAGCCAGGCCTCAGGATGGTGTGAATCGGGCAAGCCGGTGAAATTTGCCGGTTTGAACTGGGAGAGCGGGATGCTCCTTACCGACATCATGATGATCGTGCTGAAGGACGGTTATGGCTGTGCAACGGATCAGTTGGTGGGTAACACCATCATTCTTGAGACCGCACTGGCCGGCAACGATATTCAGGTGTTTGGCGAAGAATGGATGGAGCGCAGTGAAGTCTGGAAAAAAGCGGCGGCAGCCGGAAAGGTTGTTGGGGTTGGCGCCCCGATCATAGGTGCGACTCAGGGCTGGTATGTACCGCGTTATGTCATTGAGGGGGACGCTAAACGGAACCGGCCACCGCAAGCACCCGACCTCAAGACAGTCGCTGATCTGAGCAAGTACGCGAGTGTTTTTCACGATTCGGAGGAGCCATCCAAAGGCCGCTTCTACAACTGTCCTGCGGGTTGGATTTGTGAGCAGGACAATACCGAGATGTTGAAAGAGTACGGTCTTGAAAAAACCTACACGAATTTCCGTCCAGGCACCGGTGCCGCATTGGATGCGGCTGTCCTGTCCAGCTATAAACGCGGTGAACCGGTATTGTTCTATTACTGGTCACCGACACCGCTGATGGGCCAGATTGACGCGATAAGGCTCGAAGAAAAGACCGGAGCCAACAAAGACGTCATCACCATGGTCGGACTCTCCAAGTCCTTTCATGAGCAGGCTCCTGAACTGGTCGCCGTATTGGAGAAGGTCAACATTCCCATCGATCTGTTGAATCAGAACTTGGCAAGGATGACCCGGGAGCGCATCGAATCTCCTAAGCTGGCCAGGATGTTCCTCAAGGAACACCCGGAAGTCTGGCACGCCTGGGTCGATGAAGCCGCAGCAAAAAAGATCGAGGCATCGCTCTAATCGGTCTTGAGGGCAGGGATGCCCGTCCTTTTTTTAACGTACCTCTGAACACAATCTCACTACTGATTTTTTACTGCTTCTACACAGAGGCGGCTCTTCTTTGCGTCCGGGAATTACGAACATGATCAAATCACTAGCGGCCGTCGCCTTTGCGGCGAACCAGCCACTGCAAATTGTGGAAATCGATGTGGCACCGCCGCAAGCCGGTGAGGTGCTGGTACGCATTGTTGCGACAGGTGTCTGTCACACCGATGCGTTTACCTTGTCCGGCGCCGATCCCGAAGGGATCTTTCCCGTCATTCTTGGCCACGAAGGTGGTGGTATCGTCGAAGCGGTGGGCGAGGGGGTGACTTCACTGACGGTGGGCGATCATGTAATCCCGCTCTACACCCCAGAATGCGGAGAGTGCAAATTCTGCCAATCCGGGAAGACCAACCTCTGCCAGAAAATTCGTGCGACTCAAGGCAAAGGCCTGATGCCGGACGGCACCAGCCGTTTTTCCTACCAGGGCCAACCCATCTTTCACTACATGGGCACTTCAACCTTCTCCGAATACACCGTACTGCCAGAAATCTCTCTGGCCAAGATTCCCAAAGAAGCGCCACTGGAAAAGGTCTGCCTACTCGGTTGCGGTGTAACGACCGGTATTGGCGCGGTGCTCAACACGGCCAAGGTGGAGGAGGGCGCCAGCGTGGCCATCTTCGGTCTTGGCGGCATCGGCCTGGCAGCCATTATCGGCGCCACCATGGCCAAGGCGGGTCGAATAATTGCGATTGATATCAACCCGGCCAAGTTCGACATCGCCAGGCAATTGGGCGCCACCGACTTCATCAATCCGAAGGATTACGACAAGCCGATCCAGGACGTGATCGTCGAGATGACCGAAGGAGGTGTGGATTACTCCTTTGAATGCATCGGCAACGTCAACCTGATGCGGGCAGCCCTCGAGTGCTGCCATAAGGGCTGGGGCGAGTCGGTCATTATCGGGGTCGCCGGCGCCGGCCAGGAAATCAGCACCCGACCGTTCCAGCTGGTAACTGGACGCGTCTGGCGAGGCTCGGCTTTTGGCGGTGTGAAAGGTCGCAGCGAACTGCCCAGCTATGTCGAGAAATCTCAACAGGGTGAAATCCCGCTGGATACGTTCATCACTCACACCATGGGTCTAGATGATATCAACAAGGCCTTCGACCTGATGCATGAAGGCAAGAGCATTCGCACCGTTGTTCATTTCGATCGTTGAGATAAACGGCCCCGCGATAGCTGTCAGGGCTAAACGCTCCTGACGAAACAGCACCACGAACCCACCTCGTTTAAATCTGAGAGCACCTTAAGATGAGCATCTTTACTCACGTCACCGTCGGCACCAACGACCTGCAAAAAGCCCGTAATTTCTACGACAGCGTACTGAGCAAATTAGGCCACAAGCGCATTGCCGATCTGGGCGAGAACGGCTCGATCTGGGGCGAGAATGCTCCTTCGTTTTTCGTCCTCAAACCGGCCAACGGCGCCCCTGCCTGCATGGGCAACGGCGTCACCGTCAGCTTTGAAGCACCAGACCGAGCCGCAATTGACGCCTTCCATGCCGCAGCTTTGGCCAGCGGCGGTACCGATGAAGGCGCGCCGGGGCCACGAGGCTGGGCACCCAATGCCTATGCAGCTTACGCACGAGACCTCGATGGTAATAAACTTGCTGCGTACTGTTTCAAGCCAGCGTAAGTTTCAGGCGAGGCTTCAACCGAGCCTCGTCACTCGACCGCATTACCAAGTAAATCGCGCATAATTTTATGGTCACCATCGAGAGCCTGTCAGTGACCATATTCTACTACTCGGGCAAGGGGCAGTCGGTCGTTTCCCCCTCGGTACGACCGACCTTTAATTGGCCGACAGCTGCTGATTTGCGCTTTTAGTCCGGCAAGGAATAAATTTGTAGAGAAAATTCTTTCTGAGATTTTAGGGTTATAGTTTTCTCTGACTCCAACGAAAACCCGATGTCCTTGGCCAATTCACGTATTTCGCTAGGCGGGACGAGGCGCATTATAGAAGTTAGCTGGCCAAGCGAGGTGAAAGGCGAGGGGGAAACATTGGACAAGCCTTCTTTTGGTAACTGCAGTAAAACTGCCAGAACCCCACCTTTTTTGCATATTTTCTTTAAGCTGGATAGCGTTTTCTTAACGTCCACATACTCGAAAATCAAAGCGGCGTAGATCATATCTACGGGGCTGATATCCGGAAGTTCATCCTCAACATTTGCACAATACACATCTAATTCCGAAAATTTACCTTCGTAGCGAGACTTTGTTTCGACAAGGTAATCATGGTTTATGTCTATTCCTACAATGCGCTCGACACCGGATTGAAAGGCTTCGTCGAATCCATTTCCTCCAGCACATCCGATAACAGCGACGCTATTTGACCGATAAGTCTTCAGCAAATTTGTGAATTCGTCAGCTAACATGCTTGATTGCCCAACCTCGGGCAACGTCATATGGCCTTCGTAGTCTGATAGAGGAATTTCTTTCCACGGATTATTCATGAGATTTCTCGCGTTTGCTGAGGTTCGAGGACTTACACGTATCACAAAATCTACTGCAATTTCTGTAGAGGCGCGTAGTAGTTCTTTCACTCATCCTTGTGCGGGTAGCTGAAGAGGTTAGGGATGCATCCATTGCTGTGGAACGATGATCCGATTCTTACCTGGGTGTCCAAGAGATCGAGTGCAGGTAAACCGTTGACCATTTCACAGAAGCGACAATCGACTGGCTGCTGCACTAAATTCCCCCCTCAAAAAAGAGAATTATTTTTTCAACGATTTCCGCTGCGACACCTGATCCAAAATTTTCTTGGCGCGCTCAATCACCGGCCTGTCGATCATAATTCCGTTGATTTGCACAGCATGAGACTGCTGAGTAGCTGCAATGATGGTGTTGGCCCAAACTACGTCCTGTTCAGATGGATCGAACACATTATGAGCCCATAGTATTTGCTTGGGATGTATACAAAGCTTGGCCGAGTATCCCAATGACTTTTCGAAGGTGGCATTTTCGTGAAAAAAAACTGAGTCAGAGAAGTTTGCGGTCACCCCTGCGATGGGTTGAGGTAATCCTGCGCTCCGCGAAGCGACGGCAATAACCGAGCTGGGGTATATCATCCCTGCGCGATCATCTGTTAGACCTAGGTCTGTCTGGTAGTCCATGTTTCCGAACGCGAGTCTGCATACTCCCTCACAGGATGCTAATTCATTTGCTTTCACCAGTCCTTTGGCTGTTTCAATCATCGCGACAAATGGTAATGAGTCCGGAAGTACCTTGCGGGCGAAGTCGATGTCTTTACTTGATTCCGCCATTGTGAGAAATACACCACAGACCGATAACAAGCGAATGAGCATGTAGTCTTCGACAAAATAATCCGACTGTATGGGGTTTACCCTCAATGCAATTTTATGAGTCTGGTCGCAGTTTTGAACAAAATCTAGGGTCGCTTCTCTTGCTATAAGCTTGCGGTCAGGTATGACAGATGCCTCCCAGTCGATAATGACAATTTCCGCACCGCTATCCATTGCCTTCGAAAAGCGCTCGGGTCGATCTCCTGGTACAAATAGAAAAGAGGTCGCGCGCTGCAACCTTGCTATCCGAGAGCTTAGCGGTGTGGACACCGATGCAGTTGATGTCATAAGTCACCTTTCATTAATCTGAATGTGAGTTCGAATATTTCTATACAGGAAACTGCAGCTTGGGACTACTAGCAGCGGACTGAACGGTTCCATTTGTTTTTTTAACATTCTATGCGGTATTGGCAGGACTCAGATAAACGAAATAGTGTCCTTCCCCACAAATACATTACTTGCTGCCAGGTCAGGCTAGGTGTCGCGACGTGTCATAGACAAGAAGTGGCAACCCAGCATAGCGGCGACAGGTGCTGTCAAAAGGAAACAGCTTATTTGCGAGACAGGACACTAGCCAAACAGGACAATTGTTAGAGAAGCGGAATGCTGTAACTCACAAACACCCGGTTCTGATCTTGGTCACGAGCGGCTTCGCTATTGGATTTACCATTGCGCCAGCCGAAGCCGACACCTTTGAGCGTTCCAGACTGGAGGACGTAGTCAAGGCTAATATCCCTTTCCCATTCCTTCTGGTTGTCGCCGGATGTCGTCTTGATATTGTCCCCTGAGAGGTACATGACCGAGGCTTTCAGGCCCGGGACACCCAGTGCGGCAAAATCATAGGCGTATTGACCAAACGAAGTGCGTTCCCCTGCGCGGGTGAAGCTCTGGATCAAGCGATCTGTATACAAGTACAGGCTGGTGCCCCCGGCGCCTTTATCTGCCAAGCTGCCCTGGTTGAGTTGGGTGAAGCTGCTACCATCCGAAACGCTTTGGTACCCAGCGGTGATCGCGTGGCCGCCCAGGGTGTAAACCAGCGTGGCGCTCCAGGTACGGTTGTCGATCTCACCATCGCCGTTTTTGGTGTAACCACTGATTCTGTAACCTGATGTACCTGAGCTGTTTTTACCTGACGAGTCTGTTTTGAAGTAGCGCAGATCGGTTTTCAGAGATTGACCGTCCGCGATCGCCAGGGTATGGATCAGGCCGAAAAACTGCTGGGTATAGTAGTTGTCGAGGTTGGCGTAGTAATACTGAGCGGTCAGGTCTTTGGTGACTTTCCAATCGCCCCCTGCGAAGTCGAACTGGTTGCTTTCACGCGTACCGCCCATAGCGGCCAGCCCCGTCTGATCAGTCGAACCACGACCTGTAGCATGTTCAATTCGACCGCCGGTCAGGGTCAGATCCTTGAACTCGCTCGAGGTGATCTGTCCGCCTTCGAAGGTTTGTGGAAGCAGACGTCCATCGTTGGCGACCAGGATCGGAAGTTTCGGAATCAAGGTGCCGTAGCGAAGTTCAGTCTTCGACATTTTGATTTTGCCAGTCAGCCCCAGCCGGCTCCATTCGTCGACAGCGCTGTTGTCACTGTCAGAAGGAATCATAGTACTGCCGACGTGCCGTCCCTTGCCGCTGTCCAGGGTGACACCCATTAGCCCCAGCGCGTCGACACCAAATCCAATCATGCCACCGGTATAACCAGACTTATAATCCAGCATGAAACCCTGCGCCCACTCTTCGGTTTTTGAAGGGGCAGCAGTACCATCGCGGTTGTCGTTATTGAAGTAAAAGTTTCTCATCCCCAGTGTGGCTTTACTATCACTCAGAAAGTCAGCATGCACCTGAGCACTCAGGGCAATGGTGGCAACCACCGAAGTTGTAGCTATTTTTTTTATGCCCAATTACAACGCTCCGTTTTTTTGTATTTAAGTACAGAAGCAACACAAAAGTCTAACAAGCCAGCGCAATACACACGGCGGGTAGATATGCAGTTATTTTTGCTAATCCGCTAATGGCGCATCACTTTCTTATTATAAAAGCCGAGTAGGGAGCTATCACTTCTGAAGCCGAATCCATGTATTGGCTATTCAAGTCGGATTTTCTATTTTTTATATCCGAAATGACTTAGCGTAATTAGATTACCTTCCAGGTTGAGGTCGCGCTGGCAATCAGTGCTCCGTCTTCATCTTTCAATTCAGCGCGAAGGAAGCAGATCTGACGACCTTTTCGAATGAAGCTGCCGATGGCGGTAACCTTGCCAGAGCGTGCAGCTTTCAGGTACTGCACATTCATGTCGAGCGTTGCTCCAGGGCCTACGTGGCGGTTGAGCAGATGCCCCATCGATATGTCCAGTATCGTTGCGATCACGCCACCATGCAGAGAGCCCTGTGGGTTGAATTGGAAGTCCATAACGGGCATTTGGACAACACAGGTATCTTCTGTATAGGTGACTTCCAAGCCCAAGAGACGTGCGAGAAAAAACGTACCGAAGTCTTGTTTGTAAGTCTCTATCGCATTTTGAAAAGCCAGCGTGGTTTGTGCTTCGTTCATGACTCGTCTCCAAAAAAACGTTAGCGCGCATGTTGATCGTTGGAGCGGATGACACCTGCTTGTTCTAGCTCGTCAAGATGGGTTTCAGAGAGGCCAGCGAGGCTCTGTAGCACAGTTCGGGTGTGTTGACCGAGCAGAGGCGGGGCGCAGTCATCAGTAGCATTCTGATCGTCCACGCGAATGGGGCTGTCGATGTTTAGAACAGTACCTGCAGTCGGGTGCTCCATCTTGATTATCATGCCGCGAGACTGAAGCTGTTCTGCTTCGCAGACCTCTTGGATCGTCTTGATTTCGCCGCAAGGTATGCCCGCCTCACCGAAAGCTGACATCCAGAACGCTCGGGTTTTACCGATCAAAAGGTCGGCGACGAGAGGGCGGAGATCGGCCCGGTTTGAGACTCGGTCTGGAGCTGACCTGAACCGGGAGTCCGCTTCGAGATGTTTGGCACCAGTCACCTCACAAAAGAGGTGCCAGAACTTGTCATTTGCCACCCCTAGATTCAACCAGCCATCACTGACCTGGAAGGTTTCATACGGGCATATAGTGGGGTGCTCATTGCCTCGGCGTGTAGGGGAGACTCCAGTTGCGTAGTAAATCCCCGCGTTAAAGGTCAGTAGAGAAGACAGCGAGTCGAGCATCGAAACATGGACGCTGTGAGCCTCTCCTCCGTTTTGCCTTTTTAGCAAGGCTGCAAGGATCGCCTGAGTAGCGTACAAGCCCGCGATCATGTCGCCGATCGATGTACCTACCTTCGTAGGCTGGCCTTGAGGATCACCCGTAATGTCCATAATTCCTGACTCACCTTGCAGAATCAGATCGTAGCCGGGGCGCTGTGAGTCAGGGCCAGTTGTGCCGAAGCCTGTGATTGAGCAGTGGATCAACGAAGGATTACGAGCTTTCAGTGCTTCAGCACCCAGCCCTAGGCGCGCCATGGTGCCAGGTCGAAAGTTCTCGACTAACACATCAGATGATTCAACAAGTTTCAACAGAAGTTCTTTGCCAGCAGGCGACTTCAAATCAATTGCGACACTCTGCTTGTTTCGGTTTACGGAGAGGAAGTACGCACTTTCACCGCCAATAAAGGGGGGGCCGAAAGCACGACTGTCATCTCCGTTGACAGGTTCTTCAATTTTGATGATTTGTGCGCCAAGGTCACCTAGCTGCATGGTCGCGTAGGGGCCAGATACGACCCGTGTGAGGTCAAGAATTTTGACTCCAGACAAAAGTTTTGTGTCGTTTTGGGTAAGAGCTTGTTGTTGATTCATTTGTACGCTCCTCGTCAATGTGAGAGAACGATATCTGAATCTAATCATTTGCATGATTGATATTTCTGATGGTACTGTTTTTTTAAATGATAGTACGTTGGCCGATGCTGTAGAGGGTAAGCATGAATCTACGTTCGATAGACTTGAATCTTCTGGTGATATTTGACGCGCTGATGGCTGAGCGTCATGTAACACGTGCGGCGTTGAGAATTCCTATGACCCAGCCGGCCATGAGCAACGCTTTGGCAAGGTTGAGAGTCGTATTCAAGGATGATCTCTTCATCCGATCAGGCGGCATCATGGAGCCGACCCCGAGGGCCTTGGAACTGGGTGAGGCAGTGCGGCAGATTCTCAGGCAGACAGAGCGTTTGATGTCGAGCGACGTCGCCTTCGACCCCTTAACTACTGATCACGAGTTCACGGGCCGGATGTCAGATCTGACGGGCTATCTACTGCTTCCGCGTATTTTGTCCGCGCTCTCGACTCAAGCGCCGCGAGCCGTATTGGACGTCTTGCATATGTCTCCAGACCGCTCCATAAAGGCTCTTGAAACAGACCAGCTGGATTTCGCCATCAGTATGCAACTCAAACACAACACGAGCATCTGCAGTGAGGCGTTGTTCTCTGACCGTATGGTTTGCGTTATGCGAGAGGGGAATCCCCTGGCAACAGATGAACTGACCCTTGATCGGTTTTTGCGTGCCGAGCATTTGAGGGTAGCCATGAGTCCGACTGATATTCGATTCGTGGATAACGTCCTTGCCGATAAGGGGTACAGCAGAAACGTGGTCGCGAAAGTCCCTCACTGGCTTTTGGTACCGCCCATATTGCAGCAGAACAATATGATCGCAGTCATCTCCGGGAAGCTGGCAGAAAAATTCGCCGACACCGGATTGGTGGCCAGGCCTCTTCCCTTTGAGTCGGAGCCGTTCTCTTGGGATCTTTATTGGCACCGCAGAAATGACAACAGTGCTGCTCATCAGTGGATGCGTAAGCTGATCAAGATCTGCTGCGAAAAAGTCTAATAACGTAAGCGCGCACATCCTTATCTCAAGGGGCATCCCACCCCTCTGAGGCGGCTCCTAGCTCAAACCTAGAGCCGCTTCGATTCCTGATCTTCACTGTCACTACTCTTGTGATGCATTGCCGTGCAGCCCGCAAGGGCTCCGCGTTCGCTATCACTGCGCCGAATATACGAATACACATTATCGATTTTAAGAATTTTGTGACGAGGACTACCTTGGGGTTGACCGCGCACGCCAACAAGCCCCTTAGGCAGCTAGATGTTGACTGTTGCGTTTAGGCATAAAGTGTTGAAAACAAGAATAAGGTGACAGCATGCACAATGAAATCACCGATGTTGGGACAACCAACATCACCAAAAGTGAGTGGCGAGTAATTATCGCCGCTTCACTGGGTGCTGTATTTGAATGGTACGAATTCTTCCTTTACGGAGCTCTCGCAGCAGTCATCGCAGCGCAGTTTTTTAGTGGTCTTGATCAGACCTCCGGATTTATCTTTGCGCTGCTAGCATTTGCGGCAGGATTTGTGGTTCGCCCCATAGGTGCCTTGGTATTTGGCCGGCTCGGTGATCTCGTCGGTCGAAAATACACTTTCATGCTGACTATCGTGGTGATGGGCGGTTCGACGGTTGCCGTAGGTTTTCTTCCAAACTACTCAACCATGGGAATTGCAGCGCCGATCATTCTGATTGCATTGCGGATGCTACAAGGTTTGGCCTTAGGTGGAGAATATGGTGCCGCAGCAACCTATGTTGCCGAGCATGCTCCTCAAGGCAAGAGGGGAGAATTCACGTCATACATTCAATTAACATCGACTGTTGGCTTGCTGCTTTCCCTGCTGGTTATCGTTCTATCACGCCAATGGACAGGGCCTTCCTTCGATACTTGGGGATGGAGGATCCCGTTCCTTTTTTCCGGATTATTGTTGGTCATTTCTGTCTACATTCGTTCATCAATGCATGAATCTCCAGCCTTCAAACGTATTAAGTCAGAAGGAAAAACATCCAAGGCCCCTCTTTCGGAAGCGTTTGGGCAATGGCGCAATATCAAACTCGTGCTTAGTGCATTGTTTGGCCTATTGGCTGGCCAGGCCGTGGTCTGGTTCACCGCATTATTTTACTCAATGTTTTTCCTGACGCAGACCCTTAAGGTCGATATCAGTACAACTAATATGCTGGTTGCCCTAGCGCTGATTATTACGGCGCCGATGTATATTGTGATCGGTAAGCTGTCGGATAAGGTTGGCAGAAAACCTTTGATTCTCGGTGGTTGCTTGTTGGCGGCTCTGACCATCTTCCCGATATTTCACGCACTAACCATATACGCTAACCCTGCTCTGGCCGTCGCTCAGGATAAAGCGCCGATTGTCGTGACCACCAATCCGAGAGGCTGCTCCTTTCAATTTAACCCCACAGGAACTGCTAGTTTTACCTCCTCATGTGATGTCGCTCGTCGCGTCATGGCTGCCAATGCCGCGAGTTATTCGACGACTGATGATTTATCCAAAGATGTCACAACTGTAAAAATTGGTGAGTCTGTTATTCCGGCGCCTTCACTCAGTGGGCTTGCACCTGGAGAGGCAAAGCTTGCAGAGCAGGAGTTTCGTGCCTCGGTAGGAAAGGCGCTTATTCAAGCGGGCTATCCATTAAAAGCTGATCCTGAAACTATAAATAAGCCGATGGTGCTTTTGTTGCTGGTTATCCTCATGTTCTATGGGGCGATGGCATTAGGGCCCATGGGTGCCATTATGGTTGAAATGTTTCCTACCAGGATTCGCTATTCCGCGATGTCTCTGCCTTACCATCTTGGTAATGGTTGGTTCGGAGGTCTTCTCCCTACCTTATGCTTTGCCTTAGTGGCCCAGAACGGGAACATCTATGCGGGCCTTTGGTATCCAGTCATTGTCGCGGCCGCGTCATTCGTTATCGGCGCAATATTTGTAAAAGACAAACGCAATTGCGATTTGTCAGCGGATGACTGACTGCTCGAATATTTTTTCTACGAATATTCGAATGCGTTTTATAAATTTCAAAAATAGAATTCAATGTCGTACATTTAAGGTGTAGCGAATCAAGCAAGTCTCGCAACACCCAAACTAATAAGAGGAAATGAAAATGGCTAACGTCGAACAGTTGAAGAAAGAAATCAAAGTAGTCATGTTTGATCAATATGGTACTGTCGTAGATATGCAGGGTGGCCTGACTGAAATTGCTACCCCTTTTTTGCGTGACAAAGGTTGGGAAGGTAATCCTAGTTCGTTCGTAACTTGGTGGCGCCGTACTCACTTTGAAAACTCTATGATTGATGGGTTGCTCCAAAAAGAGCACACGCCTTATCGTGAAATTGGCCATCGTGCTGTTTCCTATACTCTCGACCGCGCCGGCATTTCATATACTCGTGAAGAAGTTGAATACCTGGTCTCCTGCATCGAGAAACTGAAGACTTTCCCAGATGTACCAGAAGCCCTTGCTCGTCTTCAAACGAAGTACAAGATCGTCGTACTCTCCAACGGCGACCGAGACATGCTGGAAACTGCCAAGCAATATCACAAAATTCCTTTTGATAACGTGATTTCGGTTGCCGAAGCCAACTCGTTCAAGCCACACGTCGCAACCTACACCAAAGGTGCTGAAATCATGGGCGTGCGTATGGATGAAGTGCTCTTCGTCGCAAACCATGCTTTCGACTGTCTCGGTGCTAAATCTGCGGGAATGCGAAGCGCGTTTATTGACCGTCGCAATCGTCCATTCGGTGGCACCCCGCACCAGCCGGACATCACGGTTAAGGACATGAAGTCCCTTGCGGACTTGATGGTCTGATCAAGGCCGCTTCAGGGAAAAGACATGGCATCACGCCATGTCTTTTTTTTGCCTGTGTCTTTGGATGCGACTCGGGGGAGAGCGTTTCAGGAATACAACTCAATTAAGGTTTCCAGAAACGATTTAGAAATGGAATCCAGCCTTGAGTGGCTAGTGACTGCGACGATGCTGGCAGCGGACGCAAGGCCCGCGATAGGCACGAACGCAACATCACTGCGCTTTGCTGCTGCGACCGATTTGCCTACGAGGCAAAACCCCAGTCCAGAAGCCACTATACCCAATGCGATATGAATCTCTTCTGCCTCGTGCACTGCAGTAGGACTCCCCCCAGCATTTCTGAGCAATGTGAAAATATCCTCGGCGTAGTGGCTCTGCTTGTTTTTTGGATAGACCACGTAGGGGGTGTCATCCAAATCCTTCGCTTTAATCAGAGATCTTTGAGCGAGGGGATGGTTTTCAGGCAAGGCTGCTACGAACGGGTCTTCCACGAGCGGCAGGTAATCCAATCCGTCCACCTTGTCATATTTCCCCAGGAACCTGGAAATTCCGATCTGAATACGGCCAGAGAGAAGTTCTGACGGCTGCAGTTCTGATTGCATAGGAAGAAGCTCCATTTCCAAGCCCGGGTATTTCTCCCTGAACCGCCTGATGGCTCGCGGCAAGAATGCTGACATCGAAGAACGAATAAAGCCTATGGCAAGACGGCCTCGTTCTCCCGAAGCTATCCCCCGCATCTCTTCCTTGAGCCTGGCGTTGGATAAGATTATTTCTTTAGCCCGAGGAAAAAGGTGCTGGCCGAGAGGGGTGAGCTCCATCGGGCGTCTGGAGCGATCAAACAGCAAGCCACCCAGCTCAGACTCCAGTTGAGCGATCTGCATGCTCAGGGCTGTGGGTGCGACATACAAGCGTGCAGAGGCTAAGGCGGAACTGCCGGTTTCGACGATTTCACAGAAATAGGTGAGCTGTTTTAGGTTCATTTTTTCTGATCTTAGCTCCAGATTTCGGCTTCATACCTATTTTTATCTTGAAGTAAGATTTCATTGTCATCAACCAGTAATCCTGCTTTGGAGATGTCCATGAATTTGAATTCGGCAGTAGCTTTGATTGCACTGGGAATGACGTCGATGGCGTCGGCGGACGAGCTGTCCGGTACCCTGGCCAAGATCGCAGAAACGAAGTCGATCACGATCGGGTACCGCGAGAGCGGAATTCCCCTTTCCTACGTGGACGACCAGCAAAAACCGATTGGGTATGCGGTGGAACTGTGCGTTCAGGTGGCACAGGCGGTGAAGACGAAGCTCCGCCTGTCTGAATTGAATGTACGTTATACAGAGGTTAACGGGTCAACCCGAATTCCTTTGATTTCCAATGGTGCAGTAGATCTGGAGTGCGGCACAACAACGAACAACGTCGAACGCCAAAAGCAAGTGGCATTCTCGACCACGACGTTCGTCGCCGCCGCGCGTTTCGCGTCCAAAGTCTCAGATAACTTGAAGGAGGTTTCTGATCTTAAGGGGAAAGGCGTGACGGCAAACTCTGGATCTAATAACCTCGAATTGGTTAACAAACTCAATACGAGTCAAAATCTGGGTTTAAGAGTTCTTCCCGCAAAAGATTTCGGGGAAGGCTTTTTGATGCTTGAAACTGGGCGTGCCAGTGCGTTTGTTCTCGATGATATCCTGCTGGCAGGAGTTGTTGCGAATTCAAAGGATCCGAGTCGTTATGTAATTTCAAGCAAGGCTCTAACGGCCGAGCCATACGCAATTATGTTACGTAAAGATGATCCAGAATTCAAAAAGGTAGTGGATGAGTCCCTGGCATCCATTTATCAATCGGGCGAGGCGAGTAAACTATATAAGAAATGGTTTGAGTCCCCGATTCCTCCCCGGGGTATAAATCTTAATCTGCCAGCAAGTAAAGCCCTCCAAGCCCTATGGCAGAATCCGAGTGACTCGGCTGACCCTGGGACTTACAACGCAGAGTAACTCGTGAAGGGGAATGCATTGTGAATTATGACTGGAGTTGGGCCGTATTCCTTGAACCATCTGTAAATGGCGGAGGGACTTACCTTGAGATGATTTTGCAAGGCACGCTGATGACGGTGTGTACTGCTGTTCTCGCTTGGTTAATTGCTATGGTGCTTGGCACGGTTCTCGGAGTCTTGAGGACTGTACCAATCAAGCCTTTGAATGTAGCAGCTAGGGCTTATGTCGAAATTTTTAGAAATATCCCCCTCTTGTTACAATTGTTCCTCTGGTACTTCGTGCTGCCAGAGGTACTACCGCAGCAAGCTGGTGATTGGTTGAAATCGATGCCTTATGCTTCGTTCTGCGTGGCATTCCTAGGACTTGGTTTGTATACGGCGTCGCGCATTTCAGAGCAGATTCGTGCAGGGATAGAGGCCATTCCAAAAGGCCAAGCAAGTGCCGCCCTGGCCTTGGGGATGACTCTCCCGCAGGTCTATCTATATGTCTTAATACCAAGAGCGTACTACGCGATGTTACCGACCCTTACCTCGGAAGGGTTGGCAATTATGAAGAATACATCAGTTGCACTGACCATCGGTCTTGTTGAGTTGACTTCAGAAGCAAGGGCGATGCAGGAGTATACGTTTCGAGTTTTTGAAGCGTTTAGCGCTGCTACTTTGATGTACTTTGCGCTCAATATAATAATTGTTCAGTTTTCGCGGATGTTAGAGCGGCGAACTTTCCTGAAGCACTAGCTTTTGAAACTGCCAGTCCTTGATGGCTCAGAGATAACAATATGTATGATTCCTTTGATTGGAACGTCATATGGCGTTCGTTAGGTTACGTGCTCGGTGATGGTCTGGTATTTACGCTCACCTTGACGGCCGTAGCAACGCTAGGAGGCATTGCTTTAGGCATTGTGCTTGCGTTAATGCGAGAGTCGAAGCTTTTACTGGTCAGAAAGCCCGCAGAGTTTTACATCGATGTGGCGAGGGCTTTGCCCTTGATCCTAGTGATCTTTTGGATTTACTTCTTACTCCCAATACTAGGGCAATGGATCACTGGGGCGAGCAGGCCTATCGATGTGAGTGCACGTGCATCTGCGTTTGTTACCTTCACATTGTTTGAAGCTGCATATTTCGCTGAAATCATCAGGTCAGGAATTCGGGGAGTACGTAAAGGTCAGAAAGATGCGGGCTACTCTCTTGGTTTGAGCTATCCCCAGACAATGACTTATATCGTGTTGCCGCAGGCGTTTAGGAACATGCTACCGGTCTTGGTGACTCAGATGATCATTATGTTTCAGGATTCCTCTCTTGTGTATGTGCTCTCCCTGCCTGATTTGGTAGGAACCGCTGGTAAAGTTGCGCAGCGGGATGGGCGGTTGGTTGAAATGTATATATTCGCAACTGTTGTTTATTTCGTGATTTCGTTCTGCGCCTCTCAGCTTGTTCAACGGCTGCAGCGCCGCATGACGATAATCAGGTAAGCCACTTGGGCGCAGAGGTTTAAACATGATTGAAATTGATAATATCTCCAAGTTTTACGGTAACCATAAAGTCTTGTCAGGTTGCTCTGTATCGGTCAAGCAAGGCGATGTTACTGTCGTGTGTGGGCCTTCAGGATCTGGTAAGTCCACGCTTATCAAATGCGTGAATGGACTTGAGCCTTTTCAAGACGGAAAGATTGTTGTTAATGGGGTATCGGTGGGCGCCCGAGGAAGCAATTTGACTAAGCTTCGCACCAGCGTTGGTATGGTTTTTCAGGCGTTCGAACTATTCCCTCATTTGACCGTGCTCGATAATCTTTGCTTGGCTCAGCGCAAGGTCTTAAAACGGTCGGCCTCCGAATCTAGGGCGAAAGCAGAAAAGTTGCTCCAGAGAGTGGCTATGCATACTCATGCGCATAAGTATCCTGCTCAGCTGTCTGGTGGACAGCAACAACGCGTTGCTATCGCCCGCGCATTAGCAATGGATCCAGAGGTCTTACTGTTTGATGAACCCACCTCCGCACTTGATCCTGAGATGGTAGGTGAGGTTTTAGACGTCATGGTGTCCTTGGCCAAGGAAGGAATGACGATGATGGTAGTGACGCATGAAATGGGATTCGCCAAACAAGTGGCTAACTGGGTGGTTTTCATGGACGCGGGACAGATAATTGAGAAAACCCCGACAGCCCAGTTTTTTTCTGCACCGGAGAGCGAACGAGCGAGAAACTTCATTTCCTCGATCTCACGGGCTGGCTAGATTAACACTCATTTAAATGAGTGTCTGGAAGTTGCTAGCTCTAGCGGCCTCCTCAACGAAACCGAAAATTTTAAATCAATAGTTATTATTGGGATTTTTCTATGAGCGCGAAATATTTTCACTTCAACTCGCCTAATCGTCTGCAACCAGAAAAACGGATGTCCGCAGAAGCATGTGTTAAAAATCTTGCTGGATGGGATAAGGCGGTTAGAGAAATTACCCAATGGCCTGGTTATCAACCGCTTCCGCTTTGGTCGTTGGATAACGCCGCAAAACGATTCGGCTTGGGCAAACTGTATTACAAAGACGAGAGCGAACGCTTTGGTCGGGAGCTTGGTAGCTTCAAAGCTCTGGGCGCACCTTACTCTGTGTTCGTGCTGCTTGCCGATGCGGTAGAGAGCAAGACAGGCGTCCGACCTACAGCTGATCAGTTGCGTTCCGGCGAATTCAAAGACATCACTCAGCGTATTACCGTATGTGTTGCTACCGACGGGAATCAGGGGCGGGGCCTGGCTTACGCGGCCTCGATTTTCGGATGCCGCTGCGTAATCTACATTCATGGTCATGTAAGTAGCGGTCGTAAGGAAGCTATGGAGGTTTTCGGCGCCATCGTGATCCGTATCGACGGGGAGTACGAGGCCTCCGTCAAACGTGCTAAGGAAGACGGGCGTAATAACGGTTGGCACTTCGTAAGCAGTACGTCCTGGGCGGATTATTCCGAGCCGCTGCCACGGGATGTGATGAATGCGTACATGGTGATGTTCGAAGAAGCCATGGCGAGCATTCCTGACCTCTCGAAGATCACTCATGTGTTCATGCAGGGCGGGGTGGGAAGCATTGCGGCTGCCATGTTCATGGGCTTCGCTCAGCGCCTCGGCGAGAAAAATCTCCCGCGTCTCGTGCTGGTCGAGCCTAAAGAAGCTGATTGCCTTTTTCAGAGCGCGCTCAACGGCACCCCAACACCATCCGCTGGTAACTTACACACAGTAATGGCCGGCCTCGCATGCCGGGAAGCTTCCCCCGCAGCCTTCAAATTGCTCGACTGGCTTTGCAGTGATTACCTAGCGATTCCTGATGAGTGGGTCGTGGACGCGATGAAGGCACTTGCGGATGGCGGCGGCGACACTCCCATTGTAAGTGGCGAGTCTGCGTCTGGCGGGTTCGGCGTAATGATGAATGCTGCTCTCGACCCTGAACTGAGGGATCGGTTAGGTTTGGACGGGAACAGCCAGGTGCTGCTGTTTGGTTGTGAGGGGGCTACAGACCCCAAGATCTACCAGGACATCGTTGGCCTGTCCGCTGAGACTGTTTTCAACAACCAGTCCAATGCCTCTCGTTGAACACACGCCTCAATGGTGAGTCTTTTCGTGCTCCTGAATCGAGTGTGATAATCAAAATGAATGCTGAAAATCGTGACTCTATTGTAAAGAGCCTGGCGGCCACTTATGGCCTTGAACTCGCTGACCCGGTCACACCAGGCGGGCTATATCAGCCGATCATCGTTGAAGGTGGTCATCTCTACCTCAGCGGACAAATTCCGAAGGTTGGGGACACTGTTCTCTACGAGGGGAAAGTGGGAAAGGACGTCTCCGTCGACGATGCGGTCATTGCAGCCGCGATCTGTGCCCTTCGGCTGCTAGGGCTGATCCAGCAGGCGAAAGGCTCTCTGCATTCGATCAGTCGAATACTGCGGATGACTGTATTCATACAAGGGTCATCCGACTTTTCACAGTACAGTCTTATCGCCGATGGGGCCTCCCGGATCATGAAGGAAGTCTTGGGCGATGGTGCTGGGCATGCGCGTACCGCAGTGGGTGTCATGGGGCTCCCTAGAAACGCCGCTGTCGAGGTTGACCTACTGGTGGCCACGACGGAGTAACTCCGCGTAGGCCTTAATATGTATCGAGAATGGAGCCAATGCCGTTCGCGGCTACCCGGGTATATCCCTGGCTCCATGCCGTCAAACGGCATATTGCCCAGATCTGGGGAGCAACCATGACACAATCTGATCTCACTAAACCACTTGGTAACAGCGCCTCGGAGCATGTGGCTTCGAACGCTATGCGTGACATTTTTTCGAAAAAAATGTCTGCGATGTACAGGGATGAGGTGCCACAGTACGGAACTCTCTTGGACATCGTGAAAGACGTAAATGATGCCGTCCTATCGTCAAACAAGACTCTAATGCAGTCTCTACAGCGTACCAACGAGTTAGGGCGGTTGAGCCTGGAATACCACGGTGCCATTCGCCTAGGTACACCTACAGAGTTATCCATGGTTCGTAGGGTTTTTGCTGTGTTAGGTATGTATCCAGTGGGGTACTACGACCTGTCCGTTGCCGGCGTTCCTGTTCATTCCACGGCCTTCCGCCCGGTTGGAGCCCAGGCTCTCTCCGCCAATCCATTCCGCGTTTTTACGTCCTTGCTCCGCTTGGATTTGATTGACGATCTAACATTGCGGCAAGAGGCTAAAGCCATCTTGTCGCAACGGAACATATTCTCCCCCGAGTTGGTTGCCTTGACCGAGAAGGCCGAGAGAGAAAGTGGGTTGGGTCGACTGGATAGCGAAATATTTGTCGGTGAGGTTGTGGAGATATTTCGCTGGCATAGCGACGCCGTCGTGGATGCACAGACCTATCAGAAGCTCCATGATGCCCATCGACTGCTCGCGGACGTCGTCTGTTTCAAAGGGCCGCACATCAATCATCTGACGCCGCGCACGCTCGATATCGATGCGGCCCAGGTCGAGATGCCGCGTCGAGGGGTGGACGCCAAACAAATCGTCGAGGGCCCGCCCCGACGCAAGACTCCAATCTTGCTACGCCAAACCAGTTTTAAGGCGCTAGAGGAGAAGATTCGTTTCGTTGACGATACCCTGGGCGAAGGGAAACATACCGCGCGGTTTGGTGAGATTGAGCAACGCGGGATCGCGCTGACTCCTAAAGGCATGGCGCTGTACGATCAGCTTCTGAGTAAAGCTCGGGCACATCGTGCAGATCAGGGCACGACATATGAAGCAAACCTAGTCGAGGTTTTCCAGGCGTTTCCTGATGACCTCAATGTCCTGAGGCAGGACAAACTGGCGTACTTCAAATACACCTGGATCGACAGTCAAAAAGCTCGACGCCTGTCGACGGAAGATAGCTCCATGTTGGAGTCCTTGATCACCGAAGGCGTCATCGTAGCGGATGCGATTCTGTATGAAGATTTTCTGCCAGTAAGCGCTGCGGGAATTTTCCAGTCAAACTTGGGTGGTGTGGCGCAGGAAGCTTACGCGGCCAACCATGCAAAAGCCGACTTTGAAGCGGCGCTTGGAGTGGAGGTTTATGATTATTTTGAGCTGTATGCTTCCATAGAGACCGAGTCGCTAGCCCAGGTATACGCTGGTAACGCTAACTAGGTTCGCATCAACTCCTGCTGGTCACGCCGCCTGACGTTTAGCATTCGGCGTGGCCAGTCGAGCTGCACCTCCCTCGCTTTCTGTTACGTACCTATCGTCACATCTTGTCCGTGCACAACGGTTATCGGGTCAGCAGGCTTCTGCACTTGCACTTTGCCTTCCTCCACCTTCGCCGGCATAAGTGCTCCTTCCCACTTTGCGATTACTGCGCAGGCGATGGAGTTGCCAACCGAGTTCGTTGCTGAACGCCCCATATCCAGGAAGGTATCGATCGCCATTACCAAAAGAATACCTTCCTCCGGCAGACCAAAGTGAGTCAGCGTCGCTGCAATGACGATGAGCGATGCCCGAGGTACGCCGGCAATACCCTTCGACGTCACCATCAACATCAGCAGCATGCCCAATTGCGTTGTCAGCGGCATGTCGATGCCGTAGGCCTGAGCGATAAACAAAACAGTGAAGGTGCAATAGACCATCGTGCCATCTAGGTTGAATGAGTAGCCCAAGGGCAACACGAATCCAGAAATTTTCCGTTTGACGCCAAATTTGTCCAGACACACCAGCAGCTGGGGGAAGGATGCCTCTGAGCTGGCAGTGAAGAAAGACAGCAGAAATGGCCCTTTTACCGTGCGAATGAGCTCAAAGACTCGACGACCGAGAACTAGATACCCCGCGCAGATGAGCAAGATCCAAAGGGCGATGATTCCCAAGTAGAAGCAGCCGATGAATTTCGCAAAGGTGATAACGATCCCCAGTCCCTTAAGCGCAATGATGTTGGCAACGGCTGTAAATACTGCTAGCGGTGCAAGCCACATTACGAATTCGGTGATCTTCAGCATCATGTGGGAGATGGATTCGATCAGTACGACAACCGGCTCACCCTTTGAACCGATGACAGCAAGAGCTGTCCCGCAGAAGATCGAGAACACCACGATTTGCAGGATTTCGTTCTGCGCCATCGCTTCCGCAATGGATCGTGGAACGAGATGGGTGATGAAGTCCTTCAGCGAAAATGCAGCGGTGTTTAGGCCGCTTTGAGCGTCCGCTGCTGGTAGGGACAGATTCATACCGACACCTGGCTGAAGCAGGTTGGCTAGCAGCATCCCGAGTAATAGCGAGATGAAAGACGCGCTGATAAACCAGGCCATGGCCTTGGCTCCCACCCTGCCGATGTCACTTGAATCGCCGATGCGCGCCAGTCCAGGGACTAATGTGGCGAAGACTAGAGGGCCAATGATCATCTTGATCAGGCGCATGAACACATCTGTCCCAATAGATAGGTAGCCCGATATGTCAGCCAGCGTTTTTGCGTCAGTCACGGTGTGGTGCACGCCAGCGCCCAGTATAATACCGAGTGCCATGGCTATTAATATAAAGCGGACAATGAGCTTATTCATAATTTGCCTTTATATGTCGGCGGCTTTTATCGCCATCTATTTCTGGATGCCAGTTTTTGTTTTTTTCTTCATCGGAGCTATATACGCAACACTGTTTGAAAGTGCCTTTTTTTGGCATTCCAGGCCTGTCCCAATCAACAGGGGCATCGGGTCTCTTTAAGTGATCTCTCTGATTGGATGTAGAGAGGGGCGTTTTCCCAATTTCGCGAGTAAAACCCAATCATTGTTACCACCTGTTTGATTTGTGATTTATTCCGATGGCAGGACTTTGAAATAGGGTTTGCGTTCTTTGTTATTGTTTGCTGCGAGCTGCAGGCTCGTAGTTAATTTGTTTTGTTGTACGGTAGTGATTTTTGACAAATAGTTTGTTCGACGCAGCATCCCCCATCGGATATTGCGAAGTACAATCGCTAATCCCTATGCCGCTATCCATACGATCAATAACGCGTTGCCGGACGCAGCGCCTTGGCCCTAACGGTCAATCGAGTGGTGACAAGCGGTCTGACTGGTGAAGGTGAGGGGCAGGGTAGTGGTACGTTTCCTTTACACTCTGTCGCCAGAGAGTCTATCGATCGGACTGCATACCATGCCCCCCAGCTGCGGCGCTGCGAATGTCAGCTCAAAGGGGCAAGCCGAGCTTGGCGAGGGACTCTCGCTGGCTTTCCTCATAGAGTTGAAATTTGTCTAGTACCGATGAACCAAGAGCACGCTCGAAATTATCTTTAGCTGCGTTCGAGGCGTACTCTTTTTGTTCGGTTCCACCAAGGTTAGATTGGAAGATTCCGGCGGCACTTACAGGTAAAAAATCCTCGTAAATGATCGGGTCGGCAAGAACCAGTCCTTTGCTGATTAGATCTTCCAGTGGAGTCAGTTTATCGTGCTCTGGTCGATAGTCCGGGCCTGCTGAATATTTAAAGTACGCCAGCTCTTGGATCCGCAAGTCTTCAAGGCTATCTGGGAATTTTTTAAAAACCGCCTTTAGATTGCTTTCGTAAGAGTCAGCTTCTGCTCCGATCGCACGGCGTGCTTCGCTGAGCAGTTCGTCATAGAGCGCCATACCCTTGGGTGTTAGGGCAGCACCTCGCTGTTCAATCTCACCAAAGCGGGCAGTGTGTGCACCGTCGCAGTCTGCTCCTAAGAAGCGAATACGTTCTTCGAGCGCCTTGAAGCTCGTCTGGCGGAGAAGGATGGGGACATTGCGCCGAGGTGGCCCTTCAATTAGTTGCTTCGCTTGCACGCCCCGCTTAGGCATCTCTGCCTGGGCTTGATCGATGTCCAGCGTTCTAGGTGTGAGATGGTTGATATGAGGCCCACGGAAGCACACCACGTCAGCCACCAGACGATGAGCATCCTGTAGACGGTCAAAGGTCTTCGCATCTACGGTGGCCTCGCTGTGCCACCTGAACGTTTCAATCAGCTCGGAAACGAACTCATCTCCGGCTACGGCCGATAGGCCACCTTGTTGCTCAGCCAGTTCCAGCAACTCAATTGCATTACCCGTGAAAATTTTCCTGCCGGATAGAATCCGTTCAGCTGTGGCACGTAGTTCCAGATTGTCGATAAGTTCTAGACGCAGGAGAGAAGTGAAAATTCGGAACGGGTTCTTTGCCAGCGATTCGTTCGAGACGGGGCGGAATGCAGTCGCATGTACTGGCACGCCGGCAACGCTTAGATCGTAATAGTCGACCGGCAACATTCCTAATACGCGGAACATCCGTCGCATGGTGGCGAGCTCCTGGGCGGTGCCGAGCCTGATTGCTCCGTGATATTCCTGGGTTAGCCGATCGAGATCATTTGTTCGACTCAAGACGGTGCGCAGTTCATCGTGTCGAATGAGCATGTTCTCGTTGACGTCAGCGACAATGCTCAGGAGGGTTGAATACTGCAACACCTCGGCCTTGTACATGTCAGACATCTGTTGGGAAAAAAGTGCGCGTAGGTCATCGGGTGAGATGAATTCAGACTGAGGATTTGTTTGCACGGGTTTCACCGGGTTGCCATTGGCTCAATGAGACTGGGCTGGAAGGGCGGCAACGACAGGCAGTTTACCTAGCCGTATCAAGTAACTGCCGCCCTTGTGTTTTGTTATTGGGCGTCAGTTACTGCTTCCTGACAGCAATCATGTCCAGTTCTACTGCAGCATTTCTTGGGAGCCCTGCGACGCCGACGGCTGAACGTGCATGACCGGCCGCCTCACCAAACAGGTTGCGAAGTAGCTCCGACGCACCATCCGCTACTTGGGTTTGCTGGGAAAAACCGTCAACGCCTTGAACGAATACGTTTATCCGTAGGATCTTTTCTACGGCAGCGAGCGAGCCAAGCGAATGCTTGAGTACGATTGCGGCACGTAGAGCGCAAAGGGCTGCGGCTTTCTTAGCATCGTCCAGGGATACGTCCTGTCCAACCTTGCCGGAGTGAACCACTGCGTCGCCAACCTTTGGTATCTGGCCACTGAGATACAGAGAGTTTCCATCAATGGTCACTGGTTCATACAGACCGCCAGAAACAGGATTCTCTTGAATGTCCAAGCCAAATGTCGAAGCCAGCTCTGCTAGCTTGATATCGCGTTCATTCGATTGCATGGGTAACCTTCAATCTGCTGCTTAATAGTTACGTCGCTTGCGTAAACTCATCGCTTCACAGTGCTGACTGTTTCTGGCGCTCAAACACTTCCGAGGCGCTAACGCCTACCAGTTTCTGGTAGATTTCCGGATCGGTCGCACCTTCACATCCAAAGAGCAGGATTTGGCTGTTCTCGTCCAGACCGAGCTTGGCTTTCAGCTCTGGGTCAGATGCTGCCTTGAGCACGGTTGCGTAACCACCGGCAGCCGACTCACCGCAAACAATCGGGGTGTCATTGTTGCCGTCGGCGAGCGCCTTCATAGCATCAACGGCCCAGGTATCGGGAATGGCTACGTAGTCAGTGCAGAGCCACTCCAGCAGCTTCCATGCTGCCGGCGAAACCTCGCGACAGGCCAAGCCAGCCATAATCGTATGCAAAGTGCCGGAGGAGGGGGTTGGGACACCAGTCGAAGCACTTTGATAGAGGCAATCGGCTTCGCTTGGCTCGACCATGACAAATCGGGGCAGGTTCTCTTCGCCCAAGCGCAGTGCAATACCCATGAAGACAGCGGCTGCAATGCTTCCCACCCCACCTTGCATGAAAACGTGCGTGATTTTGGCGAGGTCAGGCACAGCGGCCATGGCTTCTTCCACCATCACCATGTAGGCGTTCATGACATGACGCGGAAGCGGCTCTTCAAAGTCCGCCCATGAGGTACTGCTGACAAAATGCCAGCCGTTCATACGCCCATCTTCTTTGGCGCGCTTGACGGAGGCTTCGTACTCACCATCAATGCGAATTACGATGGCACCGTAGGCTTCCATCGCCTCTTTGCGGCCTGGGCTGACGTGACCATGGATGTAAACCACGCAACGACAATGGAAAGTGGCGGCAGCGTGGGCCAACCCTCGACCTTGATTACCGTCCGTTGCAACGCAGACGGTGACGCGTTCGGTGATGTGCTTGAACTCGCCAGTGCGCAACTGGGCTGCAGTTGGGCGGACACCGGTGGCTTTCTCAACGGCATCTGCCAGCAACATGAAGACAGTGTAAGGTGCCCCCAGGGCTTTGAAACTGCCCAGCTTGCGTCCAAACCGCTGGCTTTCATCTTTATAGAAAATTTTGCCGAAGCCTAACTTCTTCGCTTGGTTGTCTAGCGACCACAATGGCAAAACTTCATATCCAGGCCATTGTGTAACTTCCTGAACAGCTGACTGCCAGTTCTTCAAATTCTCGACTGCAGTTTGCGCACTCTTACGTTTTTCAGGAAGAGTGTGAACTGTGGAACGATGATGCAGGTATTCAGTTTGCATTCGGGCTATCCTTCGAAATATTTATCTTGTTTTGGTGGGGCTAGTCTTCAAACGAGTAAGTATCGGGCTGCAGCGAACCGTCGCATCTAGCAATAAAAATCGTGCGAAATTGGGCCTTCCTAGTTATCAAACTAAATACGACTACGCACAATTTTTGGCAGGGCGGATCAGGCGGCCCGTCTCTCGACTTTCACAGACCAAGAAATATCATTCAAATCGTTTTTAGGTATGGTGCAATCCGTTTGGCAAATGATGGAGTTGATGCCGGTTGGCGCGGACGTCAGATGTGCATACGTCGGTTTGACGCTTGGCGAGCTAGAAATTTTTCCTCAGGGAATAGGGGGGCAAAAAAATTAGAAATTAGAAATTAGACTTCAATATCTGTGTGTTGCAAGGTTATAGGGAGAGCCTCTCAATTATCCGCCTACATCCACTTGGACTCGGTCTGCGACGGCTTCGTTGATTCTTACGAGCACGAGCCGTTACGGCGAAATCATTTGTTTCATAAATAGTGGTATACAAAATATCCATTGGATGGATTTTTGTCGGTCGGTGATATTGTGCGCATTCAAAAGCCGGTGCACGTCACTTCGCGCGTAGCTTTGTGTCTGGCTGCAGTTGTCATCAGTGGATTGAGCTGCCAACCGGGAGCGTCAGGTTCGGGTTGGAAATAGAGCTTCCTACGATGGCTAGCATCTCTGGATGCGATTGAACTTTCTCATGCTCAAGCGGGCCGCAGCTGGCTTCCGGACGTAAGGATCGACCTGTCTTTTTTGTATGATTCATGATGAAAGTGGTGGAGTTTGCTTTGAAAATTGCTCATGACGATCTAAATCGCCTGAAGTCCGATGCTGATGCGGAGTATTTGCGGTACTCCAAAATGGATTTGAAGATCGACATGGCTCGGGGCATTCCGTCACCTCAGCAGATTAGCCTTTCGACGGATCTTCTTGATGTATCGCTTGCAAGTGACTATCTGAGCGAGGACGGTACTGACAGCCGAAATTACGGCGGTCAACAGGGGCTGCTGGAGGCCCGGCGCCTATTCTCGCCGGTGGTGGGGGTTCCAGAAAAGCAGATCGTTGTGGGGGGTAATTCCAGCCTGGCGCTCATGTATGAATGTCTGGCCCAAGCATGGCGTCATGGGACACCGGATAGTGTCAGGGCGTGGTCGCAAGAACCCGGTGGTATCTCGTTCATCTGCGTGGTTCCAGGCTACGACAGACATTTCGCGATGTGCGAAGACTTTGGTATCCGCATGGTCTCGGTGCCAATGCTCGACGGCGGGCCTGACATGGAGCTGGTAAAGCGACTGGTGGCCAGCGACAGCAGCATCAAAGGAATCTGGTGCGTGCCGAAATACAGCAATCCGACCGGTACTACCTATTCGAAAGCTGTCGTCGAGGCACTGGCATCCATGCCAACGGCTGCCAAGGACTTTCGCATCTTCTGGGATAACGCCTACGTCGTTCATCCCTTGGTTGAAGTAGATGACTCGCTGGAGAATATCTACACGCAAGCTGTTCGGTACGGACACTCGAATCGTCCGCTGGTCTTCGCCTCGACTTCGAAAATGACGTTGCCGGGGGCTGGCATAGCGGTGCTTGCCAGCTCGAAAGACAATACTGCCTGGTGGCTGAAAGCTGCAGCACTCCGAAGCGTTGGCCCTGACAAGGTGAACCAGCTCAGACAGGTTCGTTTCTTGCGGTCGCCCGAAAAGATCAAAGAGCTCATGGAGCAGCATCGGCAGTTGCTGCAGCCGAAATTCGATCGCGTTCATGAAGTGTTCAATCAAAAACTCGGAAAATTCGGCGTGGCGCAATGGACTCGGCCGCGTGGCGGTTACTTCGTCAGCCTTGAGGTGCTCCCGGGGACTGCCAAGCGGGTCGTCGAACTAGCCGTTCAGGCGGGCGTTAAATTTGCGACGCCTGGGTCTTGCTTCCCGTATGGAATTGATGAGTGCGATTCTCAGCTTCGTATCGCTCCCTCATATCCAGAGATGGCCCAGCTAACGACTGCGCTGGAGGTCATCTCAGTCTGCGTCGCCAAGGCGGCATTTGATCACTTGAGTGCCGTTTCGTCCGCACCTGGTTCCTTGGGGTGAGTGGACTTCCGTAGTTCGCCTGCCACGGGCCGCGTCGGGACAACCTTGTCGCCGCTCGTCGTTATGTCGCGGTACGCAGGAGTGATCGCGAAACTATTCTGTCGAAACGCCTAGTGCTTTTCTAGGATGGGTTTTTCTCCTGAGTTAGTGATTGGAGGGGCGATGAACTTGCGCGCGGTAGATCTTAATCTCCTGGTCATCTTCGATACCTTGATGAAGGAGCGACACGTTACACGCGCTGCGCTAAAAGTGCCGATGAGCCAACCTGCCATGAGCAGCGCGTTGTCTCGTCTACGGCTTTTATTCAAGGATGATCTGTTCATCCGTGTTGGCGGTAGCATGGAGCCAACGGCTCGTGCGATCGAGCTAAGCGTCGGTGTCGCTAGGATCTTGCGTGAAGCCGAGAGGTTGATGACGTCTGAAGTGATGTTCGAGCCCGCCTCAAGTGAAGATCATTTCACTGGGCGAATGTCTGATCTGATTACCTACTTGGTCTTGCCCAAGCTTTCCGGGCTCCTTTCGAGGCAAGCACCCGGTATGCGGATGGATATCACGCACATTCCAATTGATCAGACCCTTGTTCGGATGGAAAGCGATCAGTTGGATTTCGCAATCAGTACCCAGCTCAAGCACACCTCAAACATCGTGAGCGAGCCATTGTTTATGGACAGGCTCGTGTGCGTCATGCGAGGCGGACATAAGTTATCCGGCGATGACCTGTCTATGCAGGAGTTTCTGAAGGCCGACCACCTACACGTTGCGGTTAGTCAGCATGATGTCCGGTTCGTGGACAATGTGCTCGCAGAGCAGCAGGTCTCTAGGCGAATTACGCTGACAATCCCTCACTGGCTATCCTTACCTGCAATCTTGTGTGAAACAGACATGATTTCTGTCATTTCAGAAAGGTTGGCAAGTACCTTCGTTGATCAGACACTTGTGATCAAGGAACTGCCGTTGAGCATGCCTTCCTTCAGTTGGGATCTGTATTGGCATAAGCGCAACAAAAATACGGCTGCGCACGCCTGGTTGAGGGAACAGATCAAACAGTGTTGTAGTGAGTAAATTGTGCTGACAGGCTACCCACATTCAAAGCGGCGATTGATCAAGGAGCTCGCCGCACCACTCAGTTATGGTTTTTGCGAGAATAACCGGTTGTTCGAGTGGGATCATATGCCCGCTGTCGGAAATGCACACAAGCTTAGAGTTCGGTAGATGCTCCACTATTTCTTTGGACTCTTCGACACTTCGCAGTTCATCAAGCTCGGCCGCGATCACCAGCGTTGGAGTTGTAATGCTGCTTAAGAGGTGGAGCTCATCATGCCGAGTGGCTTGAGACTGTGCGATGAATGCTTCCTTGCCAAGCGTCTTACTCATTGTTTGGATACGCCCAACGAGGCGTTGGTCTTTCCGATTATCTGGACTCAATCCCTTGGCAATCACAGAGCGGCTGAGCCCGACAAACTCGCGGTTCAGGATCTGCGCCACGCTTGCTTTCTTTTGGGCAGCTTGCTCTGGGCTTTCGGAACGGCTAGAGCTTGCAACGATGATCAGCCCTATGACGCGTTCCGGTGCCAGACGGACGATTTCTCTAGCGACGTAGCCGCCCATAGAAAAGCCACACAGTATGAATTGTTTTGGCGCTCTACTTAGAGCATCAAGCGCCATCTCCGCTATTGAATTACCTACCAACGGAGCGTGATGGATGGTTAATTGATTGGGTAGCAAAGGAATAATGTCATCCCAGAGATTTTCGTTGAGCATAAATCCTGGGATGAGAACGACATTAGTCTGTTTCATGCTATTCCTTCAATCGCCTATTTATCTGGTGAATGGTGGTATACAAAAATAGAGTTGTGGTGCGATGTATAAGTTTTTAATAATACCCAAAATAACAACATAGAGTGCAACTGTATTAATGATAAATTATTTACCTGAAGGCTGACAGATGTCTAATAGTGAAATGGGTTCTAGCTCGATTCAATCAGAGCCAAAAATGGAACGCAGCAGTACCCTTGCCATGTTGGCTCTATGCATAGCGGCAACCATGGTTACGCTTGATCTATCTCTGATCAACACGGCGCTACCGACTATTTCGGAAGCGTTGGGTGTAACGGCGAGCACAGCTATTTGGCTTGTGACCGCATATCAAATTTCCGTTATCGGGCTGCTGCTTCCCTTCGCCTCGCTGGGTGAAATTGTCGGCCACAAGCGCATGTTTTTCTACGGTTTGATTCTGTTTACGGTGTCTTCGCTTGTCGCAGGCGTTTTCACGAATCTCCCCTGGTTGATAGTTGCCAGATGCCTACAAGGCATCGGCGGTGCGGCCGTTGGGAGCGTGGTGACCGCATTGATCAAGCGCTGCTATCCAGCCAATCAGCTTGGTCGCGGAATGGGGATCTACGCGTTGGTCGTCGGTCTTTCTTTCACCGCTGGCCCTACTGTTGCAGCGGGCATCCTTGCGGTGAGCAATTGGCACTGTCTGTTCCTAGTGAATGTCCCCGTTGGGATCTACTGCCTTTATCTGTCACGTCGCTATATCCCGGCCACTTCGGGCTCGAAAGAGCGATTCGATTTGATTGGCGGAGTGTTGTGCTGTGCCATGTTTATCTTGCTGATTCTCAGCTTGGTTGCCTTTGCACGAGGCGGCGTTTCGGCCGTTGCATTATTCAAATTGCTGGGCGCGATCGTTTGCTTTGCTCTCCTGTCTTACCATCAACGCAAACATGCCGCACCTATGCTGGCGATTGATCTGTTCAAGCAGCGGAATTTCGCTTTCTCCTCGCTGACGTCGATCTGTGCGTTCGTGACTCAAGGCGTAGCATTCATTGCATTGCCTTTCTTTTTCCATACGTTCTTGTCCGCCACTCCGTTCATGACGGGCATGCTCATTACACCTTGGCCGGCGGTCGTGGCGTGTATGGCCATTATCAGTGGCACGCTCTCTGATCGATTCAACCCCGGCACACTGTGCACCGCAGGATTACTTATCCTGGCGACCGGGATGTTCACGCTATGTTTCCTGCCCGAAAAAGTGGTGTTCCTCGATATCGCCTGGCGAATGATGATTTGTGGTGTGGGGTTCGGTTTATACCAGGCGCCAAACTTGAAGATGATGATCTCCAGTGCTCCGTTGGAGCGCAGCGGCAGTGCTAGTGCGATTGTTGCGTTGTCGAGATTGCTCGGCCAGTCCTTTGGTGCTGTGCTGGTATCGTTTGCATACAGCGTTTCGTCTGATCGCGGGCCATATATTGCGCTGGGGGCAGGTGTCGCGTTTGCGCTTTTGGGGGGGATGTTCTCGGCTGTTCGGACAACCAAGAGCAATGAGGCAAAGTCTTTTGAGGCTTCGCGACCAGCGGAAAATACGTAACCGTCGTTGCGCGGGCTTCGCCCATTCTCCGTCTGACCGTCGCTTGAGTCAGCGAAAGCCCCTGCTCCGCAATCGAGCGGAGGCTACTGCGATAAGAGAAGGGGAGAGGGTTTAGAACTTTTAAGTAGCCGATAAGAACCAATCTTAGGCGAAGCAAGACAGCCGAGGTGCGTTTCGTATCAAAGGCAGAAACAATCCGGCGGTACTGGCAAAAAGCCCTATTGCTGCTGCTGGTAGGCCCACACGATTTCCTATCAGGCCCGTACCGACTACGGCCACGAATGCAGCCAGATATGTCACAGCTGCGTATCGCGAGGCCAGTGCAGCCTGTTGCGCGGGTGAAGCATTTTGAACGCAAGCCAATAGTCCAAGTCGATAAGAGATCCCGAGCCCCAGTCCGGCCGTTGTAAAACCTGCAAGGGCTAATGAGTCGCTAGAACACCACGCACCAGCCAGTACCATAATCATTCCTGCGGGCGCAGCAAGAGTGCCGCTAAACCATGGTATGAATCGTGTCATTGGCCTACTCGCTAATTGACCGACAGCGCAGAAAATCAACGTCAATAGCGCACAGCTTGTTTGTGTATTAGTCATGTCGAGGGAGTTGAATAGTGAAGGCATGAAAACGACGCTCGCACTAACAGTTATCCAAGCTAGACAGCCTATCAACACCGGTTGAATGCGTAGGTGTACATGTTCTGCGGGGGTGGAAGACGATGTTTTATGGCGAATGTCCAGGAGCTGCCGGTTAGCTTGCCGACGAAAATACAAAACCATACCCAGTGCGATCCCCAGCATGGCAGAAATCGAGGCATGAGTTTCGTAGGTCAGTGACATGGCCTCCAGACCATAGGTGTAGACGTAAATCTGCCCCAACAACGTCCCCACAATCCCACCAATGGTATTCCCCGTCGCCGAAACCCCGCGTCCTCGCTCACCAATAGATGCGACTACCAATGCTGATGCCGCGCCAGTTGCAAGCCCCATGGCAACACCTGAAAGCGCACGTCCTCCAAGAATGCCCAAGGTGTTGGCATTAGCGATAGCCAAACCCGCAACCGCCGCAACAAACATCGCTGTCACCATGCTAAACGACGCCCACTTGGCCAGTCGGGGGCGAGACATCAGGAAGAGAATCGGAACCAGAACCGAAACATAGCACCCGAATGTTAGAGATATTTGCAAAGGTGTAAAACTTAGCTGCGTATGATAGAGCGGGATAAGTGCAGTAGTTGCATTGCTGCCAGCCAATAGCCACGAAAAGCCTACAGCGGATAGCACTCCTTGAGCTATAGCGAGTGACCTTGCTCTAAGACGAGATATCTTGGCAGCCTGGATCGTGAGTTTTGTAGTCGTCATAGTTGGTTTCGGCATGAATCGTCGGCCTAGGGCATGTGACGATACAGCGCTTTCTCCGTGTGAGTGGTGGCGAAAATGGCGTCATCAAACTTGAGTGCGTCACTTCCCTATTTACTAACCATTCAGTAGATATTTGAGAAAGGCCAGAGACGACACCCCTGCTGCAACTGTAACTAGCATTGGGCTTTTCCAGGCAAACACCAATGTGATGAACAAAGCAATCAGTTCCTCGGGATGCGGTGATACGAAGTGCGGGGCAATGGCTGAGATAAGTACGCATCCAGGTGCAACATCTAATACAGCTCTCGCACGCGGGCTCAGCTTGCGATTTCGCAGTAGTAGGAAACCCATAGTGCGTGTTGCATATGTGACGGTGGCCATGCCGAAAATAGTAACTAAGGATGCCGAGCTAATCATTCGTCTATCGCCCATAAATAAGCGGAGAGCATTCCAGCTAAAGTTCCGGCGAGAACGAACCAAGCTCCGGGGATGAGTAGGTAAACAGTCGCAGCAGCGACTAAGCTGACTAGCCAAGGACGAGCGAATCGGAATCCCTTCCACATCCCTCTGAGCAATACAATAAACACTGCAGGAAATGCCATTGAGAACCCATAGCGATCAATGTCTCCCAAGGCTGGCCCAAGTACCGCTCCCAAAACCGAAAATCCAACCCACACTGGGTAGAATGGGACGCATGCGCCCCAATAGTATGGCCAGCTGAACGCAACCTCGTTTCCTTTTAGCGACCTTCTAAGTGTGTCGGCGTAACTTATCGCCCAGCCTTCGTCAGCCATAAAAAATAGCGCTGGAACAATTTTTCGTTTCGGCAGGTGCTGAAGAAAAGGAGCTAGCGCGGCGCCCATGACGATGTGTCGACTGTTGATGAGGAAAGTGATTAACACAATCATCAGAACGGGTGGAGGTGAAGACCAAAGCTGGATAGCAGCAAACTCAGATCCACCTGCGAAATTCAAGCTGGTCATGCTTGTGACTTCAACAACCGAGAGACCTACCTGCGAAGCTTGCGCTCCTAGCACCATCGCATAGGGCGCAACTGCAAATAACACAGGAAGGGCGTCTTTGGCGCCTCGCAATATTTCGCTTCTCGCATGTACTTCTATCATCAGGAGATGTTCCAGTGTCCTTTAACGTATCGATCCCTACCGCATAGACGGAAGGTTTCGTGTACGTGATATTGGAAGGGGCCTGGCGTCCAGACAAGCGAATATATGTTATACGTGTCATTCGATTTTCGAATGGGCAGGGTACATACAGTGCAGTCTAGAGATCTCCAAATTGATTGGCTCCGGGCTTTTTTGGCAGTGATTGATACGGGGTCTGTGACAGCAGCAGCCAGACAAGTTTCCCGATCTCAGTCAGCAGTGAGTATGCAAATCAAAAAGCTCGAAGAGAGTGTGGGGCGACCACTGCTAATCAGAGCCGCGGGGCACATTTCCCTGACACCAACAGGCTATGACTTACTGAGTTATGCTCGAAAAATGATTGAGGTTCACTCTTCCGCGTTAGTGGCTTTGCATGGAGGAAATGTAACTGGACGCGTTAGCATCGGGGCTTCTGACGACTACGCTCCAACGTATTTAGCTCCTGTCCTTCGTACATTCTCCAGTAGATTTATCGAAGTTGAAGTCACAGTGGTTTGTGAGCAATCAACCTCCCTTTTGGCCAAAGTGGAGCGGGGTGAGCTAGATCTGGCTATTGTGACGCGTGACATTCCAGGTCGTGGAGAGTTTTTGTTTAATGAGGATTTGATCTGGGTTGGTTCCGATCAACACGAGGTGTGGAAAAAAGATCCACTCCCAATCGCTGTGCATGATCTAGGAAGTCGCCTTCGCGCGGAGGTTTTTGCGGCTATATCTGCACAACAACGCAAATACAGGGTTGTATACAATAGTTCAAATTTGCTAGGTCAACTGGCTCTTGCTGACTGTGGAGTGGCAGTGGCCGTTATAACGCGCGGCAGTGTACCTTCCAATTTAAAAGTCCTTGATAGTCGTAATGGCCTTCCGGATCTTCCTTCACTGGAAATCGTGCTTGTACGCAGTAAGGAATCAAAGCGATCAGCCGCAGTAGATGCTATGTATGATCAAGTAATTAGATCTCTAAAGGAAAATATCTGAGAATGGCGTTATGGAGTTGCGATTGGAGGAGAGCCTCATTGCTGCTAAAGCGTAAACGAGCTACGACCGTACACTGAGGTGCCGTGAGCGCTACGAACATACTATCTATGAATTCTACGTTCCTGAAAAAGGTCTGCAACGCACCAAGTACGTTTTTGGCGACGTCACCCGATCAACCGCACTCAGCATCTAAGTGCGGACGTCGACCGACTTCATCATTCAGAACTTGAACGTGTACCGAAAAATCAGCCGATTTTCGTTGGCGCTATCGGCGTAGGTGGAACGGTTTGTCGAGTTTCGCCACTGTGCCGACACGTTCTTGAGCGGGCCACTTTGTATTGTGTAAGTAATATCGGTAACGCGTTCCCATTCCTTGCCATCCTTTCCCTCTGATCGTAGAGCCGCCGCTTGTGCTGAGCTCAAAAGGGTAGGGTCTACATCTCCGCCTTTTGCGTATTTTAAACCTAGAGTAAGTCCTGGCAGCCCCGCAGCTGCGAAGTCGAAATCGTAGCGAGCGATCCAGACGCGCTCTTGGGGGGCTGTAAAGGTGCTGACCAATGACTCAGCGAACAGATACGTGTCGGCGCCATTGATCATAGCGAACGATGTATCCCCCCAGGCTTTCTGGAAACCGGCGCCGAAGGTGTGACCGCTCTGGCGATAAGAGAGCATCGTGCTGAGGGTGCGGTTGTTCACATCACCTATACCTTCATCCCCTGTTTCGTTGGCAGAAAAATATCGAACGTCGGAGATTACAGCTCCGCTACCAAGTGCTCGTTCAAACTTTAGACCGAAAAAATTCGAGCGGTAGAGGTCTTCCAGTTCAGCCACGTGATAGCTGAGTGAGAGTTGTGGCAGCGCTTTGTAATCAAGTGCGAGATAGGTGTAGTGATCGGCTTTCACCGGTTTGTACCCAAACGCAGTCAGTGACTCAAAGTCCGTAGAGTTTCGCTGTTTCACCGCGTTAATTCGTAAGGCGCTGAAGGTGAGAGGTTCCAGGTCTTTGGATAGCAGCATTCCACCGCGAAACACTTGCGGAAGCAGGCGGCTGTTATTGCTGGACAGCAGTGGGAGTACCGGATTGAGACCACCAATGCGCAACTCGCTGCGGCCGAGGCGAGCCTTCGCGGTTGGAATAAATTTGCTGTACTCGTCATCTACATTGCGCTGTGAATCAAAGGCCAATAGGCCCGAACCAGTTCGATCAGGGCTGGAGTCCAGTTTAACCCCCAGCAGACCGAGCGCATCGACACCAACCCCAAGTGTGCCCTCAGTGAAGCCGGACTGCACATTCAAGATAAAGCCTTGAGCCCATTCATCGCGTTTGGATTGTTTAGCCCCATCGTTGCGAAAGTCACGGTTGTAGTAGAAGTTACGCAATTCAAGGCTTGTCTGTGTGTCTTTGATAAAATCTGCGAAGGCGTTCGGAGCCGCGCAAGTGAACAGGATTGTCGAGATCGACGTCATACGGTTTTTTGCCATCTCTAATGCACCATTTGTTGTTGTTTTTGGTGTTTGCAACGCGCGCGACTTCCTGAGGAGCGTCGCGCCCGCACTCCGCATGTTGATAATCTTTGTATAAAGTGAAGTGTGGCTACAGGGTGTTAGCCGCTTGAAGCCAGTCGTACGATGGCTTCCCGGCTACCCGCTTGTTGGCGAAGAATGAATTTCTGGATTTTTCCAGTCGCTGTTTTTGGAAGCTCCATGAATATCACGCGGCTTGGGCACTTATAGCGGGCTAAACGTGCTTGGCAGTACGCGATAAGTTCAGCCTCCGTAGGCTGCTGAGATTCGCTTTTCAGCTCGATGAACGCGCAGGGCACTTCACCCCATTTATCGTCCGGCTGTGCCACCACAGCTGCATGAAGTACCGACGTATGACCATGGAGGATGTCTTCGATTTCTACGGAGGAGATGTTTTCGCCACCGGAGATGATGACGTCCTTGCAGCGGTCGGTGATCTGCATGTAGCCGTTGGGATGAACCACCGCTACATCGCCGGTATGGAACCAACCGCCCTCGAATGCCTTCTGGGTTGCTGCGTCGTTTTTCAGGTAGCCCATCATCACGGTATTGCCTCGCAGCAGCAGTTCACCTGTGGTCTGGCCATCATGGGGTACGGGCTCTAGTGTTTCCGAGTCGGCCACCATCAAACCTTCGAACGCCGCAGCACGTGAGCCTTGTCGAACACGCATTCTCGCTTTTTCTGGTGGGCTGAGTTCATCCCAGCCGTCCTGCCAAACGCAGCTGATTGGGGTACCTGCCACTTCAGTGATGCCGTACACGTGATCAACCTGGAAACCCATGGATACCACCGCGTCCAGCACTGTCGCAGGTGGCGGTGAGCCAGCTGTAAGTACGCGAACCGAGTGCGAAAGTGCTGATTTTTTCGGCGCATTGGCGATCATGGCCATCACGGTTGGGGCCGCGCAAAAATGGTCAGCCTTGTGCTTGGAAATGGCATCGAAGACGTTTTCTGCAGATACCCTACGCAAGCAAATATGTGTCCCTGCCGCCGCCGCAATTGCCCAGGTGAAGCACCATCCATTGGCATGAAACATTGGCAGCGTCCATAAGTACCGAGGCGCTTGTGGAAGTGACCAGTTGGTCATTTGCAGCAGGCTCATCAGGTAAGTGCCTCGGTGGCTGACCACCACACCTTTCGGGTCACCCGTAGTGCCCGAGGTGTAGTTGAGGGCGATAGGCTGCCACTCAGTGGTGGGCCATACCCCCTTGAACTGCGGGTCACCTTCGGCGAGTAGTGCTTCATAGTCTGGTGCATCTACATCGACACATACCGTGGCCAGGTGATCGCGAATAATGATGAGTACCGGACGGAGTTCGAGCTGCTCCAGGGCGGCAGACGCAACGGACATGTACTCGCAATCGACTAGGAGCAATTTGCATTCACTGTGACGCAAAATAAATGCAATGCCATCGGCATCCAGGCGATGGTTAATTGTATTGAGGGTGGCACCCGATAACGGAATCCCGAAATGCGCTTCGACCATCGCTGGCGTGTTGGGTGAGAGGATGGACACGGTATCGCCGAGCTGGATACCTCTGCCTACCAGCGATGATGCAAGTCGGTAACAACGCTCGTGTGTTTGTGCCCAGGTGCGTTGCAATTCTCCGTGGATAATGGCTATGCGCTCAGGATGAACCAGTGCGGCTCGATCCAGGAATCCAAGCGGGGTTAGCGGGACATGGTTTGCTGGGCTTTGATTGAGTCCACTTGCGTATGCACCACTAATCATGGGCAGGTCTCCTTATTATTATGGTGAAAAACTGCGAAGGCACTGACTGGCTCCCGCGCCGTTACCAGCGTGTTTTCAATAGCCACGGGATCGGCGTAACCAAGGCTCATGCCACATACCAGCATCTGCTCGGCTGGGATGTTCAGAACGTCTGAGATGACATTGTGGTATTTGAGAAATGCGGCCTGCGGACACGTGTGCAAGCCTCGGCCACGTGCAGCCAGCATGACGTTTTGCAGGAACATGCCGTAATCCAGGAGGCTGCCTTGCTCAAGCACTTTGTCCAACGTAAACAGCAGGCCAACCGGGGCATCGAAGAATCGGTAGTTACGCCCGTGTTGTTGGTGCATGCGTTGCTTTTCACCTTTGGCAATCCCCAGCAGTCCATAGAGATCCCAACCCACCTTACGCCTGCGATCAACATAGGGCGTGACCCACTCGCGTGGGTAGTATTCGTAAGGATCTTGCATGTCGCTACTGAGCTGCGGATCGTTGTCGATAGCGGCGATTGCCATCGACAGCCGATCTTTGGCGTCACCGGTTACGACGTGAACGCGCCATGGCTGCATGTTCACACCCGAGGCACTGAAGCGAGCGATGTCTAGAATCGCTTCAATTTCTTCATGGGGCACAGCTGTCGGGAGAAAGGCTCTGACGCTGCGGCGTGAGGCGATTGCCCAGTCGACCGTGCGCTTAAGCTCTTGCGCTGACAGTGGCGGTAGTGACAAGCGATTCAAGGTACATATCCTTTAACTTGTTCAAGTCAGATGGGCAGGGACATCAGGACGGTTGGCAGTCTGTCAGCGTGATAAGACTGGCGCTTTGCTGACCTGTGTGGAGTCCGCCCGTGCCTGGTTTACGAACGTGACCGCCAAGGCGCCGATGAGGCCTGCGAGTGCGATCACCATGAAGTTTTGTTCAAGTGGCAAGGCCAGTGAAACGAGCCAGCCGATTAGTACCGGAGCGATAATTGCGCCAATACGGCCAACTCCAGACGCGAAGCCCACACCTGTCGAACGGATTGGAGTGGGATAGAAGTCCCCGGCGTAGGCGTAGGCAATCAGTTGAGTGCCGAGCGTTGAGGCACCAACAATGAAAACGACCACGAACAACAATTCCGTTGAACGTGTAAATCCCATCCCGGTAAGCGCCACTGCTCCCACAACGTAGAACGTAATCAGCACATGCTTGATGTTGAATTTATCGCTGAGCCATCCGCCTCCAATCGCCCCGACAATCGCTCCCACGTTGAACACGATGACGAAGTTCAGAGCCGAGCCAAGACTATGACCTGACATTGCCATCAATTTGGTCAACCAGGAATTGAGCGCATAGACCATAAACAGCCCAGTCATGAACGCCACCCAGATCATGACAGTGCTGAACCCGCGACCCTCGCTGAATAGCCCTTTGATCGGACTGTCGAGCGAAGCTCTTGTCTCGGTCGGATTACCCGCGAGCACAACATCACTTCTCAGCGGATAAGCAGGATTGATTCTTTTGACGATGGCGCTCAGTTCCGTTTGGCGGCCTTGTTTGAGCAAGTACGCCATGGACTCTGGCATGGTCTTCAAAATCAGTGGGATCAACAGGACGGGTAGGGCTGCAACGAAAAAAACGGATTGCCAGCCATGACTTTCGATCAGTTGTTTGCCCGTGAGCGCGACCAAAATTCCGCCCACGGAGTAGCCCGCAAATACTAAGGTTACCAGGCGAGTACGAAGCTTCGCCGGTGCGAACTCGCCCATTTGAGCGGTCACTATCGGAAGAACACCACCGATTCCAAGGCCTGCGATAAAGCGGGAGATGCTGAAACTAATTGGATCACTGGTGAGCCCTGCCGCTGCCGTGAACAGGCTAAACAGTGCAACACAGATCGCGATCATTTTAGGACGCCCGATACGATCGGCTAAGGTGCCCAGAAAGATAGCGCCCAGCATTGTCCCGAGCAGGGCCGACCCAGCCATGACGCCAGCGCTCGTAGCGTCAATTCCCATATCCTGCATGATGGCGGGAAGTGCAGCGCCGACTACGGCGAGGTCATAACCATCGATGATCAGAATCAGCACGCACCAGAAAAGAACCAGCCGATGAAATCCGTTGAATTTTGATTCGCCCGCGAGCGTGTAGATGTTCACTGATTGCATATCGTGTCTCCTTCAATTTTATTTTTGTTGGTGAAGTGCACTTGCTTAGGTACATCAGGGGTGCTTTCCCCCAAGCGGTTAGCCATGGGGTACTCACTGACTGCCGTAACCTCGATTTTGGAATTGTTGACCTCTAGCGACTGGCGTTCGTAGGGAAGCCATTTGCGGCCATTTTAGGTAGACGGTTTGGCGCAGCCCATGCCTGGCCGCACCAACTTATGTGAGCTGTTTGGGCATGTGGGAAGAGCGCCGCAGTGAGTGAATCCGCTGCGGCGTGGGGACAGAGTGGTGATAGCGAATGTCAGGACGGGTTCCTGGCCTGCGGCTAGTGCGCGTGGGAGTAGAACGAGTTTGCTACTTGGTGGAGTTCAATCGTCTAAATGGTCGCGTCGATAGGCTCCAGGATTAACGCCTGTCCATTTCTTGAACGCTCGATGAAAGGCACTGGTTTCCTGAAAGCCGGTTTCTGCCGCGACTTCCGTAACCGTCATATCTCCGCGCGAAAGCAGATCAATGGCCATGTCGCGACGCAGTTCGTCCTTGAGATTCTGATAATGGGTGCCCTCTGATTGCAGCCGGCGCTGAAGTGTCGAGTTGGACAGGCGCAGCACGAGTGCCAGGTCGTCCCGTTCGGGCCATTTGTCTGGGCTCAGCCCTCGCAAGTGTCGCCTTATCTGTGCGCTGATACTGTCGTCGTTCCGGTACTTCACCAAAAGGCTGGCAGGAGATTCTTTTAGAAACGAGCTAATGGTTGTGTTTGACTGCGCAATTTTCATGTCCAGGAATTTTTTGTCGAAACTGAGCAGGGTCGTTGGCGCGTCGTATTGAATGTCCTCGCAAAAACGCATTCGGTAGTCGCTTTCATCGTCTGGCTTTGGAGCACGAAAACTGAGCTTCTGCAATGGAATACGCTGGTTTACAAGCCAGCATGAAAGGCCATGTACCAAGATAAACCAGGTGCCGTAAGCAAACAGTCGTCGCAATATCCCCTGATCCTGCAGGACGATAAACGCCTGGTCTTCCTTGACGTGTAGCTCGCCATGAATGTCATCGAGTACCAACCGCATGAACGAGAGCATCCGAGGTAAAGCCTGTCCCAAGGTTGAGCAATCGAGTAGCGCATGACACATCAGTTTGAAGCTGCCTCGACGCATTGGATGACTATCAATGCCGAAAAACTCGTCATCCAGCAGGTCTGCCAGCTCCACCCACAGACGAGCGAAAGAAACAGCTGAAACTCTAGCTCTTGGGGCATCAAGCAGTTGCGGGTCTATGTCCGCATTTGCTAACGCAAGGGCCAGATCCATGCCTCGTTGCTTGGCGCTATGAAGCGCTTCATGCACCAGTGAGATTGACGTTGTTCCTTTGTCCTGGATGTTCGCCATGAGTTCTCCGTGGATGTGTGGCCGTACTCAATGAATGGCTAGCGCAATTGTGTTACTAGCGCGACGATAGCTTCGGCCAAACCACGCAGCTCCCAAAGTCATGTAAGACCTCCATTTGGCAGCATCAGTGAACCGGTGCCGTTTTTCTACTGGCAACCGCACAACCTGTCCAGCGCCCCCTTAAAGAACACAATCGACTGCGGGTTCAACCGGTCGATGCAATAGCTGCCGCCCAACCCAAAGGATCAACTCACGGATTGGCAGCTCCATTTGTAGGATCGCCTTCGGTAAGCATTTGTTTGAGGTAACTGCGCTCCTGGGCACCGGGCAGCACACCAGAGGTCTTGGCCTCTAGCACGCAGACACCTTCTGCGTTGAGTATCCGTACTTCAGCCTTTGCATGTCCACGATCATCAATTTCTGCGATATACCAATGACATGTGAGCTGCTCTTCCGCGTAAACCGGCCTCTTAAATTCGAAGCTCATCCCGGTTGCCAACCATCCGATCTGCCCGCCAATTTCGGTGATGAGGGTGGCTGTTAAAAGACCATGGGCAATGGGCGCCTTGAACCTGCGCAGTTCCGCATAGCGTACATCGCAGTGAACGGGATTGTAGTCGCGAGAAATCTGCGCGAACTGACGAATATCATCAGCTGAAAAACAGCGGACTACCTCGAACCGGTCTCCGACCTGAAGGCCTTCGGCAGCACGTGTTCTTAGGCTTTTCATAACGACTCCTTGGAAGATGAGGCAGGGCCGTTAAAACGTATGTTCTGCGCCGGGAAATGTTCCTGCGCCCACCTCAAGTGCAAAGTCCCTTGCCGCCGTGTGAAGTACCGAACGGAGGTCGGCGTATTGCTTGACGAATCGCGGCATGCGACCGGTGCGCAGTCCGGCCATGTCCTGCCAGACCAGCACCTGGGCATCACATTGGTTACCCGCCCCAATCCCGACGGTAGGAATTGAAACGGCTTCAGTGATTGCCCGACCCACATCGCCTGGCACCATCTCAATCAAAATAGCGAATGCGCCCGCTGCTTCAAATGCCTTGGCACTGTCTATCAGACGCTGCGCATCGTCGCCCCGGCCCTGGACGCGGTAGCCTCCCAATTGATGTTCCATTTGGGGGGTGAACCCGATGTGGGCCATGACGGGTATACCTGAGTTAGCGAGCTTCTCGACCTGAGGCAACACCTCGATCCCGCCCTCCAGTTTGACCGCATGTGCGCCGGCTCGTCCCCGTCTTCCGCATGTTCGCCGAGCAGCGGGTGCTGCAGGGAACTCCACTGGATAGATTTGATTATACATGCGAGCGGCGTCAGGAGCGCTGTTGGAGTCGTCGGCTCGACTTCCATCCATCAACGGTCCGATGGCATCGTCTTTCCTAATATCCTGAATCTGTCGAGAAGGTGATCGGTGTACCAAGTGAATTGGAGGCGATTTCAATTTTCAGCTCGATCAATTCGGTTAGATTTTCAAAAAAACGTTCTCCTTCGATGGAATCAAAGTCCGCGAATAAAACGACGTCCGCGCCAGCATCATGTGGTTTTATGCGGATCAATTGTGTGAGTAGCCCGGCCATCAGCTGCTCGGCTAGGTGTTCCGACAAAATTTCGCCAAAGCCCAATGAATGATAATGCGGGCGAACGAATACGGCGTCGAGTGAGAACAAGAACCTCGTCGGTCCCTGTGTTTCGGATTTGCCGTTCAGATCTTCACTTCCATGGCTACGGTACCGACAGAGTCCCGCGAGCTCCTTGTTTATCCAAAGCTCCAGATTCTCGGCATCGATAAAGTAATTGTCGTTTAGAGGAGACCCCGCGGCAGCGATTTCTTTCACAAGAGGAGACTTTTCTTCATTCGTTGCCATACCGATCGAAATAAGGGCATTCCAATACTGTGTCCCGTCGTAGGTGCTGTGCTGGAAAATGCTCACACAACGTTTTTGGGGGCCCAGGGCATCGTCCTGGTGCCAGGGCTCAAGATCCGTCAGTCTGTCTGCATTCTGCCCGTCAACCTTGGCTGTGTGATTCATAGCTCACCCCGTGGAGAAAAATAAGAGCTTACGGTCAGCGGACGACTATTGCCGTTCAGAAGTCGATTAATTTTGGTTCAATTTTCCGGTAGTCGAGGCAGGTGTCGTCAATTTGAGTTGCCCCTACCTAGTCCCTCAAGACCGTCCTGGCCGATCATGATGTCGGTGAGCTTCTCGCCCAGCAGGTTCCAAGCTTCTTTTTTCTCTTCGGCATAATCATGATGTAAGTAGTGAAGGCGGACCCGGGAACCTGCCAGCACGTGGTTCTGGCATTGGTCTATCACGTCAAGGCTTATGCCCGAGGCTTGCATCATGGTTGCACCCGTTCGCCTCAAGTCATGGGGTGTCCATTCCCCATTGGCACCACCGGACAGCACTAGGGTGTCATCATGTCGGCGACGTGAAAGCGGCCTGCGATTTTTGAAGCGTGCTTGGCGGTCTCCCACCTGTTTACTGACGACCTTGAGATCGACATGACCATCGTGATGCTTTGCGGGAAAGCACCATTGAGAGTTTCCCGTGAGCAACTGAAGCTTGCTGAAATAGTGGATAGCAAACGCAGATAGGAACACGTGATGGTCCTGCTTTTTCCCCGGCTACCTTTGATGTTTGCCACGGGAATAAACTAGACACCATTTGCCAAATCAACGTTTTTCCATTCGGCTTGAAGCAGTTCACCGATCCGGCATAGCGTTCCCAAACAGATCCAAAGCGCAAGTTGGACCTCTGGTTTCACGCTATAAAGCACATACCTCTGATGTGGTCCGTCCATACTCTTGGATTACACTGGATTAAAGTGTGCGCGGATGGTTCAGATGGCTTGCGGTTACGCTCGGGCATTGCATCAAGATGATCCGGTCCGCAGATTGCCAGCTGCACATTAGAAGTACATAATCAAGTCCATCAGCGACACGCTAAACTATGGAAATCTCAAGCTTTCAATGATTTAGAGGATGAGTTATGATCCCGTCCGCTGCGCCATATTCGGTCACCTGGCCCACTGAACGCCAGGTCACCACGGAAAGCCCGCTCATTGAGCGGGCTTTTTTTGGCCTGCGATTTGATCTTTCTACGCCTTGCCTTTGCGCTGACGCTACCTGACCTTTTTCTTGCGTGGCTGGCGCGTGGCCAAGTGCTCGAAGCAAAAAGACGCAGTGCCGAACACGGCGATTATGGTCAGGACGATCATGCCTAGGGTTGAGCTTTCCACGATGGGCTTCCTACGTGATGGAGTAGGCGTCCACGGTAGAGTTACGACGAAAGCGCCTCAATAGACCCGACGCAATCCTTACGACGCCGGGCCCATTGTTACGCAGTCTTTACGGGGCGTTGCGGCTGTGGCGGTAATCGCTGACCGCTTCATACACCGCCTTGCGCAAGCGATTGATGCCGCCGATGGGGCGGTGCTCGGTCACGCCAAACCATGGGTTGAACGACTGGTTGTCACACGCCAGGTTCTGCTCGGGCGTATCGAAATCCTGGGCCGGGATCCGCACCTTGGCTACGCTCTCGTAGGGCGCATCGCTCTCCTTCCACTCGATGCTGGTGTCTTCGATCGGCATGAACTTCTGCGGGTTCTGCCGCTGGATCTGCAACACGAAACATGCCGGCACGCGGTCGGTGGACAGCTGCTGGCTCAAGGCGCTGCGCAGGAAGTTCGGCAGGTCCTGGTTCTGCTTGGGCAAGGCGTATTCCGGGCAGCTCTGTGGGTCGGGCGCCACACGGAACTTGGCATTGGCCGCACCGAACTTGTAGGGCGATACCGAAAAATAGGTGGTCTGCGTCGGGCTGGCCGGTGCGGGTGCCAGGGTTGCCAGGGCGATAAACAGGTGACGCACCTGCCAGCTGCGCGGGTCGGCCTTGGGGAAGAACGCCAGGACTTTCTTGCCATCCGCCTGGGCGCCGATGTTCTGCGCGTACTCGCCACATCGCTGACAAAGAAATTCGGGTGGCTGAACATCACGAAGTCCTGTTCCGTGCGGGCCTGCTGGTCGGCGAGCAATTGTTTGCCCGGCACGTCCAGCAACTTGAGCGCCATGCCCCGGGCATCGCGGATGCTGTCGAACTGCGGGTAGGCGTTGCCATTGGACAAGCGCATCATGGCCTGCCAGGTCTTGCCTGGTTCGGCAAATACACCCTGGCGCAACGCCGGGTCGAGATCGGCCAGCACACTGACTTCGGCTTTCACGCAACCATGGGCCTTGGCGTGGGCATCGCGCAGGTAGCGCGTGCCTTCGCGATGCTGGTCAACGATGCGCACGGCGGTCTGGATAATGCCCTGGGTCATTGCCGCTTCACCCGCAGGGATCTGCTCGTCCGGCGACACCGGTCCGCTGTGCTGCCAGGCAAACCACGCCGTGCTCGCCAGCCAGCCGAGCAGGCCCAGGCCCACCAGCCACAACAGGGTCTTGCCGAGAAACCGGCCAAGGCGCAGCCACAGGCGGGCGAGCAGGGAAGGTTGGTCGTATCGAGATCGGATCATCATGGCAGTTGTTGCTCCAGCGGGCCGCCCAGCACTTTGAGGTATTCCAGCAGTGCCCAGCGTTCCTGCGGCAGTAAGCTGCGGCCGATAACGCCATTGCCACGCTTGCCGGCACGGAATTCGTGGCCGCTGTTGTGGTTGCCGGTGAGTTTGGTATCGAACAGGAAGGCATTCTTGAACGCTGCGGTCTCAAAGCCCAGGTGACGCGGGTCGTAGTTGAAGGTGCCTTTATAGAAGGTGGTGCTGCGTTCATCCTGAGGCGAGAGCAACTGGTAGATCGTCGGCACCGAGCCGTTGTGCAGGAACGGCGGGGTCGCCCACACACCGGCCAGCGGGCGGGCCTTGTAGGCACGCAACTCGCGCACGCCAATGGGCAGGCCGTAGCCATCCAGGCGCGGGCGCTCGGCCGGGGTGACGCCGGCGGCGCGGTAGGCGTGGTCTTCGACGAAGGCGGTGACGTAGGCCAGGCCCTTGGCCACGGACATTTTCTTCAGGTCCAGCGGCTCGGTGGGGGTGGGGTGCAGTTCGACATTGAGCTTGGCCAGTTCCGCCGGGTCCCACTGCAGGGCGCTGAGGTCATAGCGCTGGTCGGCAATGTTGCTGGCGGTACCGGGGTCGGTGCCGATGTACGCCACCGGCAGCATTTTCAGCTGCTGCACCGGGCGGCCATGTTCCTCGGTGACGGCCGGCACATGGCAGCCGGCGCAGTTCTCGGCGAACAGCGCGCGGCCCTGGGCGGCGAGGGGCTTGTCGACGGGGCCGAACAAGTCCTCGGGCCAGGTCGGTGGTTTGAGGCGTTGCAGGGTTTCTTCGATCCGGTTGAGGTCACGCACCCTGACGCTCGACGGGTAGCGCGCATCGCCCTGAAGCGGTTGGCCGGCGGCGTCGAAAAAGCTCAACGTCGCGCCTACACCGAGGGCTTCACCGATATTGCGCGCCATGGGTTGCTGGGCCGAGCCGTTCCATTGCACCCAGTCGAAGGTCCAGATGTCCCACAGCTGCGGGTAGTCCACCGGCGCATTGGCGACGCGGTAGTTGTCTGGCGAAATGGCATCGCCAAAGCTGGCATTGGCGATCCGGCCAAAGGCGTCGGTGCGGCCCGGGCCTTCTTCGGTGGGGTAGAGGCCGCGGTGGGTGTCGTTCCAGGCGACCTTGAGGAACTGGTTCAGCGACTGTTTGAAGTCCTCGCGCAACTGGCTGTGCTCGGCGTCGTAGCGATCCCCCAGCACCTGGCGGGCAAACCGCTCGAATTTCCAGGGGTTGTAGTAGGTGGCGGCGAGGCTGGCGACCAGGGCCTGGCCGAAACTGCCACCACGCAAGGTGGGTACGCTGGAAGGCAGTACGTGTTGGGCCGAGCCGCCGTCGATACGCAGGGCCTGGCCCTTGAAGTGCAATTCGCCGGTATGGCAGGCGGCACAGGTAATATCCAGGTACTCGACGTTGCTGTCGGCGTTTTTGTGCCGGGCGAAGCCCACGGGCAGGTTGCCGGGGTTTTGCGTAGTGGGCACCTGCTTGGGGTCCACCAGGAAACCGAAGCGCGCCAGGTACTCCGGCGTGGCAAAACGCCGCTCGGAGAACGGCAGTTCCAGGGCGGTGAACCAGTTGTAGTGCAGGCCTTTTACTTGGGTGCCCTGGGGCGTGAAGTAATAGGTCTGGCGGTCGGCGGCGCTCCATTGGTCCTGGTAGTGCACCTGTTCCACCGGCACGTAGTCGGGCAGCCTGGGGTTGACGGTGTAGTACAGCACCACGGCCAGGATCAGGCCCAGCGCGATGAGTATCAGCAGTAAAACACGGGAAAAAATGCGCAAGATGGCTATCCTTGTCTCGGCCTTGTCGAGTGGTCGCGTTGTTATGCCACTACGCCACGGGTGCGGCAAGTGGCCATGAGTCAGATGAGAGGCGGTCCCGCGATCCGTCGCGGGCTCCCATAATGAATGAAAATGCTTTTAAACACGTGAACTTATCGGAAGTTTCCTGCTCACATGCCGGTAGCCATTGGTCGTGGCCGCCTGATAAGCTCGCGACTTTATTCGAATGCCCTTTTGGCGCATGAACAAGGAAATAGCATGAAACAGCATCGGTTGGCGGCGGCGGTG
>Ga0075034_1000061_pt1 | contig 64584 bp, 60 predicted proteins | sample SynthPrep_16_END_FD_71519 | JGI IMG/M metagenome (GOLD analysis project Ga0075034, IMG submission 71519) | Synthetic microbial communities from Ohio, USA - SynthPrep_16_END_DS12_MetaG | ecosystem: Engineered > Bioreactor > Aerobic > Activated sludge | place: USA: Ohio, Columbus | collected...
CACGATCCAACACTTTATCGCGCTTGCGCCGCTGCTGATCACCAGCCTCACCATCGTGGTGGTGATGCTGGCGATCGCCTGGCGCCGCAATCACTCGCAAACGTTCCTGCTGTCCTGTGCGGGCTTGAACCTGGCCCTGCTGTCGATTATCCCGGCACTCAAGGTCGCGCCACTGGCCGTGACCCCGCTGATGATGGTCGATGACTTCGCGCTGCTGTATATCGCGCTGATCCTGGTTGCCACCCTGGCCTGCGTCACGCTTGCCCACGCCTACCTCGGCGAAGGCGGCACCGGCTACCCGGGCAACCGCGAAGAGCTGTACCTGCTGATCCTGCTGGCTGCGGCCGGTGGTATCGTGCTGGTCAGCGCGCAGCACCTGGCCGGCTTGTTCATCGGCCTGGAACTGCTGTCGATCCCGGTCTACGGCCTGGTGGCGTATGCCTTCTTCAACAAGCGCTCCCTGGAAGCCGGCATCAAGTACATGGTGCTGTCGGCTGCCGGTTCGGCATTCCTGTTGTTCGGTATGGCCCTGCTCTACGCAGAAGCCGGCAGCCTGAGCTTCAGCGGTATCGGTCACGCCCTGGCAGCCTCCGGCAGCCCTGCGCCAATTGCCCAACTGGGCCTGGCCATGATGCTGATCGGCCTGGCGTTCAAGCTGTCGCTGGTGCCGTTCCACCTGTGGACCCCGGACGTGTACGAAGGCGCCCCGGCGCCGGTGGCTGCTTTCCTGGCTACCGCGTCGAAAGTCGCCGTGTTTGCCGTGATGGTGCGTCTGTTCCAGATCTCCCCTGCGGCCAACACCGGTGTACTCAGCAACGTGCTGACCATCATCGCCATCGCCTCGATCCTGTTCGGTAACCTGCTGGCGCTGACCCAGAACAACCTCAAGCGTCTGCTGGGTTATTCGTCCATCGCGCACTTCGGTTACCTGCTGATCGCCCTGGTGGCGAGCAAGGGCCTGGCGATGGAAGCCATCGGCGTGTACCTGGTCACCTACGTGATCACAAGCCTGGGTGCATTCGGTGTGATCACGCTGATGTCCTCGCCCTACAAAGGCCGCGACGCCGACGCCCTGTACGAATACCGCGGCCTGTTCTGGCGCCGTCCGTACCTGACCGCCGTACTGACCGTGATGATGCTGTCCCTGGCGGGTATCCCGCTGACTGCGGGCTTCATCGGCAAGTTCTACATCGTAGCCACCGGTGTTGAAGCGCACGAATGGTGGTTGGTTGCTTCCCTGGTACTGGGCAGCGCCATCGGCGTTTTCTACTACCTGCGCGTGATGGTGACCTTGTACCTGATCGAGCCAAACCTGCGCCGTGTGGACGCCGAGTTGCACTGGGAACAGAAAGCAGGCGGCGTGATGCTGCTGGCAATCGCCCTGCTGGCGTTCTTCCTGGGTGTGTACCCACAACCGTTGCTCACCCTGGTGCAGCATGCGGTGATGGCGGGTTGATCGCTTAGTTAAACGCAGCAAGCAAATCGGCGCCTTCGGGCGCCGTTTTGCGTTTCTGGCGTATTAATTTGTTGTCTGACACACAAAGGGAATTTTCCTCGTCGAGATGCCTCCCCTTCCGGCATCACCCTGCCTGGGTCGCTCGTATCGTGGTTGCGTTTTAGGAAACATCCCACAGCAGGGTCACTTGACCCACCGCAGATGGGCCACCAAACTATACGCAGGCTACGTACAGAACATGGATGCTCTATTTATCGAATTGCCAGCCTTTGAGCGGCACCGCAGGGATTATCTGAGTGATGAGTTATTTCACGGCTTTCAACAAGAGTTGATGAGAAACCCGCAAGCGGGCAACGTGATAGAGGGAACCGGCGGGTTACGCAAGGTGCGCTTTGTCGACGAGCGACACAACAAGGGCAAACGGGGTGGCCTGCGAGTCATCTATTACTGGTGGTCGGGCGGTACGCAGTTCTGGCTGTTCACCCTTTATGGCAAACACGAACAGGACGACCTGAGCGCTCAACACAAAACGGCGCTCAAACACCTGCTGGACAGGGAAATCAAAGCGAGAAAATCTTATGAAACGTGACATCTTTTCCGAACTGGTCGAAGGCTTCGACGCGCTGGCAGATGAACGAGAAGGCAAGGTAACGCTGCGCAGCCACAAGGTGCAGTTGAGCAAGCTGGCACCGCTCACTGCCGACGAAGTAGTCGCTGTGCGTCAACAACTCAATCTGTCGCGCTCGGTGTTTGCGATGTACCTGCGCACCAACACCCGGACCCTGGAAAATTGGGAGCAAGGCCGGGCCACACCCAATGCTCAGGCGGCAACCTTGATTCGGCTGGTGTCGAAGTTTCCGGAGACGGTGGAACGTTTGGCGCTGTTGACCTGATCGATCAATCCAGCCAACCCCATCGGCAACAGGACGTTGCCGATGGGCGAAAGCCTGCAATCAAATCCTGAACTGCCCCACCAACTGCCCCAACCGCTGCCCCAGGTCCGCCAGGCTGCGAGAGGTCTGGGCGCCCTGCTGGGTTTCATCCGCCACGCTGTCCACCGCCACCGCGATCTGATGCACGCTGCGGTTGATCTCTTCGGCCACGGCGGTTTGTTCTTCCGCCGCGCTGGCGATCTGCGCGTTCATCGAGTTGATGGTGCCGATCAGTTGCGCCATGGTGTCCAGGGACGCTCCGGCTTCGTTGGCCTGGGCCGATGTGCCGTCACCGGCGTCACTGGAACGGCGCATGGACTCCACGGCGGCTTCGGTGCCTTTTTGCAGGCGGTCGATCATGCCCTGGATCTCCTGGGTGCTTTGCTGGGTGCGGCTGGCCAGCGCCCGTACTTCGTCAGCGACCACGGCAAAACCACGACCGGCCTCCCCTGCCCGCGCGGCTTCAATGGCGGCGTTGAGGGCGAGCAAGTTGGTCTGTTCGGCAATCGAGCGGATCACGCCAAGCACGCTGACAATCGACGACACATCCTGCTGCAAGCTGTCCAGGGACACGCCGCTGCTGCGGATGTCGTTCACCAGCGCGTGAATCTGCGCGATGCTGCCATCCACGACTTTTTTCGCGGCCTGGCCTTCGGCGTCGGTTTGCTGCGCAGCGACGGCTGCGCCTTGGGCACTGCGCGCCACTTCATGGGCCGCGGAGGACATTTCGTTGATCGCGGTAGCCACTTGGTCGGTCTCGTGACGCTGGCGCTCCATGGCCTTTTCCGAGCGGTTGGCTTGCTCGGCGACCTGGCTCACCAGGCCGGTAAGCTGGGAGGTCATCTCGGTGATCTGGCGTACCAGGCTGTGGATCTTGTCGACAAAGCGGTTGAAAGAGCCTGCCAGTTCGCCAAGCTCGTCCTGGCTGGTGATGGCCAGGCGGCGGGTCAGGTCACCCTCACCGGCGGCGATGTCGTCGAGGTTGATCTTCATCAGGTGCAACGGCCGCAGGATGGTATTGGCCACCAGCATGCCCACGGCGGCAATCACCAACAGCACCACCACGGCAATGCCGATGATGCTCAGCACCACGCCTTCCATGCGTTTCTCCACCTTGGCCTGAACCTCGGCAACCTGGGCGTCGATGCCATCCAGGTTCACCGAGGTACCGATCACCATGTCCCACTTGGGCAAGTATTCGGTGTAGCCAAGCTTGGGCACCAGCTCGGTCTGGCCGGGCTGCGTCGAGCTGTATTGCAGGTAGTGGGTGCCGTCCTTGCCGACTTTCACCAGGTCGCGGTTGACGTAGACGCCGTTCGGGTCGCGGTTGTCCTTGAAGCTTTTGCCGACGCCGTCCGGGCTGTTGCCCTTGAACAGGCGAATGGTCTCGGAGTCGTAGCCGAAGAAATAACCGTCCTTGCCATAGCTGATGTTGGACAGCAGCTTGACCACTTGCGCCCGTGCGGCCGTATCGCCTTGGGTGGCAGCGTCGTACAGCGGCTTGATGGTGGTCATCGCCACCTCGACGTAGCCGCGCAAGGTGGTCTTGGCGTCGTTGAGCAGGTTCTGACGGGTTTCTTCGACCTCGTTGCGGGCCTGCTCCCGAAGGATCCACACCGTGGTCAGGCTGATGATCACGGCAAACAACAACACGGGCAGGACAGCAAGGGACAGTACTTTGGCCTTTAGACTCAGACGCATGGCTCTTCTCTCTTGAGGGACAACTCAAGAGGTTAACGGCTAGTTACAATAAATCTGTAGGACAATCCCGTCAGAGCGTCATCGCGGCAAACCAGCCAAACGCCAGCAGCGGAATGTTGTAGTGCAGGAAGGTCGGTACCACGGTGTCCCAGATATGGTGGTGCTGGCCATCGATGTTCAAACCGGAAGTCGGGCCCAGGGTGGAGTCCGACGCAGGCGAGCCGGCATCACCCAATGCCCCGGCCGTGCCGACGATGCACACGATCGCCAGCGGGCTGAAGCCCAGCTGCACGCACAGCGGCACAAAGATCGCCGCCAGGATCGGCACCGTGGAAAACGACGAGCCGATGCCCATGGTCACCAGCAAGCCCACCAGCAGCATCAGCAGCGCGCCCACACCGCGGCTATGGCCGATAAACGCCGCGGAGGCTTGCACGAGTGTCTGCACTTCACCGGTGGCCTTGAGCACTTCGGCAAAGCCTGACGAGGCGATCATGATGAAGCCGATCATCGCCATCATCTTCATGCCTTCGGTGAACAGGTCATCGGTGTCGCGCCAGCGCACGATGCCCGACACCGAAAAGATCAGGAAACCGGCCAGGGCGCCAATGATCATCGAGTCCAGCCACAGCTGGATAATGAACGCCGCCGCAATCGCCAGGCCGGCCACCAGCAGGGTCAGCGGGTTGTATTGCACCGCCACCTGCTCGACTCGCTCGATCTTCTCCAGGTCGTACACACGCTTCTTGCGGTAGCTGACAAACACCGCCACCAGCAAACCGACCACCATGCCCAGCGCCGGTAGGCCCATGGCATGGGTGACATTGACCTGGCTGATGTCGACACCGCTCTTGGCCACGTTGGCCAGCAGGATCTGATTCAGGAAGATGTTGCCGAAGCCCACCGGCAGAAACATGTAGGGCGTGATCAGGCCGAAGGTCATGACGCAGGCGATGAGACGGCGGTCCAGCTGCAGTTTGGTCAGCACATATAAAAGCGGCGGTACCAGCAGCGGGATAAACGCGATGTGGATCGGCAGGATGTTCTGCGAGGCGATGGCCACCACCCAGAGCAGACCGATCAGCAGCCATTTGACGTGACTGCCGCCCGTGGCTTCCTGCCGATCCACCAGCAGCAGGGCTTTATCGGCCAGCGCATGGGCCAGGCCGGATTTGGCAATCGCCACGGCGAACGCGCCGAGCAGCGCGTAGGACAACGCCACCGTCGCACCGCCACCCAGGCCGCTGTTGAACGCCTTGAGCGTCGCGTCGATACCCAGGCCGCCGGTCAGGCCACCCACCAGGGCGCCGACAATGATCGCGATCACCACATGCACGCGGGACAAGCTGAGCACCAGCATGGTGCCGACCGCGGCGATTACTGCATTAATCATCGTTACCTCAAGACAGAAAACATGAAAAAAGCACGCACCTGCCCGGGCTGCTGTCGGGAACGGCTGCCGCAAACCAGGTTTTAAGGGAGTTTTATTAGAGGGCGCGCACTTTGCAGCAGGTGGGCGGGCATGTCAAAGCACGACGTCGCAAACAGCTTTAAATTGATCGTTTGAATAAAGAAAATTTCCGAGCGGCCGATACAGGCAGATCGTCTCTGTCGTATCGAAAGGTTAAGGAAGGCTCCATGTCGCTCAGACAGCTGTCCATTCAATGGAAAATTACCCTGCTGGCCGGTCTTTGCCTGCTGGGCATCGTGACCTTGCTGGTAGGTCTCTCGCTGTACCGCATGGCGCAGAGCTCCGACCTGGTCAAGGCTTCCAGTATGGAAATGCTCGACGAAGCCGCCCAGGCGCGCATCGAAGCCCAGGGTGAGGTCCAGGCCTTGGGCATTCGCCAGCAGTTCATGGACGCCTATCAATACGGCCACGGTTTTTCCCGGCAGGTGTTGTTCCTGCGCGAACAGGCCGAGAAACGCTTCCTGGATGCCTTCGACCTGCGCGAAGACCTGACCCGCCAGGTCAAGGCCGCGCTGCAGGCCAATCCGGAACTGCTGGGCCTGTCCCTGGTATTCGAGGCCAACGCACTGGATGGCAAGGACGAACTGTTCGCCAACCAGCAAGAACTGGGCAGCAACGACAAGGGCCGCTTTGCGCTGTACTGGTCCCAGCCGACTGCGGGCAAGCTGACTTCAATGTCGCTGCCCGAAAGCGACATGTCCGACACCAGCGTCGGACCCAGCGGCGAAAAAGCCAACGCCTGGTTCACCTGCCCGCGCACCACACTCAAGCCCTGCGTGATCGAGCCGTACTTCTATGTGATCGATGGGCAAAAGGTGCTGATGACCAGCATCGTCTTCCCGCTGATGGTCAACGGCAAAGTCATCGCCTCGCTGTCGGTGGACATCAACCTCAACAGCCTGCAAGCCGTCAGCCAGGGCGCCAGCCAGAAACTCTACGACGGCCAGACCAGCGTCAGCATCATCAGCCCTGTGGGCCTGCTGGCTGGCTACAGCCCGGACGCCGGCAAACTCAGCCAGCGCCTGGATGCCGTCGACACCGCCAACGGCGCGCAATTGATCAGTTCGCTTTCCACCAGCACCCAGACCCGCAGCGTGCGCACCGACCACCAACTCAAGGTGCTCGCGCCGTTCCAGCCGATCCCCGATGGCAAGCCGTGGGGCGTGTTGCTGGATGTTCCGGAAAAAGTCCTGGTGGCTCCGGCTGAAGCCCTGAAGTCCAAACTGGACGCCGATAACGCCAAGGGCACTCTGCTGGAACTGAGCCTGGGCCTGCTGGCAGCAATCGTCGGCCTGTTGCTGGTGTGGCTGATGGCCCGCAGCGTGACCCGGCCGATCCTCGGTGTGGCGCGCATGCTGGAAGACATTGCCAGTGGCGAAGGTGACCTGACCCGCCGCCTGGCCTACGACAAACACGACGAACTCGGCGAATTGGCCGGCTGGTTCAACCGCTTCCTCGACAAGCTGCAGCCGATCATTGCCCAGGTCAAACGCTCAGTGCAGGACGCCCGTGGCACCGCCGACCAGTCGGCCGCCATCGCCACTGAAACCAGTGCCGGCATGGAGCAGCAATACCGTCAGGTCGACCAGGTGGCCACCGCCTCCCACGAGATGAGCGCCACCGCCCAGGACGTCGCCCGCAGTGCCGCGCAAGCCGCCCAGGCTGCCCGCGATGCCGATCAGGCGACGCGTGAAGGTTTGACCGTGATCGACCGCACCACCACCAGCATCGGCCACCTGGCGGCGGATATGAGCACCGCGATGACCCAGGTTGAAGGACTGGCGGCCAACAGCGAGAAGATCGGTTCGGTACTGGAAGTGATTCGTGCAATCGCCGAGCAGACCAACCTGCTGGCACTGAACGCCGCTATCGAGGCCGCCCGCGCGGGTGAAGCCGGTCGTGGTTTTGCGGTGGTCGCCGATGAAGTGCGCAACCTGGCGCGACGTACCCAGGAGTCGGTGGAAGAAACCCGCCTGGTGATCGAGCAACTGCAAAGCGGTACCCAGGAAGTGGTCGGTTCCATGAGCAACAGCCATCGCCAGGCCCAGGGCAGCGTCGAACAAGTGGGCCAGGCCGTGACCGCCTTGCGCCAGATCGGCGATGCGGTAACGGTAATCAGCGACATGAACCTGCAGATCGCCAGCGCCGCCGAAGAGCAAAGTGCGGTGGCCGAGGAGATCAACAACAATGTGGCGACGATTCGAGATGTGACGGAGTCGTTGTCCGGGCAGGCGAATGAATCGGCGCGGGTCAGCCAGGCGTTGAACAGCCTGGCGAATCAGCAGCAGGGCCTGATGGATCAGTTCAGGGTTTGATGAACTGCTGGATACTCCGGCACAATAAGCCCGAGTATCCCGTAGCAGCTGTCGAGCCTTGGCGAGGCTCGACAGCTGCTACGTTTGTGTTCACTGGCGGCGTGGCAGGTCGATGATGACCTTTAACCCGCCCAGCTCGCTCTCCTGCAACAGAAGCACCCCGCCCCACACCTCGACAATATCCCGCACGATCCCCAGCCCCAGACCATGCCCGTCAGTCTGCTCATCCAACCGCGTGCCTCGGCTGAACACCTGATCACGCTGGCTCTCGGGAATCCCCGGCCCGTCATCTTCGACAGCCAACCGAAAGCCTTCCGGGGTTTCGCCGATGCTCAACACAATCTCCGCGTCCGCCCATTTACACGCGTTGTCCAGCAGGTTGCCCAACAGTTCCAGCAGGTCTTCGCGGTCCCACGGCAATTGCAAACCGGGCGGCACGCGGTAACTCAAATCCAGGTGTTCGCCATGGATCATGTTCAGGGTCGCAAGCAACCCCGGTAATTCGCCGTCGCAATCGAACAAGGCACCCGGCAGTGTCTCTCCGGCCAGGCGGGCACGATTGAGTTCACGATTAAGCCGTTGCTGCACCTGCTCCAACTGTTCCCGCAGCAGCTTGCTCAGTTGCGGATGGTCCTTGAGCTGTTCACTGGATGCCACGCTCAACAACACCGCCAACGGGGTTTTCAAGGCATGGCCGAGATTGCCCAGGGCATTGCGCGAGCGCTTGAGGCTGTCTTCGGTGTGGGCCAGCAGATGGTTGATCTGCGCCACCAGCGGCTCCAGCTCCACCGGCACTTGGGTATCCAGTTGCGAGCGCTGGCCCTGCTGCAGTTGGGCGATCTGGTTGCGTGCGGTCTCCAGCGGGCGCAAGGCGCGGCGCACGGTGACCCGTTGCAGAATCAGGATCAGCAACAGCGCCGCCAGCCCCAGCACCAGGCCGATCTGGCGCATCAGCCGAAAGCTTTCTCTGACGGGTGTGTAGTCCTGGGCCACGCTGATGGAAATCGACTGGCCAAACCGTTTGTAGTCCGAACGCAGTACCAGCAACTGCTGGCCTTCCGGCCCCAACTGCAGGTTGCCCTTCAGCCCGGCGTGGGGCAACTGCGGCAGTTCCTGGTCCCACAGCGAGCGGGAACGCCAATGGGTGTCGGCAAAATCGATACGGAAATAGTGCCCGGAAAACGGACGCTGGTACGCAGGAGACAACCGCTGCTCATCCAGTTGCACACCCGCCGGCCCGCGCACCAGCGCCACCAGCAGGTTCTCGCTGTCGTTGCGCAAGCCGGACTCCAGGTAACGTTGCAGGCCCATTTCGAACAGCCACAGGCTGGTCTGCGCCAGCACCAGGCCGACGATCACCATCACACTGATCAGCCCCAGGCTCAGGCGCCGCTGGATCGACTTCATGCCGGGCTGGCACCAAACCGGTAACCCTGGCCGCGCCGGGTCTCGATCACGCTGCGGCCCAACTTGCGGCGCAGGTGGTTGACGTGGACCTCCAACACATTGGAGTCACGCTCGGTCTCGCCATCGTACAAATGTTCGGCCAGGTGACTTTTTGAAAGGATTTGCTCGGGGTGCAGCATGAAGTAACGCAGCAGCCGAAACTCGGCCGCGGTCAGCTGGATCTCCTCGCCATCACGCATCACACACTGGCGCCCCTCATCCAGGTGCAAGCCGGCAGCCTGCAAGGTGGGCTGATTGGCGTGGCCATGGGAACGACGCAGCAAGGCCTGGATACGCAGGTGCAGCTCTTCGGGATGGAACGGTTTGCTGAGGTAGTCGTCGGCCCCGGCCTTGAGCCCTTCGATGCGCTCGGCCCAGGAGTCGCGGGCAGTGAGGATCAGCACCGGCGTGGCCAGGCCGGCGGCACGCCATTGCGTCAACACCTCAAGCCCGGGCAAACCCGGCAGGCCGAGGTCAAGGATGATCAGGTCGTAGGGTTCGCTGCGCCCCTGATACACCGCATCGCGCCCGTCCGCCAGCCAGTCGACGGCATAGCCCTGGCGATTGAGCCCGGCCATCAACTCATCGGCCAGGGGTACGTGGTCTTCCACCAGCAGCAGGCGCATCAGTCGTCTTCCTTGTCTTTGAGCAGTTGACCGGTGTTGGCATCGAGTTCGATCTCGCGCACTACGCCTTCCACCGTCAATAGTTCGATTTCATAGATATAGCGCACAGGGCGATCCTTGTGCTCTTCAAGCTCGGCGTCCAGCAGCTTGGCGCCCGGGTAGCGCTCGAAAGCCGGGCCCAGCAGATGCTCAAGCGGCGCGATCACACCCTCCTGGCGCAGGCGCAGCGCCTCGTCCTGGCCCAGGTCACGAGCGGCCAGGCCTGAGCAAAATGCCAGGAGCACCAGCGCCACTTGAACGCTGGTGCGTAGATTTACCTTCATTACGTATCCTGATGATCCTTGAGGACGGCGCCGGTGACAGCGTCCAATTCCAGGTCCCACTCGACGCCCTGGGCGTCGCGCAGTTCAACCTGATAAAGGTATTTGCCGTATTCCTCTTCAAGCTCGGTTTCATGCACGGTGGCGCCGGGATGTTTGGCCAGTGCGATAGCATTGAGCTTCTCGAAAGACACAATGGTACCAGCGTCGCGCAACTTCAGTGCTTCGTCCGGCCCCAGGTCGCGAGCCTGGGCGACGCCTGCGGTGAGGGCGATGATACTGCTGGCGATCAAGGCTGTGAGGGTTTTCATGGTGAGTCTCCGTTTCGGGATATTTTGCCTACGGGGCTCACGGTACTGGATCCAACTTAACTGAAACTGAATTGCCACCATGGCAATTTTCTGCGAGACCTTTGCCTGCAACCGGGCAAGATTTTCTATACTGCCCTGCTCGCGGTAAATGAGACCGGTATGACTGCTATCCATATGAAGTTCCCCGCCTTGACCCTCAAGGCCGGTACACGCGCTTTTGCACGCATTCGTGAGCAGGGGCTTGCGCCTGCGGACGTCGGCATCCTTCCCGGCGCTGCCGGCGGGCCCAAGGCGCTGGGCATCCAGGGTCTGGACCTGGCGCTGTTTGGTGACTGGCTGCCCCGGGCGCCCCGCGAGCGTGCGCTGATCGGCGCCTCGATAGGCTCCTGGCGGTTTGCCAGTGCGTGCCTGCCCGACCCGATGCAAGGCCTGCTCGACCTGGGCCGGCTGTACAACGAACAAAGCTTTGCCAAAGGCGTGACCATGGCCGAAGTCAGCCAGAGCTGCGTGCGCATGCTCGATGACTTGCTGGCCGGCCGCGATGCCCGCGTGCTCGACAACCCGCACTACCGGCTGAACATCATGGTGGTCAAAAGCCATGGCCTGCTCGCCGACGATCATCGCGGTCGGCTTGGTTTGGGGTTGTCCTCGGTGATCGCCGACAACCTGAGGGGCCGCGCGCGGTTGTCCCGGCACTTCGAACGGCTGATCGTCCACGATCCACGCCAGGCGCCACCGCTGCATGCGCTCAAGGATTTCCCGTCGCGCTTCCTTGATCTGGAACTGGGCAACCTGCGCCAGGCCTTGCTGGCGTCGGGCTCAATCCCCATGGTGATGCAAGGCGTACGCGACCTGCCGGGTGCAGGCCAAGGCACTTACCGCGATGGCGGCCTGCTGGACTATCACCTCGACCTGCCCTACCACGGCGATGACATCGTGCTGTACCCGCACTTCACCGACCGGGTCATTCCCGGCTGGTTCGACAAAGGCTTGCCGTGGCGCCGTGCCAATCAACAGGGTTTGCAGGATGTCCTGCTGCTGGCGCCGTCGAAGGAATACCTGGCGCGACTGCCCCACGGCAAACTGCCGGACCGCAGTGACTTCAAGCGCTTTATGGGGGATGACCCGGGCCGCAACAAGTACTGGCAAACCGCAATGAGCGAAAGCCAGCGGCTGGGGGATGAGTTTCTGCAACTGGCCGACAATGGCCAATTGGGCGAACGCCTGCTGGCTCTCTAGCGCCCTCTCCGTAGCAGCTGTCGAGCCCAAGCGAGGCTGCGTCGGCAGCACCTCGGTTTGTCAGACAAATCGCAAACGCAGCCTCGCCATGGCTCGACAGCTGCTACGCGGTATGCGCGCGGCCGCCACAAACTGTTAAACTCGCCGCCTGCCAGACACCTCACCGAGCTGAAAAACCCTGTGGAAATCTTCAAAGAGTTTACCTTCGAGTCCGCCCACCGCCTGCCCCACGTTCCGGAAGGCCACAAATGCGGGCGCCTGCATGGCCATTCGTTCAAGGTGGCGATCCACCTCAGCGGCGACCTCGACCCGCACACCGGCTGGATCCGTGACTTCTCGGAGATCAAGGCGATTTTCAAGCCGCTCTACGAACGCCTCGACCACAACTACCTCAACGACATCCCGGGCCTCGAAAACCCCACCAGCGAAGTGCTGGCCAAGTGGATCTGGAATGAACTGAAACCGCTGTTGCCGGAACTCAGCGCGATTCGCATCCATGAGACCTGCACCAGCGGCTGCATCTATCGCGGCGAATAAGCCGGCGATGTAAAAAACCACCCTTGCGGTGGTTTTTTTATGCCGTTGACTCCCTTACAGTCGTGGCCTCTTGTACAGGAAGCGCTGCGATGCCAACCCATATCCGCCCCGCTACCGTCGACGATATCGCCGCAATTGAAGCGATCGTCCACGCCGCCTACTCCCCTTACATCCAGCGAATCGGGCGCAAGCCAGGCCCGATGCTGGATGACTATCGCCAGCAGGTCGCTGCCGAACGGGTGCATGTGCTGGAGAGTGCGGGCCAGGTCCACGGCTTTGTCGTACTGATTCATCACGATGAGTACCTGCTGCTGGATAACCTGGCCGTCGACCCCGGTGCCCAGGGCTTGGGTTACGGGCGCCTGTTGCTGGGCTTCGCGGAAGGCCAGGCCAGGCATGGCTCCATCCGTCTCTACACCAATGAAGCGATGACCGAAAACATCGCGCTGTACACCCGCAAAGGCTATGTGGAAACCCACCGGGCCGAGGAAAACGGCCTGCGTCGGGTCTACATGCAAAAAGACCTCACCGCCTCGCACTGAAGGAGCTCCCATGGAAAACACCTGGCTGGCCCAGGCCAAGCGCCTGCAAGCATTGGCCTCCACGGGGCTGCACTTCTGCACCGATGACTTCGAGCGCGAGCGCCTTGAGGAAATCGCCCAGATTGCCCACAGCATGCTGGCGCAATTGGGTGAAGTACCGCTGGAGCGCATCACCGGGCTGGTGCCGGATTTTGCCAAACGTTATTCGACGCCCATGATTGATGTGCGGGGCGCAGTGATTGACGGTGACCGGATCCTGTTGGTCCGCGAGCTCACGGATGGCTGCTGGGCATTGCCCGGCGGTTATGCGGATATTGGTTTGTCGGCGGCTGAAAACATCGTCAAGGAAATTCGCGAAGAGGCCGGGCTGACGGTCACGGCCAAGGCGCTGTACAGCGTCACCCACAAGGCCAAAGGCTTGTACCGGCCGGATATCCGGGACTTCTACAAACTCTACTTTCTGTGCGAACGGGTTGATCAACTGGCGCCGGCGGCCGGTTTCGAAACCACCGAAGTTGGCTTCTTCAGCCTGGACGATCTGCCGCCGCTGTCCCGTGGCCGCACCATTGAAAGCGACCTTGAGGCCGCTTTTGCCTTTCATCGCGGGCAGACCACTCACACCCTGTTCGATTGAATAACGGGTGATCCAATTTGTATCACCCTGCACCGCTTTCGCGCCTGAGTGGGCAGAAAGACCAATCCCGCCTGCGTGTTTCCCCTGTTTGGCTATAAATACTGTGCAACCTGCACAGTCCTGACCGTGCGCCCGTCACTGCCTCGCACTTGGCACGACGGGTGCAATAGGCCTGCGTCACTCATTCAGGGAGAACGGCACATGACGCAGAACGAACCGGGCAATGACTACCCTCTCAGCGAGGTGCCCATGCATGCCCGCAAAGGCCTGGCCTCCACCGCCATGGTGCTGCTGGGCTTTACCTTTTTTACCGCGACCATGTTCGCCGGCGGCAAGCTGGGGGTGGCCTTCAGCTTTACCCAGATGCTCGGCGTCGTGGCCCTGGGTAACCTGCTGTTGGGTATCTACGCCGCAGGCCTGGGTTACATCGCGTTCAAGAGCGGTTTGAATTCAGTATTGATGGGGCGTTTCTGCTTCGGTGAAGTGGGCAGCAAGCTGAGCGACTTGATTCTCGGTTTTACCCAGATCGGCTGGTACGCCTGGGGCACCGCCACCGCAGCCGTAGTACTGGGCAAGTATTTCGAGTTGAGCCAGGGCAGCGTACTCGGGCTGATGGTGCTGTTTGGCATGGTGTTCTGCGCGACGGCCTACGTGGGCTATCGCGGGTTGGAGATTCTGTCCTACATCGCCGTGCCGGCCATGGGTATTTTGTTGTTTCTGTCGATGTGGGTCGCCACCGTCAAGGTCGGCGGGCTCGATGGACTGCTGGCGGTGGTGCCGACCGGTGAGCTGGACATGTCCACGGCTATCACGCTGGTGTTCGGCACCTTTGTCAGCGGCGCGACCCAGGCCACCAACTGGACGCGGTTCTCACGCTCGGCCAGGGTCGCGGTGCTGGCCAGCCTGATCGGCTTCTTTATCGGCAACGGCTTGATGGTGTTGATCGGTGCCTATGGCGCCATCGTCTACCAGCAGCCCGACGTGGTCGAAGTGTTGCTGCTGCAAGGCTTCGCCATGGCGGCCATGGCGATGCTGTTGCTGAATATCTGGAGCACCCAGGACAACACCATCTACAACTTCGCCGTCGCCGGCTGCAACCTGCTGCGCACCAAGCGCCGCAAAACGGTGACCCTGGCCGGTGCGGTGATCGGCACCCTGCTGGCGTTGCTGGGCATGTACCACATGCTGGTGCCCTACCTGATCCTGCTGGGCACGGTGATCCCACCGATTGGCGGGGTGATCATGGCGGATTTCTTCTATCGCTACCGCGGCCACTATCCGCGCCTGGCCGATACACGCCTGCCGGCCTTCAACTGGCCAGGGCTGATCGCCTATGCCGTGGGTACGGTGCTGGCCTTTCATTCACCCTGGGTGGCGCCGTTGGTGGGGATCGTGGCGGCGTCCCTGACCTACATCGTGCTGACCAGCGTATTGCGGGTGCGGGCACCTTTGGCTGACGTCCAGGCATGAGCCTGACAGTCGCCGATGTGCTGGCCTTGCCCGGCCTTGAATCGATGTGCCTGCGGGCCGGGGAAGCCGGCCTGGAGAACACGGTGCGCTGGCCCTATGTCGCAGAAAACAGCGGGATCGCCGAATGGGTGCTGGGGGGCGAACTGGTGTTCGTCACCGGCATCAATCATCCACGGGACGAGGCCAATCTGTTGGTGCTGCTGGACGAAGCCTGTCAGCGCCAGGTCGCCGGCCTGGTGATCCTCACGGGGCCGGACTATATCCAGGCGATTCCCCAGCGTTTGCTGGAAGCGGCGCAAGCGGCGGGCATGCCGCTGATCGAACAGCCTTACTCGTTGAAGATGGTACTGGTGACCCAGGCCATCGGTTCGGCGTTGATCCAGTCGCAGCAGTTGGGGCGCTCGCGACACGATGTGCTGGAGCGCCTGCTGGCCGGTGATTATCAATCCCTGGATTTGCTGCTGCACCGCGCTGCGCAGTTGGACATGCCGCTGGCCGGCCATTGGCAACTCGTCCAGTTGCAACTGGACGGCAGCGACGCGCTGTTTGCCCAGGGTGAGGCGCCAGTGGTCGAGACGCAGCTTGCCCGACAACACGATGCGATTACCCGCCGTCTGCGCCAGTTTGCTGCGCAGCATCCGTCGCGCCTGCCCGTGCTGGGGCGTGCCGGACAATGGACGTTGTTGCTGCCTGCGATAGACGCGAGTGCAGCATTGGCCAACCGTCAGTTGTTGGCGGGTTGGTTGAAGGCACTGAATCTGCGCCTGGCACCGTTGAAACTGTTTATCGGCCTGAGTGCTGCCGCGCACCCACCCGCGCGCCTGGCCCAGGCCCTGGATGAGGCGCGCCAGGCATTGGCCGCTGCGCGACGGTTCAGTGAACGCGCCGGGCTGTGTGTCTACGATGAGTTGGGCGTGCTCAAGCTGCTCAGTGGCGTACGTGATCGCGCCCTGCTCGATCAGTTCCTCAACGAACGCCTGGGGCCGCTGCTGCGCCACGACCTGCACCATGGCCCAAGCCTGATGCCGACCCTGGAGGCCTGGTTCCACGAGAATGGTAACCTTGTGGCCGCAGCCCAACGGCTGGCGGTTCACCGCAACACCCTGACGCATCGCGTCCAGCGTATCGAAGCCCTGTGCGGGCTGACGCTGGACAATGCTTATGACCGCCTGGACATCGGCATCGCGCTGATGATCTGGCGGCTGTCTGCCTGACTGTTTTTTGCCAAGAGGAACTTGCCCATGCACATCATCAACGCCCGCCTGCGCAACCGCGAAGGCCTGCATGATCTGCACCTGGAACACGGCCGGATCGCCAGCATCACCCAACAAGGCGCTGCCCCCCTGGCAGGCCCCGACGACCTGGACGCCGCCGGCAACCTGGTGGTCCCGCCTTTCGTCGAGCCGCACATTCACCTCGATGCCACCCTGACCGCCGGCGAGCCGCGCTGGAACATGAGCGGCACCCTGTTTGAAGGCATCGAGTGCTGGGGCGAGCGCAAGGCCACCATCACCCTGGAAGACACCAAGACCCGCTCCAAAAAAACCATCCAGACCCTGGCCGCCCATGGCATCCAGCATGTGCGCACCCATGTCGACGTCACCGACCCGGACCTCACCGCGCTCAAGGCCATGCTTGAAGTACGCGAGGAAAGCGGCCACCTGATCGACCTGCAAATCGTCGCGTTCCCCCAGGAAGGCATCGAGTCCTACCGCAATGGCCGCGAGTTGATGGAAGAGGCCATTCGCCTGGGCGCCGACGTGATCGGCGGCATCCCGCACTTTGAATACACCCGTGACCAAGGGGTGAGTTCGGTGAAGTTCCTGATGGACCTGGCCGAACGCACCGGTTGCCTGGTCGATGTGCATTGCGACGAAACCGACGACCCACACTCGCGCTTTCTTGAAGTGCTGGCCGAAGAGGCCCGCAGCCGTGACATGGGCGCCCGCGTGACCGCCAGCCACACCACGGCCATGGGCTCCTACGACAATGCTTACTGCGCCAAACTCTTCCGCCTGCTGGGGCATTCGGGCATAAGCTTTGTCTCCTGCCCTACCGAAAGCATCCACTTGCAGGGCCGCTTCGACACTTTCCCCAAACGCCGCGGCGTGACCCGGGTCAACGAACTGCTGGAGGCTGGCATGAACGTCTGCTTCGGCCAGGACTCCATCGTCGACCCTTGGTATCCCTTGGGTAACGGCAACATTTTGCGGGTGCTGGAAGCCGGGTTGCATATCTGCCACATGCTTGGCTACCGCAACCTGCAAAGTGCCCTCGACCTGGTCACCGACAACAGCGCCCGGGCGATGGCCCTGGGGGATCGTTATGGCCTGGAACCGGGACGCCCGGCGAACCTGTTGATCCTGTCTGCAGACAGCGACTATGAAGTGATTCGCAGCCAGGGCTTGCCGTTGTATTCGATTCGCGCGGGCAAAGTGTTGATGAAACGCCGGCCGGCGCAGGTGGAGTTTTTGTAGGCTCATACGATTGAATCTATATCGAGGGTTTGTGGCTTTCCCCAGCCATCATCCGACTGTGGCGGGATGCCCGCCACTTGGGTGAGTACGCGATTTTGCGGGTGAGCGAACCAGCGTTTCAGGCTGGATTGCAGGGTTGGGGATGAAGCGTGGCTGCCGTAGACGTCGCGGGCCTGGAGGCGGCGCCAGCGGAGGGTTGCCAGGCGGTCGCGACTGTCTTTCAGCCGGTCGACTTCCTGGCTCAAGGGGTCGTGGTGTTCGTAGCCACGCTGGTTGGCAGGGCGATGCAGATCCAGTTTCTTTCGTTGCTCCCGTAGCTGGTGCTGCATGGTGAATAGGGCTTCGTCGATCAGTTCAAACTCACGGGCAGTTACGAGGGTGCCATGGGTGTCGAGTGTTTGTTGCCAGCGGCGCAACGTGGCCCAGGCGGCGGGGATGTAGCTGACGACCATGGAGTGATGGGCACTCTGAACAAGCTGTTTGATGAGGTTGGCGCGATCCGGCATATCGCCATTGAGCCTCAATGCGCGTTTGCAGGCTGCGTCCTCAATGGATTCACAGCCAGGGGTCCACAAAACGGAGGACCGTGTACCGTCCGGTAGGAGTATCGGCATGAAGTGCTGCTGCGCGCCGTGATGCTGGTAAGGGTTGCCGGTCAGCCGTACCAGGCCCAAGGCAAACAGCAGGCCCCCGGGCGCAGGGTTACTGAATAGCACCACGGCGCCAGGAATCCAGATTTTGGCGGTGGTGTTCATCCAGGGCGCAGGCACACTCGGGACAGGGTCACTGTGATTGACGATGCGGTGGTGCACCAGAGCGGAGGCACCGTCGGTGAATTCGGAGTCGGCAGCTCGGGGGGCTCCGTAGGTGTATAGGAGGATGTTGTAGTGGGTATCTTCGGTTCGACGTAATCCCTCAGCCAGTAACAAGGCAATCGCACCGCCGAGGCTGTGCCCGCAAATCACGATGCGCTGCCCTGTATAAAATTGGTCAAGGTAGCGCCGTACAAAATCATGCATGGCTTGATAAGCCTGGTAAAAGCCTTCATGAGCCTTGCCGACACCATCAATGAAATTCACTTGATGGGCATTTACATCCCTCAGTATGTCGACTCCGCTGGCCGTGCCCCTTACGGCAATAATGATCACTTCATCGTGATGACTGATAAATGCCTGAGTATCAGTGCCATCCTTTTCGTCGTCGAAAAAGTGCAGACGTGCTGGATGTTCCTGCTCTTCACCCAACTCGGAGCGATTTTGCTGATACAACTCAGGATCGAAGGGCAAAATTTCGAAACGCAGGGAATACGGTACCTCTTCCAATAACGGATAAAAGTGTTGTACTTGCTTAGCATCGACCTTCCAGGGTTCCTGATAGCCCGATAGTCTCTCGGCAAAGAAATGACCGACGCTAGGGTCCCGTTGAAAGCTGACTTGGTCTATGGGTTTTGCTGGGGGTTCCTGTCCAAAATCGCAATAGCTCAACGTGGACATAAGTGCCAACTGATAGAGGTTCAAGGCACAGAATTGATCCTCGATGGACAGCATAGGGCGCAGTGCTCGCAATGGGCGAACCTCAAGTACTGTGTGCCGGTTGGGAAATAAAACGACACCAACCAACGTCGGCTGGGGTGGCCCGAATCCAAGGTCGGCCATCATTTTTAGTGCATGTCGCGGGGGCCGATGAGTACGGGATACGATGCGTGGCAAGTGAGCGGCGTATCGGACCAGATCACGTACTTCGACCTGATAGAACAGGTCCGTCTGATTCTTCGAAAGGCTTCGTTCGACACGCTGGCCATCGGCCCGGAGAAAGCGGGTTTGTTCCGCACGAACCTGGAGCTCGGTGATGGGTAGCTTGTAAGCCAGACGCGTCATCAAATCGGTATAAGGCTTTTCTGAACCGGAGTAGTGTTCATCCAACTTAATGACGAGCGGACCACAGTAAAAATCATCTCGCCTGGCAAAGCCCTCACCATCCAAACGACCGAAGTACTCACGCCCCGCACTGTCATAAAATGTGTAAGGCAGACCGCCGTAGGCCTTTCCGTCCCCAAACTCATCTACTAGGCAGAAACTTGCCCAATGTCCTTTTAACGAACAAGCAGGTGCCTTGTCGCTAAAAAACGGTTGCTTCCATGCATCCTGTTTCATGAATAAGCCTCCTATTCTGTACACGTTGGATAGACGTCGCATACGCGTCCATCCGGCATTTTGATAGCTTTGAAATCAGTAGTATTCCCACGGCAATACGCAAACACATCGTCCAAGCTTTCCCCCATACAGCGTCTCCAGCCTCCCGGAACTGCAACCCAGTTGTCGTCTACAGCGGGTAGCTCCTCGCTTGCTACTGCCAGCACCATCCTCAGTGTTTTCCCCTCTAACTGATCCCGTTGTACAAAGCCTCCTGCTCGTGACTTACTCGGCTGTCCAATGGCGTCCAACGAATTACACATAAGGATTTTCCTGATCGCATGCAGCGGTCCGATCGTCCTGAAAAACCACTGACACCGCCCCCATAACTCCTGAACACCCGGCTCAGGCATTCCGGCCATACCCTCTTCCAACCGATCCCGCACATTAATAATTGCGAAATCCCCCCCGACATCCGCCGACCGCTCCCCCCACTTCGCGTACATATCAAACGTAATACTGCGTAACACCAACGGGCACCCATCCACCACTTCCGTCAGTGGTACTTCAAAGCTCACCCGATTGGCGACCGGCTTCCCAAGGGCGTCAAAAACCTTGTCCTCCGGCCGCTTGCCCCGGCGCTTGGGTAATGTGCAGTTCTCACCCGTTGCCGGTCGATAAGCCGCATCACTCTTGAAGCGAAAATTCGCCGGCAAATCGACTTCCAGAGTGAAACTATCCGCCGGTTTCATCGCACAGCCAGAAACAGCCAGCCCGCCACAAACGAACAGCCCTCGCCACACGCCCGACATAAATTCCCTACGCATCCTGCTGCTCCCGCTCCACCCGACGCCACTCCCCAAGCACCCGCTGAAAATGATCCTCCGCCACTTCCCCCTGCATCGGCTGCCATCGAACAAGCACGTTCCCAGTGGCCTCCACCAAGCGCCGCACCACCAAAAACTCCAGCTGTTCCGGCCTGTCCCATTGCCAGGCCCGCGCTTGCTCCAGCACCTGCGCCAACCAGATTCTCGGGTCTTGAAATTCAACCAGTGCGCTCAACGCCTCGCTGTACTCGGCCAGCAGGTAACGCAGGATATTGGCTTGCAGAATCACTCCCGCCTGGGGATTCGGCACCTCCAGCCACGGCGCAGGATCGGGTACCGGATACGCCCCCGGAGCCGGGTTATCGACACAACTCCAACGCTCACCCTGCCAGTAACACACGCCCATCAGCGGCCCGAGAAAAACAGGCCAGTCCCTAGCAGGCAGGTGAACCAAGGCCCGCGCCAAGGTGCGGTTATCGTGGAAGCGGTACAGCGCCTGACTGCCCGCCGCTCCCACCACCAACCTGTCGCGCCAGTGCCGGGTAACACCCGATAAATCATCACCAGCCAGGCTTCCCAACCAGCCCCAATTACGCTGGGGGTTTTGCAGCAAACCCACCAATACGGGCTCGCTGACATGGTCGAGCAACAGGAGCATCGGCCCATCCGCTGCCATTTCCGATGCGACGGTTTCACCAAAGAGGCAGCGATACTCAGCGACCGTGCGTGTCGCCAGCAGTACCCCACGCGCATCGCTTTCACCCTGTAGAACCAGGCACAGGCGGCGCCCTGCCTGCTGCTGTTCAGCCATCCACTGGCCAGGCGCGATCTCCATCAAGCCGCCCTCCCCGTGGATTCGCACAGGCCTTCACGGCAGCGCTCGCACACTGGACAGAAGTCCGCATCCAGTCTTCTGGCCAGCTCCATGACTGCGCCTTGGATAACCGAAACCTTCGGCCCATCCGCTGCAAATGCGGGCGAAGCAGCCACGTCATCCGGTCCAACTGGGTGGGCTGTGCGAATCACGGCAGGCGCACCGCCCAACGTGATCGGCCGACTGCTGAAAATCCCGCCGGCCTGAATCAGCAAATGCTCACCACCCGCCTTGAAGCTCAACTGCGCACCGGCATCGATAACCAGGTTGGCCCCCGCCTTCAGATGGACCTGTTGCCCCGCTTCGATCACCAGGGTCTGGCCGACAAGGGTCTGGCTGTTGCCCTGCACGTGCAAGTGATCATCAGCCCCAAGCCGAACCTTGCGGTCGCCGGCGATGCTGCGGTGTTCCTCGTCTCCCAGGGTGGCGGCACTCAAGCCGTGGATGGTTTCCCGACGTTCGCCCACCACCTCCAACCGACTGTCGTGGCCGACCTGCTGCTCCAGGTCCCGTTGGGCGCGCAGGTAGATGAGTTCCTGGCCGCTGCGGTCCTCAAGGTGCAGCTCGTTGGCCCCCGCCCCGCCCGGCGAACTGCGGCTGCGTAGCACACTGCGGGTCTTGTGTTGGGGCAACGGATAGGCAACAGGCTGCAAGGTATTGGGCAGGCAACCATTGATCACTGGCCGATCTGGATCACCTTCCAGGAACGTCACCAGTACCTCCATGCCCACACGCGGGATCATCACCGCGCCATAGCTGTCACCCGCCCATCCGGACGCCACACGCACCCAGCAGCTGCTCTTGTCGTCGTGCTGGTCCAGGCGGTCCCAATGAAAGCGAATTTTCACCCGGCCGTGAGCGTCGCAATGCACGTCTTCACCCTCGGGCCCGGTGACGGTTGCGGTCTGGCTGCCACTGATACGCGGTTTGACGTGCTTGAGCGGCGGGCGGTAAGCGGCGCGCCAGGGCGTTGCGGTAAATCGATTGCGATAGCCGTGGAATGCCTCGACATCCACCACCGCCTCCTCCAGCACCTGCGGTTGATAGCCTTCGTGACGCACGCCGGTGATCAGCCACAAGTCATTACAGGTGCGGTCCGGATGGCCGCGCAGTTCCAGGAAATGCCCGCTGCGCAAAGCCGGCTGGTCACTGCGGCCCAGGGCCCGATGGCGGTCGCGTTGATGACGCTCCAGGCCACGCCGAGCCAACTGCGAACCGCGCAGATGCCCCGTGAATCCCGCAGGGTATTGATAGTCTTCGAGTGCCGGGAAAGATCCGGCCTGCTCCTGCAAGCGCAGCGACGGATGTTCGAAGTCGTAGTCACGCCGAACAACCTGAGCACTGCGCGTGGCCAGGCGCACATCGAAACGCTGGATCACCAGCGTTTCGGCAGCCGGGCCTCCGGCCGGGCAGTAGCGTTGCGCCGCCAAACGACGAAACACCGTCTGGTCATCACCCAACACCAGTACATGGGCGTCTGCACTGTGGCGAAAGTGGTAGTGAATGCCCTCTTCCTCGCACAGGCGCTGGATAAAGTGCAGGTCGGTTTCCGCGTATTGCACACAGAACGTACGCGGTGGGTAAACCACCGGCCCCAGTTCGAAGGTATAGGCATCAGCAAGGATGCCGTGCTGCTCAAGCACTGCCGCGATAATTTGCGGCACGCTGCGCTGCTGGAAAATCCGGTGGTCGCAACGATGGGCCAGGTACGCCACGCGCGGCGCAAGGGTGAGGTGGTAGCGGGTCAGCCGCTGCCCCGGGCCTTCCCGGCCAATGCTGTAGATTTGCCCGTGCAGGCCTTCACCGGGCTCGCCAAAATCCAGATAGGCCGGTTGGTGAAGCAACTTCTCCAGATCCAGGCTGGGGTTTTCACTGACCCACTGCACTTCAATGAAAAAAGGCTGGTCAATCGTTTCGCTGCCTTTAAAAGCCAGCACCTGAAATGCCTGGTTCATTCCTGCAACGACCAGTTTGAAACGTGACGAAACAAGCGTATTGAACATCCGTTGTTACCCGCCATTCATTGTCGAGCTGAAATAACTTCTCCCGTAAACGCAGATAAAGCCACTCAATTCGAAGCCGATAAAAAGTGCCTGAACCCCAGGAATACTAGCGATTTCAGGCGAAATTCGGCCGCTTCAAAATAAAAAAGAAGATTCGTACATTGATATTGGAAGGGTCTTTTTATAAATACAGAAATGCAGTTAAACAGCCGGTACTGACTAACGGGAATACTCTTACACCACCATTCACCAGAGCTGCTGATTTATAGAGAAACAGCTGACAAAGATGATTAAGCCCGCCACTGCCTTTTTCAAACTTCCTGCAGCCGCGCAGCCCCGAACAGGCTAACGCTCAGCAACTCACCCGGCTCTGCTTGCAACCGCACCGGTGCGGTACCGCCCGGCATCACCACCGCCACCTGACCCGCCGTCACCCATCCTACAGACCAGGCGGCGCATGCCGCCGCACTGGCGCTGGTCCCGGAGGACGCCGTGGGCCCCTCACCACGCTCAAACACCCGCGCGATCACGCGATTGCCTGAATCCCGGGCGACCCATTGCAGGTTGACCCCGGAAATACAAGGTTGGCCGGCCCCGGCAGGTGGTGCGAAAGCAATCGCCCTCAGCGGATCGAACCAGGCTGGTCGATGCAGCTGGGCGTTGTCCGGCAACGCTGACGCGTCCTGTACCAGCGTCACACAATGCGGGTTGCCCACACGCACAAACTGGCTGTGATTCCACTCGGGGTTGAGCGCAGCCAGTGGCGAAACATGGCTCACCTCAGTTCCCTCAAGCGAGACCGCGCCCACACCAACAGCCCCTACCGCCAAAGGCCCGAACTCGGGACGCCCCAGCGCCAGCCAAAAGCCCTGCACCTGTTCGTACTCCGCCGGCTCAACCCGCGTAACCACCGGCGACAGTGCGTCTGTCTTGTCGTGATGCACCCGCAACTCACAGCCTTGCGCCATCAATCCCTGGTCGGTCAACGACTGGGCAAAGATCGTCAGGCCATTGCCACTGCGTTCGGCCAGGGAACCGTCGGTGTTGACGATCAACAGGTCAAAAGGCGGCGCCGCCTGGAACGGCCCCACCAACAAGCCGTCACAGCGATGCGCCTTGGCCTCTGCCGGGCGCGGCAACTCATCCCAACCGCACTCGGCGGCAATCGCCGCCAATGCCCAAACACCTCGGGTGCCAGCGGCCAAGTCGGCACGGTCCGGCACGTCGATACCCTTGCTGCGTAACTGCGCCGGGCTTACCACCCCATAGATATTCCCGCGGGCGTCGTAGAACAGGGTCATTGCGCAGTCCGCATAAAGATTCGTACCACCTCTTCCAGGTGCTTGCGCATCGCCTGTCGCGCACCCTCCACGTCTCGCTGTTCCAGTGCATCGAGGATCTTGCGGTGCTCGTCTTCCGAGCGATGGGGCATGTCGTCCGAGGTGTAATGCGCCTGCAACCGCTGGAACATGCTGCCGTAACGATGCCCCAGCAAATGCGCAATCATCAACGCATACGCCGGATTGCCCGAGGCCTGGGCGATGCGAATGTGAAACAGGCGATCGCCCGGATGGGTATGGGAGCCGTCGCGGTTGTCCTGCACATTACGCTCGAAGGCCTCGCGGATCCCCGCCAGCTCTTCGTCGGTGGCATGTTTGGCGGCGAGGGCGGCGGCTTCCGGCTCAATCAGGCGACGGGCCTGGAGCAGGGAAAACGGTGGAATCTCGGCATTGAAGTCGACGTGCAGGTTGAGTTCCGGATCGAACTCTTTCCATTGATCCCGGGTGGCCTGGGCCATCACCGGTTCCTGGCTGACTGTCGGTTGCACGGGTTCGCACACCAGCACACCGTTGCCCACCCGCACGTCTACCAGGCCGATCACCTCCAGGGCAATCATCGCTTCACGCACGGAGGCGCGACTCACGCCCAGCAGTTTGGCGAGTTCACGCTCAGCGGGAAGTCGACTGCCCGGCGGAAATTCTCCGCTGTCGATCAACGCTCGCAACTGGTCGGCAATCTGTCGATAAAGACGTTGGTTATCAATTACTTGAAATGGCATCTAGGCTCAGCTCGATTCATGCACAGCACGGTCAAAGCGATCAACCCGCAAAAAAGCCGCTTGTTGACCGGGATGACCCATGCTAAAAATTGGATCAATGGCCTGACCATTGGATCGTTTCCAGTGTGCTGATCATAGCAAACCCACCAGGGTTCGCTATGCCGCAGATGCAGGTGTTTCACGTCCTCAATGGCCTGACCATTGAGCCAATAACAATAATCAAGGGAGTCTGTCATGGACCTCACCGGTAAACGCGTGCTGATCACCGCCGCCGCCCAGGGCATTGGCCGCGCCAGCGTCGAAGCCTATCTGGCGGAAGGGGCCGAAGTGATTGCAGCCGACATCAATCAACAGGCGCTCGCCGGCTTGCCGGGTGCGCAAACGGTGGTGCTGGATGTCACCGACGCCAGCGCCATCCAACGCCTTGCCGCCGAGATCGGCCCTCTGGACGTGCTGTTCAACTGCGCAGGCGTGGTGCATGCCGGCAATATTCTCGAATGCCCGGAAAGCGACTGGACGTTTGCCCTGGACCTGAACGTCACCGCCATGTACCGCATGATCCGCGCGTTTCTGCCGGGGATGCTGGCGGCGGGCGGCGGCTCGATCATCAACATGTCGTCGGTGGCCTCCAGCCTCAAGGGCGTGCCCAACCGCTTTGCCTATTGCGCCAGCAAGGCGGCCGTCATCGGCCTGACCAAATCCGTCGCGGCCGACTTTGTCACCCAGCGCATCCGCTGCAACGCTATCTGCCCGGGCACCGTGGAGTCGCCTTCGCTGCAGCAACGCATCGTCGAACAAGCCAGTCGTGAAGGCCGCCAGCAGGATGAGGTATACGCCGCATTCACCGCGCGCCAGCCGATGGGACGCCTGGGCACGCCCCAGGAAATTGCCCAGCTGGCGCTGTACCTTGGCTCCGATGCCAGCGCGTTTACCACCGGCACCACCCAGATCATTGACGGCGGCTGGAGCAACTGACCGCCCACTTCCAATAAGAGGATTGCTCATGAAATTGCTGCGCTATGGTGAAAAAGGTCAGGAACGCCCGGCCCTGCTGGACGCTGATGGACGTCTGCGTGACCTGTCCGCCCACATCAGTGATATCGCCGGTGACGCCCTGCTCCCGCAAAATCTCGCTCGCCTGCAAGAACTCGACCCCGCGAGCCTGCCCCTGGTATCGGGCAATCCGCGTTTGGGCGCCTGTGTCGGCCAGGTAGGAAAATTCATCTGCATCGGCCTGAACTACGCCGATCACGCTGCCGAAACCGGCGCCCCCATCCCTGACGAACCGATCATCTTCAACAAGTGGACCAGCGCCATCGTCGGCCCCAACGACACCATCGAAATCCCCCGCCACTCCACCAAGACCGACTGGGAAGTGGAGTTGGGCGTGGTGATCGGCCAGGGTGGCCGCTACATCGAGGAAAGCCAGGCCATGCAGCACGTGGCCGGCTACTGCGTGATCAACGACGTCTCCGAGCGCGAGTTCCAGCTGGAACGCGGCGGCACCTGGGACAAGGGCAAGGGCTGCGACACCTTCGGCCCGCTCGGCCCCTGGCTGGTCAGCCGCGATGAGATCGCCGACCCGCACCAACTGTCGATCTGGCTGGAAGTCGACGGCCACCGCTACCAGAACGGCAACACCCGCACGATGATTTTCCAGATCCCCAAACTGATCAGCTACCTCAGCCAGTTCATGAGCCTGCAACCGGGGGATGTGATTTCCACCGGCACCCCGCCCGGCGTCGGCCTGGGGATCAAGCCTGTGCCGGTCTACCTCAAGCCCGGGCAAAAAATCCGCCTGGGTATCGAAGGCCTCGGCGAACAGAACCAGACCACGGTCGACGCCTGACAAGAGACTAGGAGCCGCTCATGACTACCATTACCGCGATTCGCGTCGAAGATATCCGCTTTCCTACGTCCCAGTCCCTGGACGGTTCCGACGCCATGAACCCGGACCCGGACTACTCGGCCGCCTATGTGATTTTGCAGACCGACAACCCGGCCCTTGAAGGCCATGGCCTGACCTTCACCATCGGCCGTGGCAACGAGATTTGCTGCGCGGCGATCCAGGCCATGCAGCCGCTGCTGGTGGGCTTGACCCTGGAATGGATCGCCGAAGACATGGGCCGCTTCTGGCGGCATGTCACCAGTGACAGCCAGTTACGCTGGATCGGCCCGGACAAGGGCGCGATCCACCTGGCCACCGGCGCGATCGTCAATGCCGCGTGGGACTTGTGGGCCAAGGCCGAAGGCAAACCCCTGTGGCGCCTGGTCGCCGACATGAGCCCGGAACAGCTGGTGCGCTGCATCGATTTCCGCTACATCACCGACTGCATCACCTCCAGCGAAGCCCTGGCCTTGCTGCGCCAACGCGCCGAAGGCAAGGCTGAACGCCTGGCCGACCTGCAAGCCAATGGCTACCCCTGCTACACCACGTCCGCCGGCTGGCTCGGTTACGGCGACGAAAAGCTGCGCAGGCTGTGCCAGGAAGCGGTGGATGCCGGCTTCGACCACGTCAAGCTCAAGGTCGGCCACGACTTGCAGGATGACCTGCGGCGCGTACGCATCGCCCGCGAAGTATTGGGCCCGGACCGCCAATTGATGATTGACGCCAACCAGGTGTGGGAAGTCGACACCGCCATCGATTGGGTGCGCGAATTGGCGTTTGCCAAGCCGTGGTTCATCGAGGAACCCACCAGCCCCGACGATATCGAGGGCCATCGCAAGATTCGCCAGGGGGTGGCGCCGGTCAAGGTCGCCACCGGCGAGATGTGCCAGAACCGGATCATCTTCAAGCAATTGATCATGCGCGAAGCCATCGACGTGGTGCAGATTGACGCCTGCCGCCTGGGCGGGGTCAACGAGGTGCTGGCGGTGATGCTGATGGCGGCCAAATATGGCCTGCCCGTGTGCCCGCATGCCGGCGGTGTCGGGCTTTGCGAGTACGTGCAGCACCTGTCGATGATCGACTACCTGTGCATCGCCGGCACCCACGAAGGCCGGGTGATCGAGTATGTCGACCATTTGCACGAGCATTTCGAGGAACCTTGCGTGGTGCGCGGTGCGGCCTATCTGCCGCCGAAGGCGCCGGGCTTTTCGATCCAGATGAAAGCCGCGTCCCGGGAGCAATACCGCCACCGGCCGTGAGCTGAACCGCAATTTGAATGGACGGAGCACAATAACAATGTCGTCCCCATCACCTTTGAGGCTCGATGCGCACCAGCATTTCTGGCGCTACCGGGCCGCTGATTATCCGTGGATCGGTACGGCTGAGGCTGACCTGCGGCGGGACTTTCTCCCACAGGACTTGCGGCCGTTGCTCGACGCTGCCGACCTGGATGGCTGCATTGCCGTGCAAGCCCGCGCCGGTGAGCAGGAAACCGACGCGCTGCTGGAAATGGCGCGGCAGCACCCATGGATACTCGGCGTCGTCGGCTGGGTCGACCTGTGCGACCCACGCCTGGAACAGCACCTGGAACAGTGGCGCGACGCACCGGGACTCAAGGGCTTTCGGCATCAGATTCAGGATGAGCCTACGCCTGCCAGCTTTATGGCCGATGCCAGGTTCTCCCGTGGCCTGCAACACCTGCAGCAACAAGGCTACGTCTACGAGGTGCTGATCCGCTGCGCCGACCTCGACGCCGCGACAGCCCTGTGCCAGCGCCACGACCGGCATCATCTGGTGCTGGACCACCTGGGCAAACCGGACATCGCCAAGGGCCCCGTCGGTTGGGCCGAACACCTGGCGCCACTGGCCGCCCTGCCCCACGTCAGTTGCAAGCTGTCGGGCCTGCTCACCGAAGCCGGGCCCGAGCAACGCAACGCCCGAGCCCTGCGCCCCTACATCGAACTGGCGCTGGAATTGTTCGGCGCCGAGCGCCTGATGTTCGGTTCGGACTGGCCGGTGTGCCTGCTGGCCGGGGAATACCAGGGCACCTGCCAATTGCTGCAACAGACCCTCGGCCCACTGTCGCCCGATGAACAGCAGGCCATCTGGGGCGGCACGGCCCAGCGGGTCTATCACCTTGAAGGAAATTGCCCATGAATCTGCATTTGCAGGATCGCGTGATCATCGTCACCGGCGGCGGCTCGGGGATTGGCGCCGCCATTTCCCTGGGATTGATTGCCGAAGGCGCAATCCCGGTGATTTTCGGCCATCAACCGTTGTCGCCGGCCTTCGCGGCCGAGCTTGAGCAGCACGGTCAAAGCCACTTCATCCGTGTCGAGTTGCGCGATGAGGACGCCTGCCGCGCAGCCGTCAACGAAGTGTTGCGACGTTTCGGACGCATCGACGGCCTGGTGAACAACGCCGGGGTCAACGACGGCGTGGGCCTGGATGCGGGCCGTGCAGCGTTCGTCGAATCCCTGGAAAAGAACCTGATTCATTACTACTTGATGACCCACTTGTGCCTCGATGCCCTCAAGGCCAGCCGCGGGGCAATCGTGAATATCAGCTCCAAGACGGCCCTCACCGGCCAGGGCGGTACCAGCGGTTATACCGCCGCAAAAGGTGCGCAGCTGTCACTGACCCGGGAATGGGCCGCCTCCTTGCTGGAGTTCGGCATCCGGGTCAATGCCGTGGTGCCCGCCGAGGTGCTGACGCCGCTGTATCAATGCTGGATCGACGGCTTCGACAACCCCGAGGCCAAGCTCGCCGCCATCGTCGAAAAAATCCCCTTGGGCAAACGGATGACCACTCCCGAGGAAATTGCCGACAGCGTGCTGTTCCTGCTCTCACCCCGCGCCTCCCACACCACCGGACAGTGGCTGGTGGTGGATGGAGGCTACACCCACCTCGACCGGGCGCTGACATGAGCGGCCAACGTTACTGCCTGGCGCTGGACCTGATCGACGATGCGGCATTGATCGCCGAGTACCAGCAGCTGCATCGACGCATCTGGCCTGCCGTGGCAGAGCATCTGCGCAGCCAGCAAATCCTGGAAATGCAGATCTGGCGCCTGGGCACGCGGCTGTTCATGGTCATGGACACCGCGGCCGGGTTCAGCTTCGAAGGGCTGGACCACGCTGCACGCGCCAACCCCGACGTGCAAGCCTGGGAAACCCTGATGTGGCGCTTCCAGGCCCCCACGCCGTGGACTGACCCCGGCGGCAAATGGCAGCCCCTGGAGCAGATTTTCTGCCTTACCGACCAACCCTGATACCCGCTGCATCGCACGCCTTGATCCCATAAAAACAACAGGAGAAGCGTCATGTTAAGCAAAGATACACACCTGCCAGGCACCCGTGCCGTGCCGACCTATCGCTGGGCGCTGATGCTGGTGACCAGTCTGTTTTTCCTCTGGGGCTTGTCCTACGGTTTGCTCGACGTACTGAACAAGCACTTCCAGGAAGTCCTGCACGTCAGCAAGGCCCAGTCCGGGCTGTTGCAAAGCGCCTATTTCGGCGCGTACTTCCTGATTGCCCTGCCGGCCGGGTTGTTGATGGACCGCCACGGCTACAAGGCCGGGATCCTGCTGGGCCTGTGCCTGTATGCGGCGGGCGCGCTGCTGTTCATGCCGGCGGCTGCGGCGGCGAGCTTTCCGTTTTTCCTGTTCGCGCTGTTTGTCATCGCCTGCGGCCTGGGCTGCCTGGAGACCGCTGCCAACCCCTATGCCACCGTGCTGGGCGAACCCCAGGGCGCCGAGCGGCGGTTGAACCTGGCGCAATCATTCAATGGCCTTGGCCAGTTCTTCGGCCCGCTGATTGGCGGCGCGATGTTCTTCAGCGCCGGCAGCACACCGGCCTCGGACATGAGTTCGTTGCAGACCACCTACGTGGTGATCGCGGTTCTGGTACTGCTGGTGGCGCTGCTGATCGCCCGCACGCCGCTGCCGGATTTGCGCGCCCAGGAACAGGCACTGCAACCGACGGCCGGCAAGGGTCTGTGGCAGCACCAGGAGTTCGTCGGTGGGGTGATCACGCAGTTTTTCTATGTGGCGGCCCAGGTCGGAGTCGGCGCATTTTTCATCAACTACGTCACCGAGCATTGGGCACAGATGGGCAATCAGCAAGCCGCCTACCTGCTGTCGATCGCAATGCTGGCCTTCATGTTCGGGCGCTTTTTCAGTACCTGGCTGATGGGCCGGGTCAGCGCGCAGAAGCTGCTGCTGATTTATGCGCTGATCAATATCGCGTTGTGCGGCCTGGTGGTGATCGGCCTGGAAGGTATCTCGGTGATCGCGCTGATCGCGGTGTTCTTCTTCATGTCGATCATGTTCCCGACGCTGTTCGCCATGGGCGTGAAGAACCTCGGGCCGCACACCAAGCGCGGCAGTTCGTTCATGATCATGGCCATCGTCGGCGGCGCCCTGATGCCCTACTTGATGGGCAAGGTGGCGGACAACAGCACAGTGGCGCTGGCTTACCTGTTGCCTATGGGGTGTTTCGTGATTGTGGCGGTGTATGCCCGTAGTCGCTTGCGCCATCCGTGAAGTACCGCCCCGGCGTCGTCCCGAACGTACGCCGGAACATCGCAATAAAGGCACTGACGTTTTCATAACCCAGGTCCAGCGCAACCCGGGTCACGGGTGCATGCGCCGCCAGCAACTCCAGGGCGCGCAACAATCGCGCGCGCTGGCGCCACTGGCTGAAGGTGAACCCGGTCTCGGCAACAAACCGCCGGGCCAGGGTACGCGGCGAGACACCGGCCCACTGCGCCCAGTGTTCCAGCAAGCGGTTGTCGTCGGGACTGTCGGCCAGCGCCTGGGCGATGCGCAACAGGCGCGGATCCCGGGGCAGCGGTAAGCCGAATGGCTCCTGGGGCAACCCGGCGATTTCATCAAGGATCACCTGGGCGATCCGTGACTGTGGCGGCTCGAGCAGCGCCTGGCTCCAGGTTGCCGCGCGCCTGACGGCTTCCAGCAACAAGGCCGACGTGGCGATAACGCACGTCTGTCGGGGCAGCCCTGCGCATGCCTGGGGTTCGACATACACACTCCAGCCATCAAACGGCCCGTGGGAACGCAAGGCGTGGGAACAATCGGGGGCAATCCACACCGCGTGGGTGGCCGGTACTACCCAATGCTGGTGCGCCGCCTGCACCGACAACAACCCACGCTGGGCTCCGAGCAATTGCCCGCGGGCATGCTGATGAAGGGCCGTGGTGCGTGCTACCGGACTGCTGCGCAACGTCGCCACCAGCAAGGGACCGCCGGTCGCATTGGCGAGCTGGGCTGAAACGAGTGTTGACGGCATATGGCAGCTTTACCGTATTGAATGACCTGGATAAGGCAGTGTAGCCATTTGCGCACGCCCAGACTGCGGATTCATTCATTGAGGGCTCCGCCATGCGTGCAGAAGACGTGCTTCCCGACCATCTCGACCAAGGCCAATTCAATGGCGTGACCGTGCGCAAGGGCACGGTGGGTGCATTCCTCGCCAACGCCAGAACCTGGTGCGATCCGGCCACCCCGGACGAACAGCGCTTGCTGGCCGAACAGGACATTCTGCAAGCCCTCCCCGCACTGCAGGCCCTGGGCGTGTTTGAAGTGTTGCAGGTGCGGGATGCCAAACTGGCGCGGCTGCTGAAGTGAGAGGATCGGCCTGGAAGGTGGTAATCCGTCGCTGAAAGCCCCGGGGTTCACCAGTTCTCGCGGGGATTACGCACCTTCCAGGCCACCTCGCACTTCAAGTGGTTACTTGTCCTACGAACTGATAGTGGTTGGAAAAGCCCGTCGCGTTCCACGATCCTGGAAAAAATGTTTGGCCCTGTGTTCAGGCATGCCAAGGGAACCCGGCTCGCTCGATACGGCCTGATGTGCAAGGATGTTGCGCTGCACATCGTTCGTTGAACGCAAAACCAAGGATTTTTCATGACCGCCATCAGCACCCCAGCGCCCGTGGTACCCGGGCGGCTGGAACAAATGTCGACCCGCATCGCGTTTTTTATCGCCGGCTTCGGCATCGCCGCCTGGGCACCCCTGGTGCCTTATGCCAAGGCCCGCGCCCAACTCAATGAGGGCACCCTCGGCCTTTTGCTGTTGTGCCTGGGGGTGGGCTCGATGATCGCGATGCCGGTCGCCGGGGCCCTGGCGTCGCGCTACGGTATCCGGCGAGTGGCCACCGGCGGCACCCTCCTGATCTGCCTGGGCCTGCCGATGCTGGCCACCGTCACCTCGATTCCGTTGCTGATGGCCGCGCTGTTTGTGTTTGGTGCCGGCCTGGGCACGGTGGACTCAACGGTCAACCTGCAAGCGGTGATGGTCGAACGAGCCAGCGGCAAGACCATGATGTCGGGCTTCCACGGGCTGTTCAGCCTGGGCGGGATCGTCGGGGCGGCGGGTGTCAGCGGGCTGCTGGGATTGGGCTGGTCGCCGTTGCAGGCCACCCTCGCCGTCATCGTCGTCATCGCTGTGGCCTTGCTCAAGGCCGGGCCACACCTGCTGCCTTACGGCAGTGAAAGCTCCGGGCCGGCCTTTGCCGTGCCCCACGGCGTGGTGCTGTTTATCGGCTGCCTGTGCTGCATCGTGTTTCTTGCCGAAGGCGCCGTGCTGGACTGGAGCGCGGTGTTCCTGAGCGCCGAGCGCGGCCTTGACGAAGCCTATGCGGGCCTTGGCTACGCAGCCTTTGCCTTGACCATGACGGTCGGGCGCCTTACCGGCGACAGGATAGTTCGCCGCCTGGGCGCAACCCGGGTGATTGTATTCGGCGGCGCGCTCGCCGCCGGCGGCATGCTGTTGGCGACGCTATTCCCTGCGTGGGAAACCGCCCTGCTGGGGTATGCATTGGTCGGTGCCGGGTGTTCGAACATCGTACCGGTGCTGTACACCGCCGTCGGCAAGCAGACCGTCATGCCGGAACACATTGCGGTGCCCGCCATCACCACCCTGGGCTACACCGGCATTCTCGCCGGCCCTGCGGTGATCGGCTTCATCGCCCATGGCAGCAGCTTGAGCACTGCCTTTGTGCTGATTGCCGTACTGCTGATCGGTGTGGCGATCAGCGGGAAAATACTGCGGGTCTGACCACCCAGCTCCATCACGCCTCGTACATTGAGGCGCTAACCCGGTGTCATTTGGCTTTCTGGAGTTCCAGCCAGCGATCAAGGGTTTTGTTGCTGAGCCAGCCCGCCTGGTGATGGCTGCCGAAAATTCGCCGACCGCTGTCGGCGGTGTTTTCCAGCGACCGCAACAAGCCCGGCCGGTCCACAAGGTTTTTCGCCATGTACACCTGCTGTTCGTCGTATTTCTTCTTCGGTAGCCCCGTGGCCGGGTCCAGTACAACTTGGCCATGGCTGTCGAGCTCATCCGGGTCTTTGCTCATCAGCGCCAGCACCTCGATATTGACGTAGCAGATCTGCTCGAAAAACCCCATGCGGTCCCGCGACCGGTCCCGTAACTCGGTGAACATTTCCTTGAACAGGCGGACGAGATCGGCATTGTTTTTTGTGTGGAAAGGGTCCGGGCTGAAGGCACTGGGATCGCTGTTGCCGAACACGACGTTCTCGGCCTGTGCCAGGCTTTCGCGGGTGATGTAGCCGTCCTGGTCGAGGATCGCATCGATCAGGCGCGGACGCTGGATGATCGCCTTGGCGAGCAGGATAGCGCTGTCGGCCTCCCGGCTGGCACCGAGCTTTTTACTGGCGATCCGTTGCAGTGAAGACAGCTTCAGTCCGTCAGTTCTCATGGAGTTTTTTCAGCATGGAAAATTGGGCGTTCGCCGCGCTCACCAAATCGCTGTCCGGCAAACGAATGTAGGGATTGGGTCCGCGGAGGCGGCTGGCCACTTCGTTCTGAAGCCCCAGGTGTTGCAGCAGACTCCTGCAGTGACTCTCTCCCCGCAAAGGAGGCCGATAGCCTGATGAGCGGACAGGCGCCCCGCCGGATTGATGGCTGTGCTTTTGGACAGCCTCACCGGGTTCACTTGAAGCGGCGCGAATTGCCCGCGTACCCTCGTCCAGTGTCGGGGCAATACGGGGTGTAGCACCGAGCTGCTGGCAGACGGACCCGCCGTTGATTGTCATGATTCATCTCCACCATTTTCCGGTTCCACATTGACCTGGTCATCATCGGCGGCAACCGCCATATCGCTCATATGAAAACAGGCCAAAGGTGTGTGGTGTGCCAATGGCAATGGTTCCGCGGTAGTGAAGCGTTCCAATGACTACATGTAAAAACCGAAAATCAGTCGGCTTTTCGAGCCCCTGGCGAGGTCGGTTTCGTCTCCTGCCATAGGCCTTTGATCGCTGCGACCATGGCGCCCATCACCGCGCGAAACGGGCGTATCCCAGGCGCGTGGGAGGCAGGCAACTGAGCGTGCGGCAACATACCTTTGATGAAGTCGTCAGCCGCCGGCGCCTGGAACGTGTGCTGCCCGGTGAAGTTCTTCACTCGCCGGGCTTCGGCGCCCTCTTCGCACTGTTTGCCCGGTGCGGCAACGGGGAGCGGTTGCAGGGTATCGCTGCCCGTCGGCGCAAGGCAGGCTGGCTGATAGCCAGGATTGTGCGATCCACACGAAGGTGTAGCCATGTCTGAGCCCTGGCTGAGAGTTTGAAAGCAGCGGATTGATCAAGACAGGTCATCACGCCGCGAAAGGGTCGCGGCGTGATCGGGGTAAAACAGCCTCAGCGAGACAGCCAGCGCAGGGCGTCCTTGCCGATCTTGCCGTCATAGCGGCGATCAAGGGCGTCCATCAGCGTCAACAGGCTTGAGCGCTGAGTGACTTCCCTGGCCAACTCGATGATCTCGTCCCGCTTCGGGTTCCCCGTCAATTGCGATTCGGCCAAGCTTTTCAAATCTTTGATACTGATGGAGCTTTTCCAGAAACCGCCTTTCAGGGCATTGAATTTCTCCAGCATCTGTTCGGCGAGCTGTTTGTCGGTCTTGTACTTGAGGTTGTTACCGGAATCGAGCACGGCGTCGAGGTCCTTGCGGGAGATTCGGCCATCCAGATCACCGGTTCCACCGGCTCGATCAAAGGCTTGTATTACTTCCGGGCGTCGCAGCAGTTCCTGGGCCAGCAGAATGTTCTGATCACGGGCCTCGTTGCCGGTCAACCTTCTGCCCGCCATATCCTCCAGGCTTTGCTTCGTGACGTAGGACTTGCCCGGCGCCTTGAACGCATCGAAATTGTTTTTGAGCAAATCCCCCAGTTGATCGTTGGTGCGACTCGAATATTGTGGGTCCGGGCGACCGTATCCCGGGTCAGGCTTGCCGGGGGTCGGACGGCAGTGTCCGGGAAGAGGCCTGAGTGGAATGGCAGGGTCAGGACGACCATAACCGGGCTGAGGCCTGAACTGATTGAACAGCTTATGCAGAAAGTCCTGAAGCTGTCCGATCAGCCCGCCCAAGAACGAGTTTGGATAGGACGCCGGGAATGCGTGGTTGGCGGCGCCACGGGTATCCATCGGGCTCTGGGTCGTCGGCCCATTCGAATACACCGGGCCGACTCCATTCTGTGGCACGTTGAAGCTGATGTGGATCGACCCCTGCCCGGAACGTGAGCGTGACTGCGTCAATGTGGCAGCATCAGTATTCCGCTGCGCGGCGTTATCAGAGGGGTTGGCAACAGTTGAGTTGGATAAGGTTACCGACATAGGCATCTCCAGTTCGGCGTATTGACACGATTCACTCCCGGCTCAAAGACACCTCGGCGATACAAGGTATCCCATGGAAAGTGGGCACCTCCTTGTGTGGTAGACCTGTCGGATTCAGTTCCTGCGGGCGCAGAAAATCGTTAGAAAAAGAGTAGGAAGAAGGGCTATGGCGAGGGGGCTTGCGCCCCCTCGTCACTGTCGATACCTGGAGTCAGACCACATCAGGCACGCATCAGAAGCCGACGCTGGCCTGCACGAAGAACGTGCGCGGTTCACCCAGGTAGATCCCGGAGTTGTTGTCGCTGGAGCGGGTGTAATGTTCCTGGTTGAACACGTTTTTTACCCCGACGCCCAGCTTCAGGTTCGACAGTTGCGCACCGAAGTCATAACCGCTGCGCACGTTGACCGAGACGTAGCCGGGAATATCCCCGTACTGGCCATCAGCAGTCGGCTGGGTGATGTAGGTGGTACCGGTGCCCGGCGCACGCTGGCCGGACTGGGCATAGACGTCCAGGTTGTGGGTCCAGTGGTTGATGTCGTAACGCAGCCCCAGGGTGGCCACTTCACGGGAGTACAGCGGCAAGTCGCGGCCCTTGAAGGCAACGTCGCCTTCGGAGGTAGCCCTGGTGTAGGTGAAGCCGGCGTTGGCGGTCAGGCCGTCCAGGCGCGGGTCGAGGTTCGACAGGTCGTAATGGGCCGACGCTTCGATGCCCTCGTGCTTGGTAGCGCCGAGGTTGGTCCAGCCCACATCGTTGCTGACGTATTGCAACTCGTCCGAGAAGTCGATGTAGAACAACGTCACTTCGCCGCCCCAGACGTTGTCGTTGTAGCGGGTACCGATTTCGTAGGTCTTGGCTTTTTCCGGGTTCAGGCCGTTCGCGGTCTGGTCGCCGTTACCGCCCTGGCCCAGCTGGAAGTATTGCAGGCTGCCGAAGGAGGTTTCGTAGTTGGCAAACAGCTTCCAGGCATCGGAGACGTGGTACATCACGCTCAGGGCCGGCAGCGGTTCGTTGTTGTGGATCTCGCGACGTTTCTCCTGAACCGTGGCGCCATTGAGGCCTACCACCGGACGGTCGTGCCATTCGGTGCGGATCTGCTCAAAGCGAATGCCCGGGGTGACGGTCCATTTGCCGATATCAATCTTGTTATCGATATAGAACGAGTTGGCCTCGGTGCCACCGGTACGGTCCTGGTACACGTGGCCGTCACTCTGGCCCACGGGCGTCGGCACGTTGTTGACCAGCGCCAGGCTGGTGGCCTGCTCGTGCATGCCTTCCTTGAGGTAGCGATAACCGACGCTGACTTCCTGGGTGCTCGGCCCCAGGTCAAATACATGGGACACACGCGGCTCGATGCCGAAGGTGTAGTAGGTGCGCGGGTAGGAACCCAGGGTCTTCAGGTCGCGGTTGGCGATGTTGCTGCCGCGGAAACTGTCGGAGTAGTAGGTCAGCACTTCAGCCTGGGTGCGGTCGTCGATCTGCCGGATGTACTTGAAGGACATATCCTTGCGCCGGCCATTGAAGTTGTCCCAGTCACGTACCGATTGATACGGGTTGGCGTCGTACTGCTTCTGGGTCAGGCCGCCGGGCATGTCGGCGCTGGCGTCGTAGTAGTGGAAATTCAGCGAGAAATCGTCTTGATCGGTCGGCGCCCAGTGGGTCTTGAAGATCACGTCGTCGATGTCGTTGGAGTTGTTGCGGTCGCGGTAACCATCGCCCTTGGTCCCGGAATACAGCAACGCAGCGCCGATACCGTTGTCGGCGGTGCCGCCGATGAAGGCGTTTTCAATATGCTTCCAGCCGCCGTGGGCTGCCGTTTCCAGGGTGGTGCCGACTTCGCCGGAGAATTTTTCCGGGATGGCCCGGGTGACGAAGTTGATCACGCCGCCGACGTTCTGTGGTCCATAACGTACGGAGCCTGCGCCACGCACCACGTCGATGCTGTCGAGGTTGCCGGAGGAAATCGGCGCCATCGATAACTGCGGCTGGCCGTAAGGTGCAAACGCTGCCGGTACGCCGTCGATCAAAACCGTGGAGCGTGGCGACAGACGCGAGGTCAGGCCGCGTACCCCGACGTTGAGGGAAATATCACTGCCACCGGTGCCGTTGGCCTCCTGTACCTGCACCCCGGGAATGCGCCGCAGCACGTCACCGACGTTCATCGCGCCCTGCTCCACCATGGCTTCACGGCGCACCACGGTGCGCGCCCCCGGGTGGTTCTGCACCACTTGGGCATTCGCGTCGCCGAGCCAGTCGCCAACCACCTTGATGTCGGTGGCACCCAACTCCAGCGGCGAACCGGCTTCGCCGGTGCCCTTGCCCAGCGGGCGCAGGGTCACGGAGCCCGCATCGATCTGGTAATCCAGGCCGCTGCCCTGCAGCAACTGGCGCAGCGCTTGTTCGGGCGACAGGTTGCCGTCGACGGCCGGGGCTTGTTTGCCGGCCACCATGTCGGGGCTGAAGAACACTTGCAGCGACGTCTGCTGACCCAATTGGCTCAAGGCCGAACCCAGGGACTGGGCCTGGATATGAATTCCATCGTCAGCATAGGCCGCCGGCAGTGCGGCGCTGACGGCCAGCGCCAGGGCGAGGGGTGCCCAGCGGGATGATTTATTGTTTTTCATGGCGAGTTTTTTCACGTCGAACGTAGTCCTGTGATCGCAAGAGAGTGCGGCTGTTAATGCAAACCAGTTGCAGTTGCACAAGAAGACGAAGAACTCGAAAAAAACCTGAATCTATCGCGAAATTATTTCCTGGCTACCGTCCGGCAAGGTGCGCAAGGCCACCGGAAGAATGTGCGGCAAGGCCTTGAGCAAAGCGTCGGTGTCGGTGGATTTGAACACGCTGGTCAAGCGCAGGTTGCTCACCGCGGGCGCGCTGACCCGCAAAGGTTGCTCGCGGTAACGCGAGACCTCCCGAGCCACTTCGCCGAGAGTGGCGTTGTTGAACACCAGTTTGCCGGTGCGCCAGGCCGTGAGCTCTTCAGGGTTGACGGCGTAGGCAGCCGCCACCTGGCCCCGGGTATCCACATGGGTGCCCCGACCGGCCGTGAGCATCACGATGTCATCGGATGAGCGCCCTTGCACTTTGACCGTACCGGCCTCGACCACCACGCGGGTCTGGTCGTCATCGCGGCGCACGTCGAAACGCGTACCGGTGACCGTCACCTGCCCTGCCCCGGCGTCCACCACGAAGGGCCGGCTGGTGTCGTGCTCGACGCTGAACATGGCCTCGCCCTGTTTGAGCTCGATGCCGCGCTGGCCTTTTACATAGTGCACGGCCACCACGCTGCGGCTGTTCAAGTCCATCAGCGAGCCGTCGGGCAACGCCACCTGCCGGTGCTCCCCCAATGCAGTGCGGAACTCGGCGTTATACGTCGCCGGATGATCCAGGCCACTGAACAACCCCAGGCCCAGGGCCACCGCCAGCACACTTGCAGCCACTGCATAACGTAGCACGGGCCGGCGCTTCGCACGCGGCTGCGGGGCATCGCACAACGCCTGCAAGCGCGCCTTGGGCACCAGGTCGGTGGCACTCCACAAACCTTGCAGCACATCAAATTCGTACTGGTGCTCGGCATGCTCTGCACGCCAGGCATCAAAACGCTCGCGTTCTTCTGCGCTCAATGGGCTGTCCTGCACACGCACAAACCATTGCGCCGCCTCGTCGCGGGCCGTCGCACTGCCGCAGGCACACTCACGGGTATCCATCATGGAAGATCCTGTTTCAAAGCGGGCATTGGTCATGGTGCCATCGCATCCAGGCGGTCACGTAGATGCCGCAGGGTGCGGATCATATACTTTTCCACCATGTTTTTAGACAGGCCCAGGCGTTCGGCGATTTCCTGCTGGGTCAGGCCCTCGATTTTCTGCCAGATGAAAATCTTGCGGCAATTGAGCGGCAGCTCGGCCAGGGCTCGCTCGATGGAATCCGCTAGCTGGATCGCGTGCATGAAATGCTCCGGGTCGCCACTGTGGGGCGAACTCTGATCAAAGGCTTCCAGGGCCATCGCCTCCCGTCGGTCCTCGCGGCGATAGGCGTCAACGGCGATATTGCGCGCCGTTTGATGCAGATAGGCGCGAGGTTGCTCAACCTTGGTGGCGCTGGACTCAAGCACCCGCACAAAAGTGTCGTGGGCCAGGTCTTCGGCCTGCTGACGGTTTCTCAGGCGGCGCGTCCAGGTCCCGATCAACTCTTCGTAGTGCTCGAAAAAGCCTGTTCTGCGGGGCGGCTGAGGAGTCATCAAGGGAGTACTGGGGAGGCGGGGCGTGAATAGTAATGCTTCCTATTAAGTGGAGCAATGCTACCCGTCAGCTATCAATCACCCGCTGCAAATGAATCGCCAACTCCGTGGCAAACCGCCGTTCCGGCGTTTCCACATCAATCCCGAACAACTCCTGGATCCGCGCCAGCCGATAGCGCAGCGTCGTCACATGCACCCCCATCGCGTCCGCGCATGCCTGGCTGCGGCAGCTCTCCCGCAGATACGCCGTCAGGGTTTCCAGGTACGGCGTCTGGTGCTTGCGGTCATGGGCGAGCATGGCGCCAACGCTGTCGTTGACGAAGGTGCGAATATCCTCGCCGCCCACGGCCGCGACGAAGATCGGGATCGGCCCGAAATCCTGATCGGAGATCGGCCCGCTGCGGCCGAACGAGCGGGCAATCTCGATCAGCCGCCGGCAGCGCTCCCACGCGGCAGGATAATCCGCCAGCGCCCGGCACACCCCGCTGGCCAGCAGGATCGGCTCGGCACCCAGGTAGTGCGCCAGGTCATCGGTAATCTGCCGTTTGATTTTGCTCAAGCGCTCGCCTTCCGCCGGCACCAGGCACACCAAACCGTTGTCGACAATGATCACCGTGGCCTGCATCCCTGCACGCTGCAGGATGCGCGCGACGTTGTGGTGCAGGTTCTTCGCCTCCCGGGCCTTGGCGCCGTAGTCGACGATGATCATCTGCTGCGCGATGCTGAAGCTGATGCCCAGCCGCTGGGCGCGCTGCTGGATGTCATCGGCATCGCGCCAACGGCCCTCGAGCACTTCGAGCAGCAGCTCGGTCTGGGTGCGGGTTTCAAAACGAAAGCGGATAAAACTGCGCATCATCTGCACGCTCAAGGCGAACTTGGCGCTTTCCAGCATCAGCAGGTCCAGCTCGTTGACCGGCGCCGCCACCGGGAACAGCACCAGCGCGCCCACCAGTTCGTGGTCGACCATCAACGGTTCGATCTGCGCCCGCAGGGTGAACTGGCGCTGGCCATCGTCGAGGAACAGGTTGACCGTACTGCGCAGGGCGCTGCGCAAACTTTCCTGGGCGGCCTTGGTGATCTGCACGCTGAGCACCCCGGCGACTGCGGCCTGCCAGGCATTGTCGTCAAACAATGCGGGATCCGGCGAACGCCCCGCCACCACCTGGTTGGCGGTGAAGTCCACGGCGATCACCGGGTTGGGCAACTGGTCGCCGACCATCAGCGACAACGATGTCACCGAACCGCCGCCCAATACGTGTTCAAGCATCGTGGTATGCACATGCAACGCCTGCTGCAGGCGCTCGGCGGCGCGGCGTTCGGCTTCCAGCTGGCGCTGGCGCTCCACGGCAATGGCGCCCAGGTGGATGATCATGCCGAGGAACACCCGGTCTTCTTCCGAAACGTCCATCAGCGTGCGGGAAATCACACTGAGCACCATGGGCCGGCCGTCGAAGTCGGTGCAGTTCATCGGCATCACCATCACCGTGCGGTAATCGCGCTCCAGGGATTCGCGGCGGTAGCCGGGATACTCGCATTCGCGCACGTCGCGGATGAACACCGCCTCGTTGCGTTGCAGGGCGGTCATCACCGGGCTGGAAGACAGCTCCCAGCAATCCACCAGCGGGCGCTGCACCAGGGTCGGGTCATGGCGGGCGATCACGTGGCCGAAGCCGGCGTTCATGTCGATGGCCATGATCGAACTCATGGTCCAGTGGGTGTGGCGGCAACTGGCGTACACCAACTGGTGCAGCATCGACTGCAGGTCACCGCCGGAGTTGATCTGACTGGCCACATCGCGCAACGACAGTATCTGCATTTCTCGATTCAAGGCGCTCACCCGAACATGGAGGTCACGGCAGCCACGTTGCCTGCCAGGCCCGCCTGATACTTGCTCCGGTTCAGAGCAATGTCCAGTGGATTTGCACTGCGTAACCACGGAAGACGCTGCTGCCCAACGCTCCTAGCCTAAGGCCACAACCAACAGCCAAAAGGGCGACGAGTGATCATGAATCTGGAAAATCTGGGCGTCAGGAAGTACTGCACCTTTATCGAAGAAACCTTTATCGAAGGCGGCAAGGACGCCAGCAAACCGATCACCCTGATCGTGGTGGCAGCCGTGTTGAAAAACCCTTGGGCCGGCCAGGGCTTCGTCGAAAACCTGCGTCCGGAAATCCTGCGCCTGGCCCCCGGCCTGGGCCATGAGATGACCCGTCGCCTGATCGCCCTGATGCCCGGGGGCAAGGTCGAAGCCTTCGGCAAGGCGGCGGCGGTCGGGGTCAACGGCGAAATCGAACACGCCTCGGGCCTGATCCACACCCTGCGCTTCGGCAACCTGTTCCGCGAAGCCGTGGAAGGCACCGCCTACTTGAGCTTCACCAACACCCGCAATGCACCGGGCGCCCTGCTTTCGCTGCCGATGGTGCACAAAAGCGAAACCGGCAAGCGCTCGCACTTTCTCACCGCCAACTTCCAGGTCGCCGATGCCCCGGGCCCCGACGAAGTGCTGATCGCCATCGGCGCCAGCGACGGCTCCCGTGCCCACCCACGGATTGCCGACCGCTACCAGGACATGGCCGAGATGGAAGCGGAACAACCCAAGGACTGACGTCTGGCTGAAGAACGACGCTCAATTGTGGCGAGGGAGCTTGCTCCCGCTGGGTCGCGGAGCGGCCCCATGAGCCCCGCCATGGTCCGCCTGAAAGCACCCGGTTGCCGTTGTGGGGCTGCTTCGCAGCCCTGCGGGAGCAAGCTCCCTCGCCAAAGCGTTGATGTTTGCCACAGAAATGCCGGAGCACTGCGAAACGAAGCAAAACTTTAGTCTTCGCTACCATTTTTCGACGCAAGCCCACGGTTTCCCTTGCTCGTAGGCTTGATTCACACCACAAGAACAAAGGAGTACCCCGATGCCGAGCACCGCGATCAGCGCCAACGTAGCAGCCGTCGATCCGGGCGCCTTGCGCCAGGCCTTCGGCACCTTCGTCACCGGCGTCACCGTCATCACCACCCATGACACCGATGGCAACCCGCGCGGCATGACCGCCAATTCGTTTACCTCGGTGTCCCTCGACCCGCCGCTGCTGCTGGTGTGCGTGGGCAAGTCGGCCGCCAGCTACACCGCGTTTGCCAGCACCGAACAGTTTGCCGTGAACCTGTTGCACGAAGGCCAGGTGGACGTCTCCGGGACCTTCGCCTCCAAGTCGCCAGACAAATTCCACACCGTCAACCACGACACCGTGCACACCGGCGCACCGATCCTCACCGACAGCCTGACCTGGTTCGACTGCAGCGTGCACCAGCGCATCGAAGCCGGCGACCACCTGGTGCTGATCGGCCAGGTCCGCGCCTTCGGCACCAGCCCCAAGCTGCCGCTGTGCTTCTGCCGGGGCCGCTACGCGAACATCCAGGACCCGCTGCCGGCCAGTTGGCTGGACTCCCACAAGATGATCATCGGCTACCTGATCGAAGCCGGCGACGCGATCCTGTTTCGCGCCGATGGCCAGGGCGGCTGGACGCTGCCGGTGGCCGGCAAGCGCAAGGGTTTTATCGACGCCGGCGACAGCTCGCTGCCGGTGGAACTGGAATCGACCTTCCTGTACTCGGCGTTCGATGTCGACGACACCGACCCCGGCTACCTGATCTACCGCGCCCAGCTCGGCCCGTTCGACGCCGAGCTGCCCGACACCCTGCGCTTCTTCCCGCTGGACGAGTTGCCCATCGAGCAGATGCCGGTCAACGAACTGCGCTCGGTGGTGCGCCGCTATGCCCGCGAGCGCCAGAACCAGCAGTTCGGCATCTACACCGGCTCTGCCGCCAGCGGCCGCATCGCGATGCTCGAAAACGCGCCCCTTTGACACGCACCTACAGGACTCTTGCATGAAAACCACGGTCAGCGCCCTTGAGGGCAACCGCCTCAACCTGTTTATCGACGGTCGCTTTGTCGCTCCCGACAGCGGCAGCTATGTCGACAGTTTCGACCCCACCACCGGCCAGTCCTGGTACCAGTTCGCCCAGGCCGATGCCGGCGACGTGGCCCGCGCCGTCGCTTCCGCCCACAAGACCTTCAACGACCCGCAGTGGCGCAACATGACACCCACCGCACGCGGCAAATTGTTGTATCGCCTGGCCCAGCTGGTGGCCGAGCACGCCGAAGAACTGGCGCTGCTGGAAACCCGCGACAACGGCAAGCTGCTGCGGGAAATGCGCGCGCAAATGAGCGCCCTGCCCGATGCCTACGTGTACTTCGCCGGCATGGCCGACAAGCTGCAAGGCGAGGTGATCCCGGTCAACAAGCTCAACCAGCTCAACTACAGCAGCCGCGAGCCGTTGGGCGTGGTCGGTATGATCACCCCGTGGAACTCGCCGCTGATGCTGCTCACCGGCACCCTCGCACCGTGCCTGGCCATCGGCAACACGGTGGTGATCAAGCCCTCGGAACACGCCAGCGCCTCCACACTGGCGCTGGCCGAACTGATCATCGAAGCCGGCTTCCCGGCGGGTGTGGTCAACGTAGTCACCGGCAACGGCGCCGTCACCGGCGAGGCCCTGACCCGCCATCCCGACATCGCCAAATACGTGTTCACCGGCAGCACCGAAACCGGTCGGCGTATCGCTGGCAACGCCGCCAATAACCTGGTGCCGTGCCAGATGGAACTGGGCGGCAAATCGCCCCACGTGGTGTTTGCCGATGTGGATATCGAGAAGGCCGTGAACGGCGTGGTCTCCGGGATCTTCGCCGCCGCCGGGCAAAGTTGCGTGGCCGGTTCGCGCTGCTTTGTCGAAGCGCCGATCTACGACAAGTTCGTCGAGGCCCTGGTGGCCCGCACCCAACAGATCAGCGTCGGCCACCCGATGGAAGAACACACCGACATCGGCCCGCTGGCCCTGCAAGCCCAACTGCAAAAGCTCGAAGGCTACATCGCCAGCGGCGCCCAACAAGGCGCGCAGATCGCCGTCGGCGGCAAACGCCCCAGCGCCGCGCACCTGTCCGAAGGCTGGTACTTCGAGCCCACGGTGATGGCCAACGCCACCAACGACATGCCGTTCATGCGCGACGAATTGTTCGGCCCGGTAGTGGGTGTGATGCCCTTCACCACCGAAGAGCAAATGCTCAACCTGGCCAACGACACCCACTACGGCCTGGCGTCCGGAATCTGGACCCAGAACATCGACCGCGCGATGCGCTTTGCCAACCGCATCGACGCCGGCACGGTGTGGATCAACACCTACCGCAGCTCGGCCTACATGTCCGCCAACGGCGGGTTCAAGCACAGCGGATATGGCCGTCGCGGCGGCTTTGACGTGATGCGCGAGTTTTCCCGGGCCAAGAACGTGGTCATCGATTACTCCGGCGAAATGCAGGACCCCTTCGTCATTCGCCTGCGCTGATTATTCAAGGAGCATCTTATGAAATTCGCCGTATCCCTGAGCATGGAACGCTTCTCGCCAGACGTGCCGATGCAGACCGTCATGGCCAACCTGCTGGAGCTGGCAAAGATCGCCGATGCCGGCGGCTTTGAAACCCTGTGGACCTCCGAACACCACACCCTGGAATGCACCATCGCGCCCAACCCGTTCCAGACCCTGACCTGGCTCGGCCAGCACACCGAGCGTATCCGCCTGGGCACCGCAACCCTCGCTGCCGCCTATTGGCATCCGATCCGCCTTGCCGGTGAAGCCGCGCTGTGTGATCACCTGACCCACGGCCGCCTGGAATTCGGCATCGCCCGCGGTTCCTACCAGTACGAGTTCGACCGCATGACCCCCGGCCTGCAACAGCAGGAAGGTGTGGGCTACATGAAGGAACTGGTGCCGGCGGTGCAAAAGCTCTGGACCGGCGACTACGCCCACGACGGCCACTACTGGAAATTCCCGCAGACCGCCGCCGTACCGAAGCCGCTGCAAAAAGGCCACCCGCCGATCTGGGTCGCCGCACGGGACCCGGGCACCTTCGACTGGGCAGTGAGCATTGGCGCCAACATCCTGTCCACCCCGCTCTCGCTGCCGGCGGCCGAAATCGCGGTGCTCGGCGAAAAATTCAACAAGGCCGTGGCCGACAACCCCCACGTGCCACGCCCGCGCTTCATGATGCAGCGCCGCACCTGCGTGTACGCCAACGCCAACGACTGGGAACTGCCGGTCAAGCACAGCATGGATTTTGGCCGCGCCTTCGAGAACCTGATGCAGAACATCGGCAACGTGCACAACGGCTTCCCCGAGCCGGTGCCGTTTGAAAGCGTGCGCGGCAAAGACAACTACAACCCGGAAAACCTGCGGCGCAACTTGATGTTCGGCACCCCGGAAGAAATCATCGAAAAGCTGCTCGACTACGAAGCCGCCGGTGTCGACCAGTATTGCCTGGGCCTGACCTTCAACCTGCCGTTCGAACTGCAGAAGCAGACCCTGCGCCTGTTCATCGATGAAGTGATGCCATTCTTCGCCGAGCGCGAACGCGCCAGACAACGCAACCAGGTCAGCGCGTGATGGGCCAGGCACAACGTTTCAGCGTGGCCAACGTCACGCTCAACTATCGCCTGGACGGGCATGGACCGCGCCCGCTGGTGTGCATCCATGGCGTGGGTTCCAGCCTTGAGGCGTGGGCTGAAACGGTGGCGGGTCTGCAGGAGCAATTCACCGTGCTGACCTTCGACCTGCGCGGCCACGGCCAGTCGTCCCGCACGCCCGGTCGTTATGAGATTGATCATTTGGTGGGTGAGGCGTTGGCCCTGGCGGATCACGTAGGTTTCAAGCAGTTCGACCTGGCCGGGTTCTCGTTGGGCGGGCTGATCGCCCAACGCATGGCCCTGACTCATCCGTCGCGGGTTCACCGGTTGGTGCTGCTGTCGACCGTCGCCGGGCGTAACGCCGAGGAGCGCGAGCGGGTACACGCGCGCCTCGCCGCCTTGCAGGCCGGGGAGCCGGTGGCTCACTACGAGGCATCGCTGTCGCGTTGGCTGACCGAGGATTTTCAGGCGCGCAATCCCGAGGCCGTTACCCGTCTGCGCCAACTGAATGCCGACAACGATCCGGGCTGTTATGCCGCGGCGTATCGCATCCTGGCCGAGTCGGATTTCGGCGAACAGCTGTCACGGATCCGCTGCCCCACGCTGATTGCCACCGGTGCCGAAGACGCCGGCTCCAACCCACGGATGGCGGCGTTCATGCACGATCGCATCGAGGGTTCGCAACTGCGGATTCTGCCTGGGCTGCGCCATTGCATCCTGATCGAGGCGCCGCAACAGGTGGCCGCCCTGATACGCGATTTTCTAACCCCTTCGGAGACTCACCATGGATAAATCACTGCAGGCCCAAGGCGAAAGCGTTCGCCGCCAAGTCCTCGGCGATAGCTACGTCGACCAGGCCCTGGGCCGCGCCGACGACTTTTCCCGGCCCTTCCAGGCGGTGCTCAACGAGTATTGCTGGGGCATGGTCTGGACCGACGACAGCCTGGACCTCAAGCAACGCAGTCTGCTCAACCTGGGAATGCTCGCGGCGCTGGGGCGCATGGACGAATTCGGCACGCATTTCTGCGGCGCCCTGCGCAACGGACTGAGCGACGACGAACTGCGCGCCGCCCTCGTGCAGATCGCGGTGTACTGCGGCGTGCCGGCGGGTGTCGAGGCGTTTCGTGTGGCCCGCAAAGCCCGGGAAAGCATGGCTCCATCGGATTCAACGACCGGTTGACGCCCAACCCTTGCACTCGCCACACCGCTCATGCTGTAAGTGCCTTGGCACCACAACAAGAAATTTTTGCGACTGCGCCTTGCGTCGCCTTAGCTCGAAGATTTTTAACTGCCAGTAGCCCAAAAATTTCTATTGATGAAGTTTTCCGCAGATTGCAAAACAACAATTGGAGGCAATTGGTGAGCGAACGACTAAAGATTGAGAACCTCTACAAGGTCTTTTCTTCAACCCCGGACAGGGCCATGCAGCTCTTGACCGCCGGGGCCAGCAAAGACCGGATCCTGGCCGAGACCGCCACCGTGGTCGGCCTCAACAACGTATCGCTGTCGATCCCCAGCGGGGCGATCTACATGATCATGGGCCTCTCGGGCTCGGGCAAATCCACTCTGGCGCGCTGTATCAACCGCCTGAACGAACCGACCGCGGGCAAGATCCTGCTGGACGGCGAAGACCTGGTGAGCCTCGACGAAAACCAACTGCGGGAAGTGCGCCGCACGCGTATCTCCATGGTGTTCCAGCACTTCGCGCTGCTGCCGAATAAAACCGTGATCGAGAACACCGAGTTCGGCCTCAAGCTGCGCGGTGTCTCGGCGGCCGAGCGGCGCAAGCGGGCCCTGGAAGTACTGGCGATTGTCGGCCTGGCCAAGTGGGCCGACCACCATCCCCACGAGCTGTCCGGCGGCATGCGCCAGCGCGTCGGCCTGGCCCGCGCACTGGCCACCGACGCCGACGTGCTGATCATGGACGAGGCCTTCAGTGCCCTCGACCCATTGATCCGCACCGAGATGCAGGACGAGTTGCTGCGCCTGCAACGCACCCTGAAAAAAACCATCCTGTTCATCACCCACGACTTCCAGGAAGCCCTGAAGCTGGGCACACGCATCGCGATCATGGCCGACGGCCAAGTGGTGCGCGAGGGCACGCCCCAGGAAATCGTGATGGACCCGGGCAGCGATTACGTCGCGGCGTTCACCCGGGAGGTGGACCGTTCGCGGCTGTTCGATGCGCGCTCGATCATGGAAAAAGCCCACACGCTGCTGGTGCAGGGTGACACCCGGGTGGTGGGCAATGACGGCACGGCTGCATTCGTACTGAACACCAGCGGCAAGGCGGTCGGCGTGCTGGACTCGGCAGCGCTGCTGGCCGTGGGCGGCGGCGCCGACGCACTGCAACGGCTGTCGAGCCAGTTCGTTTGCGTGCCGGCCAGCGCCAAGCTGGTGGAAGCCGCGCGCCTGCTCAAACCGGGTTTGCCGGTGGCGGTGGTGGATGGCGACGGGCAGTTCGTCGGCACCCTCAACAGCGCGCACATTCTTGATTGCATAGCCAGCGTCCCGGCCCCGCGCCCTGCCGCTGCGGAGGTTGCACAGCATGCTTAGTTCAGAAGACCTCGCGGTTTTACCCGTAGACCAGTGGATCAGCCAGGGTGTGGAGTGGCTGGGGATTCACCTGCGGCCAATGTTCCAGGCGATTCGCTGGCCGGTGGAGCATTTGCTGGGGCTGAGTGACACGGTGATCCACGCGATCCCGTTCCCGGTCATGGTGTTGCTGATGTTCCTGATCGCCTACCGTGCGGCGAGCCTGGGGGTGGCGGTGTTCAGCGCCGTGGCCCTGGTGGTGATCGCCGCGTTGGGGGTGTGGGACGAGGCCATGACCACCTTGTCGCTGATCACCACGGCGATTGTGATCTGCATGGTGGTGGGCATTCCGGTGGGCATCTGGTGCGCCCGCAGCGAGCGGGTGTGGGGCGTGATGCGGCCGATCCTCGACATCATGCAAACCACCCCGACCTTCGTGTACCTGGTGCCGGTGGTGATGCTGTTTGGCGTCGGCACGGTGTCGGGTGAAGTGGCGGTGGTGATCTCCGCCTGCCCGCCGCTGATTCGCTTTACCTACCTGGGCATCCGCATGGTCGACACCGAACTGGTGGAAGCCGGCCACGCCTTTGGTGCGGACAAGCGCCAATTGCTCTGGGAAATCCAGCTGCCCCTGGCGATCCCGACGATCCTCGGCGGCCTCAACCAGACCGTGCTCACGGCCATGGTGATGTCGGTGGTGGTGGCGATGATCGGCGCCGAAGGCCTCGGCCTGGTGGTGCTGCAGGGCCTGGGCCGGATGGACGTGGGCCGCGCGGCGGTGGGCGGGATTGCCATTGTGCTGCTGGCGATGATGCTCGACCGGATCACCCAGAACCTGGCGCAACCGACCATGCGCAAGCGCAAGTCGCTATTCAAGCGACTGCTCAATCCGAACCCGGTAAACGCATAACAAAAAGAACCTCATGAATGCCCGTTGTTGACTGCCAACCCTAACCATAACGAGAAAAAAAAGAGGAAATCATGATGCATCCATTCAAAGCCTTGCTTGGATTTGCAGCAGTGTTGTACCTGGCAAGTACGCAGGTGTGGGCCGAGGATTTGCCGGGCACCGGCAAGACCATCCGCTTCGTGCAATCGGAAAGCACCGGCGGCAACTACGTACTGACCAAAATCGCGATCGAGGCCACCAAGCGCCTGGGCTACGCGAGCAAGTTGAGCACCGTCAACACCACCCTGTTCTTCCCCGCCGCGGCCCAGGGCGACCTGGACCTGTCGATGGACGTGACCTTGCCGATGCTGCAACCGAGCTTTGACAAGGTGAAGGACCGTACCGAAGTGGTGGGCTCGGGCTTCATTACGGGCGCTGGCTATAACGGCTACATGATCGACAAGAAAACCGCCGACGCGTACGGCATCACCAGCCTGGAACAAATGAAGGACCCGAAAATCGCCGGGCTGTTCGGCAAGGACGGCAAGGCCAACCTGATCAGTTGTGATCCGGGCTGGGGCTGTGGCGATGTAGTGGATTACCAGCTCGACAAGTTCGGTCTCAAGGACACGGTTAACCCGGTACGCGGCAAATACGAAGCACTGATGTTCGAAAACGTCGCCCGGCTGAAACGTGGCGAGCCGGTGTTTTTCTATGCGTGGGCACCGTCGTGGATGACCAACACCATGGTGCCGGGCAAGGACGTGGTGTGGCTGCCGACGCCGTTTGATGCGTTGCCGGGCAATGTGCCGAGCACGACTTCGGCACTGACGCCCGGGGTTGCCGGGTGCGCCGGCGGGGCTGATCCATGCCGCATGGCGATGGCGGCGTGGAACTGGTATGCGATTGGCAACAAGCAATTCATCGCGGCGAATCCGGCGATCAAGAAGTTGGTGGAGCAGATGACGTTTTCCCAGGCAACCTGGAGTTATTGGGAAAAAACCATCAGCGCCGACGGCTCCAGCGAACGCAACATTCGCAAGCTGGCGGAGGACTGGATGAAGGAAAACAAAGCGACGTTTGACGGCTGGGTGGCCACCGCAAAAACCGCCAAGTAGCACCGATTCAATGTGGGAGCTGGCTTGCCTGCGATAGCGATGTTGAATTCACCGTCGCCATCGCAGGCAAGCCAGCTCCCACAGTCGATTTTCACCCGCCGCAAAAATAACTGTTTTGGCGGGCGCAATCAGAAAAAACCCACTGCCCCACCCCCACCAAACCACCAATCCCGCGCCTGCCCCTGCCCTAGCATTGCACCCACTCAGCCCATCCGGAGTGACCCCGATGACCTACAAACACCCGCTGCTATTCAAAGCCCTGTGCTACGTCGACGGCCATTGGGTCCACAGCGCCAGTGCCAGCACCATCGCCGTACATGACCCGGCGAACCAACAGTTGATCGGCCACGTGCCGATGCTGGAAAAACCGCAAATTGTCGCCGCAATCGACGCCGCCCACCGCGCGTTTTCCGCCTGGCGTGAACAGAACCTCGATGCCCGCGCCACGATCCTGCGGCGCTGGGCGGCACTGATCCTCGAACACCAGGAGGACCTCGCCCGCATCCTCAGCCAGGAACAAGGCAAACCGCTGGCCGAAGCCCGCGGCGAAATCGCCTATGCCGCAAGCTTCATCCCGTGGTTCGCCGAAGAAGCCCGCCGCCTGTACGGCCAGAATATCCCCAGCCATATCCCCGGTGCGCACCTGGGCACAGTCAAGGAACCCGTAGGCGTCTGCGCCCTGCTGACCCCATGGAACTTCCCCTCGGCCATGATCACCCGCAAGGCCGCCGCCGCCCTCGCCGCCGGGTGCACGGTGGTGGTCAAGCCGGCCCATGAAACGCCCTACTCGGCGTTGGCCCTCGCGCAACTGGCCGAAGAAGCCGGCTTCCCGCCGGGCGTGTTCAACGTGGTGCTGGGCGAGCCACAGATGGCCATGCAAACCCTGGTGCAGGACACCCGCGTGCGCTCGGTAAGCTTCACCGGCTCGACCCGGGTCGGCAAGCTGGTACTGCAGGCGGCGGCCCAGGACGTGAAGAAGGTCTCGCTGGAACTGGGCGGCAATGCGCCATTTATTGTCTGCGCCGACGCCAACCTTGAGCTGGCAGTGAGAGTCGCGGTCGAGGCCAAGTTCCAGACCTCCGGCCAGGACTGCTGCGCGGCCAACCGGATCATGGTCGACCGTTCGATCTACGCCGAATTCCTCAGCCGCTTCGCTGCCGCCGTGCGTGAGTTGCGGGTCGGCCCGGCATTGGTCGACGGGCAAGAGCAAAGCGTCGACATCGGCCCGTTGATGCACCAGGCCGCCTTCGACGTCACCGCCGAACGCGTGGCCGACGCCCTGGAGCTGGGCGCGCAACGCCTGGTGGGCTGCGAAGGCCACGCCCTGGGCGGGCTGTTTTACCAGCCAACGGTACTCGCCGACGTGACCCCACAAATGCGCATCTACCGCGAAGAAAACTTCGCGCCGATTGCCGGGGTGCTGCCGTTCGACTCGATTGACCAGGCCATCGAAATGGCCAACGACACCGAGTACGGCCTGGCCGCCTACATTTGTTCCAACCGCCTGGACCTGATCTACCCGCTGATCCGCCGCCTCGACCACGCCATGATCGCGGTCAACGGGGTGAAATTCACCGGTCACCCGATTCCCTTCGGCGGCATGAAAGCCTCGGGCCTGGGCCGTGAAGGCGCCGCCGAGGGCTTCGAAGCCTTTGTCGAAACCAAATACTTTTGCCTGCATCACCAAGGCCAATTCCAAGGAGAGCAACTATGAGCCAAGCATTCAACAGCCTGTTCGAACAAGACCGCGCGCACTTCATGCACCCGTCCACCCACGCCCATGATCACGCCAGCGGCGCACTCAAGGGCCGCATCATCAAGAGCGCCTCGGGCATCCGCATTCGCGACCAGGAAGGCCGCGAATTCATCGATGCGTTTGCCGGCCTGTACTGTGTGAACATCGGCTATGGCCGCACCGAAGTTGCCGACGCCATCTACAAGCAAGCCAAGGAGCTGGCCTACTACCACACCTATGTCGGTCACTCGACCGAGGCAATCATCGAGCTGTCGAGCCGCATCATGGACTGGGCGCCCGAAGGCATGAAAAAGGTCTACTACGGCCTGTCCGGCTCAGACGCCAACGAAACCCAGATCAAGCTGGTGCGTTACTACAACAACGTACTGGGCCGTCCGCAGAAGAAGAAAATCATCTCCCGCGATCGCGGCTATCACGGCTCAGGCATCATGACCGGCAGCCTCACGGGCCTCGCCGCCTTCCATCAGCATTTCGACCTGCCGGAAAAAGGCATCCAGCACACCATTTGCCCGCACTGGTACCGCAAGGCACCGGCGGGCATGGACGAGGCTGCGTTCGTGCGTTACTGCGCCGATGAGCTGGAAAAAATGATCCTCGCCGAAGGCCCGGACACGGTCGCGGCGTTCATTGGCGAACCGGTGATGGGCACCGGTGGCATCGTGGTGCCCCCGGCCGGTTACTGGGCGGCGATCCAGGCGGTACTGAACAAGTACGATGTGTTGTTGATCGCTGACGAAGTGGTCTGCGCGTTCGGCCGGCTGGGCTCGAAAATGGGCAGCCAGCGCTACGGCATGCGCCCGGACCTGATCACCACGGCCAAGGGCCTGACCAGCGCCTATGCCCCGCTGTCAGCGGTGATCATCGGTGAGAAGGTGTGGGACGTGATTGAAAAGGCCTCGACCCACGAAGGCGCCATGGGCCACGGCTGGACCTACTCCGGGCACCCGATCTGCGCCGCGGCGGCGCTGGCAAACCTGGATATCCTGGAACGGGAGAACCTCACGGCGAACGCCGACGAAGTCGGTGGGTACCTGAACCGTCGCCTGCGGGAAACCCTCGAAGGTCACCCGCTGGTGGGCGAAGTACGCGGCGACGGCCTGCTCGCCGCCGTGGAATTCATGGCCGACCGTGAGCAACGCACGCCGTTTGATCCTGCGCTCAAGGTCGGCCCCAAAGTCTCGGCGGCCTGCCTGGAACGCGGGATGATCGCCCGGGCCATGCCACACGGCGACATCCTCGGCTTTGCGCCGCCGCTGATTTTGACCTGGGCGGAGGCAGACCTGATCGTCGACATCACCAAAGGCGCGATCGACCAGGTGGCCGGGGAAGTGTTGGGCTGATGAGTTTCCCTTAGGAGCAAGCTTGCTCGCGATGGTCGTGAACGATAACGTGCTAATCCTGAATTAACGCGTCGTCCTCAGGCTCATCGCGAGCAAGCTCGCTCCTACAGGGTCCGTGCGCCTTTGGAGTTCGTTGCCGATGCACAAGCTTGACCGCTACGACCTGAAAATCCTGCGTATCCTCTCCGAGGACGGGCGCATCACCAAATCGAGCCTGGCCGAGGCCATCAACCTTTCGGTAACGCCCGCCTGGGAGCGCGTGCGCAAGCTGGAAAGTGCCGGCCTGGTCAAGGGCTACCGCGCGGTGATCGACTGGAATCAGGTGTTCAAGAGTCAGCAACTGCTGGTGGAAATCACCCTCGCCCGGCACACCGCCCAGGACATGCGCCGCTTCGAACAACGCATGAGCGACGCCCCCGACGTGGAGTTCTGCTACGCCACCGGCGGCGGCGTGGACTACATCGCAATGATCCGCGCAGCCGACATCGACCAGTACCAGCGTTTCATCGATCAACTGCTGATGGAAGACCTGGCCATCGAGCGCTACTTCACCTATATCGTCACCAAAACCATCAAGACCACCGGCGCGCTGCCGGCCCAGGCGCTGGACGATACGGCCTGTTCCTGATGCTTGTATAACGCCGGTAATCCCGGCAGGATTGCGCCCGTGATCTTCACGGACGAGCACATGATGACCCTGCCCTTTTTCGCCCCCGTACTTCTCACCACCGAACGCCTGGGCCTGCGCCCTCCCCATCAGGATGACTGGCGCGCGCTGTTTGCCATTTGGTCCGACCCCGAGGCCATGCGCTACTTTTCCTTTCCCACCATGACCCGCGCCGAGCAAGCCGTTGAACGCTTCGGCCAATTGATGGAGGCATCGATTGCCGGTGAAGACCTGGTGTGCATGGTGGAGTTGCTGGCCACCGGCGAGGTGATCGGCAGTTGCGACCTGTTCAATGTCGACGAGCAATGCCGCCGCGCTGAAATCGGCTTTACCCTGGGCCGCCAGCATTGGGGCAAGGGCTACATGAGCGAAGCCGCCCGCGCCGTGATCGACCATGGGTTCAACACCGCCGGGCTGCGCCGCCTTGAAGCCGACATTGACCCACGCAACCTGGGCTCCGCGAAGCTGCTTGAGCGCCTGGGTTTCGTCCGCGAAGGCTTGCTGCGCGAGCGCTGGGTGGTCGGCGACGAGATCTCGGACAGCGCGCTGTATGGCCTGCTCAAGCGTGACCGTCCTGCCTGACCCACAACGGGCGCCCCTTCTTCAGGCCGACGATCAGGGCCAAGAGGATCAAGCCCATGGCCTGCCACTGCGAAACCCCGGGGCGCTCACCCAGGATCAGCATTGAGCTGACGATGCCGAACACCGGGATCAGCAGTGACAGGGGCGCCACCCGGGAAACCGGGTACTCGCGCAACAGCAGGTTCCAGCCCCAGTAACAAAAGTGCGTCGCGCCATACACCTGGAACGCCAGCGAGAACAACGCCACGCCGTTCAGTTGAGCAGGCAAAGCGATAAAGGCTTGCGAGCCATCCAGCAGCCACGTCAACAGCACCAGCGGCAACGGCGCAAACAGGCTGGCCCAGACTACGAAGGCAAAGATCTCCCGCACCCCGGAGACCTTGATGATGATATTGCCGATGCTCCAGGCCAGGGCACTGAACAGCACCAGGGCAAACCCCAGCAGCGTGGCCGTCCCCACCACGCCCAGCAGCATGCCTGCCAACCCCATGGCCGCCAGCAGCACACTGATCAATTGCGCCAGGGAAAGGCTTTCCCGAAACAGCAGCACGCCCCAGCCCAGGGTGAAGAATGCGCTGAACTGGATCAGCAGCGAGGCACTGCCAGGGGGTACGCCCATGGCGATCCCGAGGTTGATCAAGGCCCACATCGCCACCCCGAATATCAAGCCATAGGCCGCCAGCCACTTCACCGCGACCTGGGGCCGGCGCACCAGAAACACCCAGGGCAACGCCGCCAGGGTGAACCGCAGGGCCGTCAGCAACAGCGGGTTGATCTCGGTCAGGCCGAGTTTGGTAATGGGGAAATTGAGTCCCCACACAGCCGTCACCAGGACGGCCAGTAACAGGTGTTTTTGCTTCATCGTGACGGGTCCATTGGCTCGGTGGCACGACAGGAGGCCGTGCATCCGACAGATTTTTTCGTAAACCGCGATGGCCCGCCTGCGATTGTGGGTCAACAAAGGCTAGAATCAGGCCATGCCCGATATTCATCCCTACGAAAACACCCCGCGCGACGTGGTCGTGACCGCCATCGACTATGCCGACGGCGAGCTTTTCCCCGCCCACGCGCACCCGCGAGGCCAGTTGGCCTATGCCAGCCAGGGTGTCATTACCGTCTACAGCGCCACCGGTAACTGGGTGGTGCCGCCTCGCCGCGCGATCTGGGTGCCGCCGCATGTGTCCCACGCCATGCTGATGCGCGGGCCGGTGACGATGCTCAACACCTACATTCGCCCACAGGCGGCGCGGCGGCTGGAGTTGCCGCAACAGTGCCAGGTGCTGGATGTGTCGCCGCTGCTTGGGCAGTTGCTGGAGAAGGCCGTCGAGGTACCTGCGCGTTACGCGATGGGTGGCCGCGACAGCTATTTGATGGGCTTGCTGCTGCACGAGATCGCCCGGATGCCGGTGCTGCCGCTGTGTGCGCCGTTGCCGGCCGAGCCTCGATTGGCGAAGGCCTGCGAAGCGTTCCTGGCCGGGCCTTCGTTGGAAATCGACATTGATGCCATGGCCCTCGGCGCGGGTATGAGCCGCCGGACTTTTACCCGCCAGTTCCGCCAGGCCACGGGGATCAGTTACCTGCAATGGCGCCAGCAAGCCTGTTTGCTGGCGGCGATTGTGCGGCTGGGCAATGGGGAACCGGTGACCAGGGTGGCGCTGGATCTGGGCTATAGCAGCCCGAGTGCGTTTGCCACGGTGTTCAAGCGTGTGTTGGGTGAGGTACCGAGCCGTTATTTCACCAGGGAGTTGCGGGGGATGGGTCGCGGTACATATCCGTTATTGAGGTAACGACCACCTAGGATTCCGCTCTTACAGCGGCTCACTTTTGAACAGCCGGAATGCCGGCCCAGTCAAAAGCAAGCAAAACGCTCTTGCCCCACCACTCGGCACCTCGCCTTGGTGCGGTGTGCCTAAGATCAAAATCAAAGGCTAAAGCGGGCACAGCTCCCACAGAAAAGCAGCTCTGCTTTCGCTCTGGCTTTTGATCTGGCCTCTAACACTCAGGTCGGCGTTCAGGCCGCCGTGCTCTTGCTTTTGATCTTGATCTGACTGCCCCACTCAGCCCGAGGCCGAACGCAGGAGTGCGACGCGGCGGCCCGCGGAGTAATGTCGGAGTGAACACCGAGCCTAGGCGAGGTACCGACAGGCGGGGCAGAGCGTTTTGGTTACTTTGCCGCTTTTTTGTACACCCTGCGCGCCCCCGCAAAAAAAACCTCACACCAACCGCTTGATCTGCTTATGCCGCCAAACCAACCGGTAATACGCCGTCTGCAACCCCAACATCGCCAGATACGTCACCGGAAACGCCATCCACACCCCTTCCAGCCCAAACCGCGCATTCAGCAGATACGCCACCGGCAACTCCACCCCCAACACGCAAACGATCGAGATCCCCACCGGCACCAGCACCACCCCGCTGGCCCGCATGATCCCGCCCACCACGGCCTGGAAACCGAACACCAGGATGCTCCAGAGCATGATATGCAGCAGGTGCTCGGCCTTGACCCGCGCATCCACGTCGGTAATGAACAACCCCAACAGCCAGTGCGACAACACATACCCCAGCACTATCAACCCACCCGTCAGGCACAGGTTGATCAAAATCCCCGTACGCAGGATCGGCCCGATCCGCTCCAGGCGCCCCGCCCCGATCGCCTGCGCCCCCAGAATCGACGCGGTGATCGCAATCGACAACGCCGGAAACTGCACATAGTTGACGATCTGCGTCACCGCCCCATACGCCGCCGTCGCCTGGGAACCATGGCTGTTGACCAGCGCCAGAATCACCAGCTCCGACAACGACAGCACCACCATCTGCAACCCCGTAGGCAACCCGATACGCAGGACCTTGCCCAGGATCACCCGATCCAGCCGCAGCGCCGCCATCAACTGGCGATCCGGCGCCATCACGTGGTTTTTATGGCGCAGGCGCAGCACCAGGAACGTCATCGCCAGGGCATTACCCACCAACCCCGCCACCACCGCGCTCTGGATACCCATCGGCGGCAGGCCCAGCCAACCCTTGATCAGCGCAGGGGTCAGCACCAGGCCCACGGTGGTCGACACCATCAGCGCCAATAACGGCGACACCGTGTCACTCACGCCCCGCAGCAGTTGGGTGAACAGGATGAACACCAACAACAGCGGCATGATCAGCATCATCATCTGCGCATAACCCACCGCGTCATCCAGCACATCCACTGGTGTACCCAAAGCCTGCATTGCCGGGCGCGCAAACACGCTGCCCAGCACCGCCGCGATCACCCCGATCAGGGCGCCGAGGGTCAGGGTGGCGCCAGTGATCGACTTGACCATCGAGGTTTCCTGCGCGCCCCACGCCTGGCCGATCAGCACCGAAGCGCCCGCCCCCAGGCCGATCACCAGGGCGATAAAGAAAAACACGATGGGGAACATCCCCGACACCGCCGCCAACGCCTGGGTGCCGAGCATCTGCCCGACATAGATCCCGTTCAGCGTGCCGGAAAAGCTCTGGAGGAAATTGGACAGCACCATGGGTGCCAGAAAGATCAGGTAGATCTGCCACAACGGTCGTTGCTGGGTGACTTCCATGAAGGTTCGGATCTCAATGCAATTAGGCAGGGAAAGCGTTGCGTGACAACCAGGCCAGGTACAACTTCACATCCACCGGCCAGTGCGCAATCCTGTTGGAAAATTCCGCGCCGTCCTGGGCAAACAACGCCCGCGAGGCTTCTTCAAAACCTGGCAGGTCGCCGCCGATGGCGCTCATGAAACGATAGCTGGACTCCTTCGCCTGGCGTCGCTCATCGTGCTCGGCATGGGCGTTGCGCGCTTCGTCCACCAACCGGCGCAAGGCCGCCGAGGCGCCGCCGCGTTGTTGTCCCAGCCACTCCCAGTGCCTCGGCAGCAAGGTCACTTCACGGGCGACCACCCCCAGCTTCGGACGGCCTACAGCAGGTGACGCCGGCACGTCGGCCTCCGTCACCGCGAGGGTCGGTTGCTGCGGTGCGTAACCGGCGGGCCAGGGATAGTCGACTTGAACACCGCTGGCGTCATCAAACACCAGCAAGCTGCCCGTCGCCAGGTCGAGGCTTTTCAGGTTTTTGGCGACGTCGGCATAAGAGCCGGCGGCCACGCGTTGGTGGCCAAGGAAGGCGGTGCAGTGTGATGCGCTCATGACTTTTACCCGGATTATTTTGTTTTACCCGGGTTATATTAGTCAGAAATTTATTGAATGCAAGCCGCTTGTTGCGAAACCACCAAACGATCACTGTCGACAGTCGCGCCCATGGGGCCCACACCCGGGTCGCGCAATACGCATTCGGCAATCGCCGGCTCCAGCTCCACCCGCAATCGGCGGCCCAAGGCGCGGGCGCCGAACCGTACGTCATGGTCGCGGCACAGCCAGGCACGTGCCGATTCATCCAGCACCAATGAACGGTGCTGCGCCGCCAGGCGTTGATTGAGTTTGCCGAGTTCCACCTTGAGCAGTGCCTCAAGCCACTGATGGTCGATGGGCTCGAACATCAGGATACGGTCGATGCGATTGAGAAATTCCGGCTCGAAGTGGCGGTGCAAGGCGTCCTCCAACACCCCCGCTTCACCGCGCCCCCACCAGCGCAACGGAGCAAAGCGTTGCCGGTGCCGACGCGCCTGCTGGGCGCCGATATTGCTGGTCATGAAGATCAGGCTGTTGCGAAAGTCCAGCGTCCGAGCGCCGCCCGCCAGCGTCAGCTGGCCGTTTTCAAGGATGCCCAGCAGGCTGCGCACCACTTCCTGGCTGGCTTTTTCCAACTCGTCGAACAGCACGATACCAGGGCGGCTGTAGCTACCCTGGATCAGTTCGCTGTTGAACAGGCTGATGCCCTCCTTGCTGCCGACATAACCCGGCGGTGCACCGGTGAGTGCGGCGGCATAATGCTCCTGGGCCAGGGTGTGCATGTCGATACGGCAGAACCCATCGGCACGCCCGTGCAACGCCTGCGCCAGCAGCCGGACGATTTCCGTCTTGCCGACCCCGGTAGGCCCCATGAACAGGTTGACGCTCAACGGCCGCTCACGCTCACCAATATCGGCCTTGACCACCTTGAGCAACCCTTCCATTTGGGCCAGGGCTGCGTCCTGGCCAACGATACGGCTGCGCAGCAAGGCCATGACCTGGGCCGGTTCAAAAGTAAACCGCATGCCTCAACCCGCCGTTTTTTCTTTACCGCCATGGGGCAACTGCCCCACCGGGCATTCGGCGACACCGACGGTGCTGCGAGTGAAGGCCTCGACATTCTCTTGGGCCTTTTGCGCGTCCAGCACCCAGGTGCGATAGAACTCGAATGGGCAATCCGCCACGCCCTTGTCCCCATCGCCCGAGGCATGCATGCCGGTGTAGCCACGGTGCAGCAACTTGAACAGATGGTTCTGCGACTGGTCGTTGGCCCGCGCATCGCGGATCTGCGACACCGACAGCTGGGCGTACTGAATGCCCATCTCTTCCTCGCCGCACTCGCCCAGGGTACGGCCATCGAAGCCGATGATCGCCGAGTGCCCGAAGTACGAATACACCCCGTCGAACCCCGCCGCATTCGCCACCGCCACGTAGCAGTTATTGGCCCAGGCCATGCTCTTGGACATCTGCACCTGCTGCTCCTTGGCCGGGTACATATAGCCCTGGCAGCGCACGATCAGCTCGGCGCCTTTCATCGCACAGTCACGCCAGATCTCCGGGTAGTTGCCGTCGTCGCAGATGATCAGGCTGACCTTCATGCCCTTGGGCCCGTCGCACACGTAGGTGCGATCGCCCGGGTACCAGCCCTCGATCGGGCACCACGGAATGCATTTGCGGTAACGCTGGACGATCTCGCCGAGGTTATTGATCAGCACCAGCGTGTTGTACGGCGCCTTGTGCGGGTGCTCCTCGTGGCGTTCACCGGTCAGGGAAAACACGCCCCAGGTATTGGCCTGGCGGCAGGCCGCGGAGAAAATCGCCGTCTCCTCGCCGGGAATACTCGCGGCGGTCGCCATCATCTCGTCGTGGTCGTACATGATCCCCATGGTGCTGTATTCGGGGAACACCACCAGGTCCATGCCGGGTAAACCCTGCTTCATGCCGACAATAATCTCGGCAATCTTCTTCGCGTTATCGATGACCTCGGCCTTGCTGTGCAGGCGCGGCATCTTGTAGTTCACGACAGCAACGCCGACCGTGTCCGGGCTGCTGGAAATGTCGCCATGGCGCATTGCAAATCTCCTCGGTCAATGACTGATCATCCAGGGCCGTGGCCCGGTCCTGGTCTTGAGCCCCAGCGGGTTGGCCTTGCTCGGCACCACCGGCTTGCTGGTGCCACAGCAACTGCAGCCCGCCGGGTGCTTGCGCGCTGCCTGATATTCGCCGACGGTTTGCGGCGCATGGGCGCTGCGCTCGTTACCGGCTATGGCCTTGCGCTGATTGGCCGACAGCGTGGTCAGCGCCGGCGCCGACAGCAGCAACTGCCCGCCCGGGCCGTCGCAATACGGGCATTGGCTGGGGTCGTGACGCTGGGCCATGGGCCGCAGCATCGTGAAGGTGCCGCAGGACTCACAGGCATATTCATAGGTCGGCATGGCTACAGATCCGGTGCGATGGGCAGGTCGATGCTGCCGTCGAGGAATTGGGTCGGGCCGCTGGCATTGGGGTTGATGTCGAACTCGAAGATTTCAGTCGGCAGCCACAACGTCGCGCAGGCGTTGGGGATGTCCACCACGCCGCTGATATGCCCCTGCACCGGCGCCGAGCCGAGCAACGCATACCCCTGGGCCGGCGAGTAGCCGAACTTGGTCAGGTAGTTGATCGCATTCAGGCAGGCCTGGCGGTAAGCGACATTGACGTCCAGGTAGTGCTGCTGGCCCTGTTCGTCGACGGAGATGCCTTCGAAGATCAGGTAGTTCTTGTAGTTCGGGGTGATCGGGCTTGGCTTGAACACCGGGTTCTTGATCCCGTATTTGGCCATGCCGCCCTTGATCAGCTCGACCTTCATGTGCACCCAGCCGGCCATTTCGATGGCGCCGCAAAAGGTGATTTCGCCGTCGCCCTGGCTGAAGTGCAAGTCGCCCACCGACAGGCCGGCGCCGTTGACGTACACCGGGAAATAGATCTTCGAGCCGCGGGACAAATCCTTGATATCGCAGTTGCCGCCATGCTCACGGGGCGGCACGGTGCGGGCACCGGTGGCGGCGGCATCATCACGGGCCGAGCCCTTGAGTTTGCCCATGTGCGCGGTGGCGGCCAGCGGGGCGTTGGCCAGGGGTGGGACGCGGGTCGGGTTGGTGTCGATCAGCTCCTGCTCGCGACGATTCCAGTCGGCGAGCATCACCGGGTCGGGCAGGCAGCCGATCAGGCCGGGGTGGATCAGGCCCGCAAAATTGACGCCCGGGATGTGCCGGGAGCTGGTGAACATACCCTTGAAATCCCAGATGGCTTTTTGCGCGCTGGGGAAGTGATCGGTGAGAAAGCCGCCGCCGTTCTGGCGGGAGAAGAAGCCGTTGAAGCCCCACTGGGAGTCGGCCTTGGCGCCGATGTCGAGCAGGTCGACCACCAGCAAGTCGCCGGGTTCGGCGCCGTGTACGCCCACCGGACCGGAGAGGTAATGCACGGTGGAGAGGTCGACGTCGCGCACGTCGCTGGCGTCGTCGTTGTTCTTGATGGCGCCGGCGGTCCAGTCGTAGGTTTCGAGGATGAAGTCATCGCCGGGTTTGACCCAGCAAGCCATCGGGATGTCCGGGTGCCAACGGTTGTGGATCTGTTCGTTTTCGGTGACGGGTTGGTTGAGGTCGACTTTGATCAGGGTGTCGGTCATCGAGGTGCTCCCGGAGGGTGGGTTGGCTGTCGGGAGCAGTCTCACGGGGATGGGGTTGGGCGGGGAATACGTTGGATGACGTATGCGCTCGGGGTGGAGTACATATCCGTTACTTCGGTCAGGGCCGCTATTGGTTCCGCTCTTACAGCGGCTCACTTTTGAAAAGCGCAAAAGTAAGCAAAACGCTCTTGCCCCACCACTCGGCACCTCGCCCAGGCTCGGTGTGCCCTCACTCCGGCTTTGGAC